>OGQO01003695.1_pt1 | contig 10286 bp, 1 predicted proteins | sample 1553241 | NCBI WGS metagenome assembly OGQO01 (sample SAMEA2579933, study PRJEB22360) | human gut metagenome | biome: human gut; feature: human-associated habitat; material: faeces | place: Denmark | collected 2008/2010
TCGTGCCCCACTCCGTGCGGGCGGCCGTCAGCGGGCAGCCCTACCTCCAGCAGTTTCCCATCGACAGCGCCGAGCCGTCGGTGGTGAAGGAGATCGACGCGGCGGCCCTCTGGAGCAAGATAGTGCACAATGCATGGAAGAGCGCCGAGCCCGGCGTGCTCTTCTGGGACACCATCACCCGCCAGTCGGTGGCCGACTGCTACGCCGACCAGGGATTCCAGACAGTGAGCACCAACCCCTGCGGCGAGATACCCCTCTGCCCCTACGACAGCTGCCGCCTCGTGGCCATCAACCTCTACAGCTATGTGAAGAATCCCTTCACGCCCCAGGCCGAGTTTGACTTCGCGCTCCTCGCCGAGCACGCCGGCAAGGCGCAGCGCATCATGGACGACATCATCGACCTCGAGATGGAGAAGATCGACATCATAATAGAGAAGATACAGGCCGACCCGGAGACACAGGAGGTGAAGCAGACGGAGCTCAACCTCTGGGAGAAGATAAGGAACAAGACGCTCAAGGGGCGCCGCACCGGCTGCGGCACCACCGGCGAGGGCGACATGCTCGCCGCCCTCGGACTGCGCTACGGCACGAAGGAGGCCACCGACTTCTCGACGGAGGTGCACAAGCGTCTGGCCCTCGCCTACTATTCGGCGAGCGTCGACATGGCTCCGGAGCGCGGTGCCTTCGAGATCTACGACGCCGAGAAGGAGAAAGACAATCCCTACATCATGCGCCTGCGCGATGCCGACCCGGAGCTCTACGAACGGATGCGCCGCCAGGGACGCCGCAACATCGCCTGCCTGACGATCGCCCCGACGGGCACCACCTCTCTGATGACCCAGACCTCGTCGGGCATCGAGCCGGTGTTCATGCCCGTCTACAAGCGTCGCCGCAAGGTGAACCCCAGCGACGAGAACGTGCAGATCGACTTCGTAGACGAGGTGGGCGACGCTTTCGAGGAGTATGTGGTCTACCACCACAAGTTCCTGGAGTGGATGCGCATCAACGGCATCAAGGCTCAGAAGAACCTCAGCACCGAGGAGATCGAGGAGCTCGTGAAGCGCTCGCCCTACTGGAAGGCCACGGCCAACGACGTGGACTGGCTGGAGAAGGTGAGGATGCAGGGCGCCGTGCAGCAGTGGGTCGACCACTCGATATCGGTGACCATCAACCTGCCGGCCGACGTGAGCGAGGAGCTCGTGGGCAGACTCTATGTGGAGGCATGGAAGGCAGGCTGCAAGGGATGCACCGTCTACCGCGACGGCTCGCGCAACAATGTGCTGGAGGCGTTGCCGAAGAAGAAGGAGGAGCCGGGGCTCATCCATCTCCCCGACCACGTAATCAAGCGCCCCAACGAGCTTGAGGCCGATGTGGTGCGCTTCCAGAACAACAAGGAGAAATGGATCGCCTTCGTGGGTCTGGTCGACGGCAAGCCCTACGAGATCTTCACCGGTCTGGCCGATGACGAAGACGGCATCTTCTGTCCGAAGAGCGTGAGCCACGGCAAGATCATCAAGGCCGTCGACGAGCAGGGGAAGAAGCGCTACGACTTCCAGTTTATCAACAAGCGCGGCTACAAGACCACCATCGAGGGACTGAGCGAGAAGTTCAACCCCGAGTTCTGGAACTACGCCAAGCTGATTTCGGGCGTGCTGCGCTACGGCATGCCGATCGACCAGGTGCTGAAGCTTGTCGGCGGCCTGGAGCTCGACTCCACGAGCATCAACACATGGAAAAACGGCGTGGAGCGCGCGCTTAAGAAATACCTGCCCAACGGCACTGCGGCCACCGGCCAGAAGTGTCCGCACTGCGGCGCCGAGACGCTGGTTTATCAGGAGGGATGCCTCATATGCACCTCCTGCGGCACGTCGAAGTGCGGCTGAGAAAGCCGAATGGAGAGCTTTCGGACTTAATAAATCAAAAAACTTGGCGTCGATTGCCAAAAATCGGAGGGAAACCGCTATCTTTGTATTCCAAAGAGGGTTTCCCTTCGTTTTATATATTATAGCTAAATAAATTCAAGACATGAAAATCTCGTTCAACATCGGCTACAACACCCGCTGGGGGGAGACCCTCCACATCTGCGGAAGCCTGCCGGAACTCGGCGGCTCGGAGCCAACGTCGTCGGTTGAGATGAAAATGAAGTCCCCCGGCCTGTGGAGCCTCGACATCGAGGTGGCCGACATGCCGGAGGAGCTGCGTTATTTCTTCATAGTGCGCACGGAGAGCGGCCCCTGGCGCTTCGAGTGGGGCGCACCCCACAGGCTGAGCCGCGGCGGGGATATCGATAGGATCGTGGCCTTCGACAGCTGGCACGATATGCCGGCCGACAAGCCCTACTATTCGTCGGCCTTCGTCGACGGCATGCTTCGCCGCAACTACCGCGACCAGCCGCTCAACGCCCACGGAGGCACGGTGCAGTTCCGCGTCAGCGCGCCGATGGTGCTCCCCGACGAGGTGGTGGCCATCTCCGGCGAGGGCGACCTGCTCGGCAACTGGGATCCGCATGAGGCGCTCATCCTCAACGACGCCAACTATCCCGAATGGGAGATCAACCTCCCGCTGGAGGGGCTGAAGGTGCCGTTTGAATATAAGTTCGTGATCCTGAAGCGCGATACCAGGGAGATCGTGGCGTGGGAGACATGCGCCAACCGCATCTACGGCGTGGCCGACACAGGCGCCGGCGTGCAGGTGGTGGTCGACGGCATACGCTTCGCCAATCCGCGCAACGACTGGCGCGGGGCAGGCACGGCCATACCGGTGTTCTCGCTGCGCAGCGAGGAGGACTTCGGTGTGGGCGACTTCCTCGACCTCAAGAAGATGGTGGAATGGTGTGCCCGCACAGGCCAGAAGGTGCTCCAGCTGCTGCCGGTCAACGACACCACGAAGACGGGCACCTGGATCGACTCCTATCCCTACAGCGCCAACTCCGCCTTCGCTCTCCATCCGATGTATATACGCCCGGAGGCCGTTGGGCGTCTCCACGACAAGGAGCGCCGCGACTACTACCGCCATATCGCGGAGGAGCTCAACGCGCTGCCGCAGATCGACTACGAGCGCGTGACGGCCGCCAAAGAGCAGTATCTGCGCGAGATTTTCGCCGAGCAGGGCTCCGCTACCCTCGAGTCGGAGGAGTTTGCGAAGTTCTATGCCCGCAACGAGGAGTGGCTGAAGCCTTACGCAGTGTGGAGGGTGCTCTGTGAGGAATACCGCACTCCCGACAATTCCCGGTGGGGAGAATATTCGATGTATGAGAAAGAGAGAATCGACGCCTTCGCCGACGCCCACCGCGACAGGATGGACTACCACTACTACGTGCAGTATCATCTCGACCGCCAGCTCCGCGAGGCGCGCGAGTATGCCCATCTCCACGGCGTGGTGCTGAAGGGCGACATACCCATCGGCATCGGCCGCGAGAGCGTCGACGCATGGCGCGACCCGCGCCTCTACAACATGGACTGCCAGGCCGGCGCGCCGCCCGACGACTTCTCCGTGCTCGGCCAGAACTGGGGCTTCCCGACCTACAACTGGGAGGAGATGGCCCGCGACGGCTTCGCATGGTGGAAGAGCCGCTTCCGCAAGATGGCGGAGTATTTCGACGCCTACCGCATCGACCATATCCTCGGCTTCTTCCGCATCTGGCAGATTCCGCTCGACGCGCTCCACGGCCTGCTCGGATATTTCAATCCTGCCCTCCCCTACTCGCCGGAGGAGCTGCGCAACAACTACGATTTCTGGATCGACACGGAGGTGCAGACCCGTCCGCTCATCCTCGAATGGATGCTCACCGACTTCTTCGGAGAATATACCGACGAGGTGAAGGAGAAATACCTCATAGCCCTTCCGGAGGGTCGCTACCGCCTGAAGGAGGAATACGACACCCAGGTGAAGGTGCGCGACCACTTCACGCCGCTGGAGCGGAACGAGAAGAACACCCGCATCTGCAACGCGCTGATGGGGCTGATCGATGACGTGCTCTTCATCGAGGATCCGTATAAGCGCGGCCATTACCATCCGAGGATAGCCGCGCAGTTCTCGTATCAGTACCGCAATCTGAGCGACTACGAGAAATGGTGCTTCAACCGTCTCTACAACGATTTCTACTACCACCGCCACAACGACTTCTGGTATGGCAAGGCGATGTGGAAGCTGCCGCCGCTCATCGACTCCACGAGCATGCTCTGCTGCGCCGAGGACCTCGGCATGATTCCCGACTGTGTGCCGGCCGTGATGCACGACCTTGAGATCCTCTCGCTCGAGATCCAGCGTATGCCGAAGAACCCGAAGCACGAGTTTGGCAACACATGGCACTACCCCTACTTCTCCGTCTGCACTACGTCGACCCACGACATGCCGGGCATCCGCGCATGGTGGGAGTCGAACCGCGAGGCGACGCAGAAGTATTTCAACCATGTGCTCCACGAGGGTGGCGAGGCCCCCTACTATGCCGAGCCGTGGATCTGCGGCAAGATTCTCGACCTGCACCTGAAGAGCCCGTCGATGCTCTGCATCATCCCGCTTCAGGACTGGCTGTCGGCCGACGGATCGCTGCGTCGCCAGAACCCGCACGACGAGCAGATCAACGAGCCTGCCGACGCGCACCACTACTGGCGCTACCGCATGCATCTGACGCTGGAGCAGCTCAACTCCGCGTCGCAGTTTAACAACGACCTGCGCGACCACATCAAGGGCTCCGGCCGCTGAAAGAAATACCTGTCGTGAATGCATCACCTGTTGGGAATGCATCCCCGGCTTGTAGGGACATGCCTTCGGCATGTTTCCCCACCGGCAGGAATGATGCAGACCCACCGGGCATTGCAACGTGCCGAAGGCACGTCCCTACAAATCGAATAAGACAGTAGAGAGGCTAAGATGGGCTGAAAAATCGGCCTTAAACAGGTCGAAAACGAAATTTTTTACAGAAACGGGTATGATTTTCCAAAAAATTGTGCCCGTTTCTGTTTTTTTACATTAAATTTGCCAGACATAAGCAATTACAGCTTCCACTACACTCGAAACCACCCAATCATGAACCGAGAAAAACTCCATCTCCTCCTGGCCATCATCCTGCTGGCCCTCCCCTTCGTATACACCCACGCCGAAGAAACCACCGACTACGACTATGTGCTCGTGACCGACGTCTCCCAACTCCAGGAAGGCCAGGAATACGCGCTGCTCAGCGCCGAGGAAGGAAACCCAAGATATATAAGCCAATTCTCGAGCAATAACTATCTGGAATGTTCAGGAGTTCGTATTGACAATTTTAATTCCGAGCGTTTTAATTCAAGACAGAGGACCGGATTAAATAAGCCATTATATCATATAGGCATAGAGCTTAATGAAGATAATCATTATATAATCAAGAACGGCGCCCCCGACAGTCAAAATCTATTCTGGACCTATGATAGCGGTTCATTAAGTTCCGAACCACTTCCATCATCACCTTCCGATAACCAAAAGAAGATGGTGTCATGGGATATTTCTTTCGATTCCGACACCCATAAAGCCAATATTGTTAGTGTTCACCGTTCGGAGAATCATTGGGTATTTGTGTCTCAAAATGGAAGTTACATAATCAATAATAGCACCAAAGCTACAAATCTCTCAACGGATATCGGATTACGACTGTATCGGAAGGTGGATCCAGATAATCCTCCGCAAGGAGAAGAGAAGACGGCTTCGCCTGTACCGACTCCAGCAGCAGGGACACAGGATAATTCGACAGCTCTTTACGCTCCTGAAGCACTCACATTCTCCACTACATCAGGGACAGTGAGCTATTCCCTGGATGGGACATCTTGGGCGGAAGTAGGCACAGACGGGATTAGTCTCTATGACCTCGCAGACAAGCAAGCAAAGACTGTTAAGCTTCAATTCAAGGCTAAGGAGGAAGGTAAGACTGAAAGTGATGTCATCGAGGGCTGGTACACCTTCAAATATCGCTCAGCCACAACTTTTGCATTCAATAACCCACCATCATCCTTGCAAGCGGGAGAATCTGCTCAATTGCAACTAAACACCAGTTATGACGCTCCTAATGGTGACATTCCCTCAATAACATATTCGTCAACAGACGAATCCATTGCGACTGTGGATTCTAATGGGAATGTCACAGCCGTAGCTCCCGGAGAGGCAACCATAAGAGCAGCCATAATTGTTGGCGATACTGAAAACATAGGATGGATTGGTAAAGAAACTTCATTAAAATTGACGGTTACCGCTAAACCACAAACGTCTTCGCCATCGGTAAATCTCAATGGAGGAACCACCAAAGATGATGCCAAAGTCATTTATGCTCCGAATAAATTAACAGTTACACCTGCCGAAGGGAGTACTGTGAAATATTCCCTCGATGGCGGCACAAACTGGACTAATTATAACTATGATGTAAGTTTCTATAACGCAGACAAATCGGCCAACACAGTCCATCTTCAATTTAAGGCAGTAGCGGATAATCATATGGATAGCGATATTGTCGGCGGCTGGTACACCTTCAAATATCACTCGGCCACTACATTTGAGTTCGAGCGTGAATCTTTGTCTTTAGAGAAAGGCAATGCTGGGTCTAATACCTTGCAGACCGAATATGATAAGCCGGCTGACGAGGGGACACCCGCCATAACCTATAGCTCAAGCGATGAAACAGTAGCAACTGTCAATCCGCAAGGCATAGTCACTGCTGTTAAGCCGGGCATAGCGGTTATTACAGCGACAATTGCCGAAGATGAACAGTGGAAGGGCGCAGAGGCTACGTTTACTGTGACAGTCACAGCTCCTGCTGTGCCTAAGCCTAAGGTAGAACCGGCTGGAGGAGATTCGGAGAATTGTGCGACTGTAATTTACGCTCCAGAGAAGATAAAAGTAACCGTTTCAGCGGGAACGGTGTATTACAATGCTCCAAATAAAGACAATAACACATACGAGGTGCTTAACGACGGCATATTCATTTCACAAGATGGCAAAGCGTCATTTACATCTGAAATAATATGCTTCACCTGGAATAATGGTGAGCAGATCAATAAAGTCTCCGGATGGTATACTTTCAAGTATAAAACCGCGACTCTTAGCTTTGACGAGACTAATGTCAACGGGAACGCAGGAGGAAGCATCGAGAACATTAAGCCAACGTTATCTAATGTTGATGCACCTGCTGGCGATACTCCGGTTGTGGCATATACGACCTCGGATTCCTCAGTGGCAACTGTTGATGAGAATGGCAAGGTCACTCTTATGAAGAGTGGCATTGCTACTATCACTGCAACCATCAAGGAAGATAATGGCTGGAAAGCGGCTTCGGCAAGCTATCAGGTAACGGTTGGGAAGACATTGCTTACTTCCGACAATTTCCATTTCGCTTCCGAAAACCTGAATTACAGTTTTGGTGCAGAGATTCCTGATGCCCCGACCCTTATAAAGCCGGATGACGTGACGGGAACCGTTTCCTACACGTCGACTGCCCCGGCAAATATATGGGTCAATCAGCAGACAGGAAAAATCGAGCAGATAAATAAGGTCGGCGAGGCTATCATAACTGCCTCTCTTACCGGTGACCCTAAATATGCTGATGCAACTGCCACATATACCATTACGGTGACTAAGGCAGATGCCTCGCTCAGCCTCACATACAATGGTAAGCAGGTAAAAAACGGAGAGACCATATCTGAAATAGCAGTATTCCAAGCTGAGCCAACCGATCTGAAACCCTATACGCTGACCGTAAGCCCAGGCTACGACTTCAATCAGATAACGACATTCGACCAGACATTGCTTGCCATAGACGGGCGCGTTGAGGACGGGGATGAACACCAACGGACAAATACCTTCTATCTAAAGGCTCTCAAAGCCGGTGAGGGCACTTTCGCCATCAAGACTCCGGCAACCGACAACCACAACGAGACTACACTCCAGTTCACTGTCAAGATGGAGAAGCTGAATGTGAATTTCGACTTCTCCAAATGGAACGGCAAGACTCTCGACTTACGCACTGACGCGCAAGGCCCCGATAACAACCGGAAACTGACTCTCGACTTTACCAAGACTCTGACAGCAGGCAAGCTAAGCACTGACGGCATTGATATCTGGAATTACATCGAAGCGACCGCCGACAATTCATCACTGAATGTGATTACTCAAGGCGATAAGATTGTATTGAGCAATCTGCAGCCGGGCGAAGTCAACATAAGTGTACGGCCAAAGTCTGGCTGCGCCGACTTCCTCAATATCACCGGGGGAAGCTTCAAGATTATTCTCGCCGAGGCGGTGGCGAAGCCATCGTTCTCGAAGACAGATAACGGGGAGGCTATAGCAGGCGGTACGGAGCAAGAGCCGACCGTCATCTACCTCAACAATCAGCTTAAGGCTTCATGCGCCAATGGCACAATCGTAAAATACCGTTTCACAACGGAAGCTGAATGGAGTGACCTTCCCACCGATGGCATCATACCGCTCACGCCCGAGACGAGGCAATATGTGGAGGTAAAGGCGGTGACAGCCGACGGTTCACGCGAGAGCGAGATTGCCGCTGGATGGTTTGCGCTCCGCTACAAGAAGGCGACGCTCTCCTTCCGCAACACGCAGTATGAGGCGAAGCCCGGCGACGAGATAACCGAGCAGAAAGCCGGAGCGACCGTCACCGAGGCAGACACCGCCGACGCTCCTCCCATCATATACTCAAGCAGCGACGAGTCTGTCGCGACGGTCGACGGTCAGGGCGTCTTGACGGTCAAAGGGGAAGGCGAGATCACCATTACAGCCAAGATCAAACAGGGCGAGGGATGGGAATCCGCCGAGGCAAGCTATACTTTGATTGCCAAGACACCACGAGCCGACACGCCGACGGTGACGATACCGGGAGGAGACTCAGCCGACAATGCACCGGTGATCTATGCACCCAACGGCTTGACGGCTAATTGCCAGGTCGGGGTGGTGATGTATTCCATCGACGGTGGCACCGGCTGGCAGCGCATACCGGAGGGTGGCCTTTTCGTGGAGGATGACAGCAACGCATCGGTGACAGTGAAGGTGATGCTGAAATCAGTCGGCGACGGAATCGCCGACAGCGAGGTCTACGAGGCTTATTACACCTTCCGGCGCAGGTCGGCCAAGCTGTCCTTCCCCCATAGCGCGGTCGAGGGCATCGCAGGACTGAAGATCACCGACAACGTGGCGACCGTCTCCGACATCGACTCTCCCGACGGAGAGCAGCCGACACTCGTCTACTCCTCAAGCGACGAATCGATTGCCATGGTGGATACGGAAGGCATCGTAACGATGCGCAGCAAAGGCACGGCCATCATCACCGCCACTATCAGCAACGACAATGGATGGATGCCGACCTCGGCTGATTACACCGTCACGGTGAGTTTCGAGACCTTAGGTACGCCGGTATTGTCGGCGCAGGGCGGCTCGTCGTCCGAGACCGCGACACCCGTCTATGTCCCGGCGAGGCTGACAGCCGCTGTGGAGGGTGGAGTATTGATGTATTCCGTCTATGGCGGCGAGAGCTGGAGCGGTATGCCGGCCAACGGCCTGCAACTCGTCAATGCCGACAAGAGCCCCAACACCGTCAGGGTCTTGGTTAAGGCAGTGGCCGAAGGTAAGGAGGACAGCGAGGTGAAGGATGGCTGGTATGTTTTCAAGTACAAGTCTGCCTCCCTGCGCCTTGCCAAGACTGAGCTCGCCCTACAAGCCGGCGAGACCGTCACCGACAACAAAGCCGAGGCATACGACATCGACGCACCGCAAGGCGAGGCGCCGCAGATCGCCTATTCATGGAGCGACACTTCCGTGGCCACAGTTGATGCCGACGGCAAAGTGACCGCTGTCAAAGCCGGCGAGACAGTTGTCAGGGCATATATCAAAGAGGAGAACGGCTGGCTGGAGAGGGAAGCCACCTGCAAGGTGACGGTGACTCCCAAGGAGGACCCGACACCCGATGAGCCCAATCCCGATGATCCTACGCCGGACGATCCCACGCCCGATAACCCTACGCCCGATGACCCGATACCGGATGATCCCACGCCCGATGATCCCACGCCCGATGACCCGACGCCCGATGACCCGACGCCGGACGATCCCACGCCCGATGATCCGACGCCCGATGACCCGACGCCAGACGATCCTACGCCGGACGATACTACGCCCGATGACCCGACACCCGATGACCCGACACCGGACAATCCTACGCCCGATGATCCGAATCCTGATGACCCCGACCCGGACGACCCGACTCCCGACGACCCGACTCCGGAGGAGCCGACACCCGCTATAGCACCGATTATAGGCTT
>OGQO01003696.1_pt1 | contig 10285 bp, 6 predicted proteins | sample 1553241 | NCBI WGS metagenome assembly OGQO01 (sample SAMEA2579933, study PRJEB22360) | human gut metagenome | biome: human gut; feature: human-associated habitat; material: faeces | place: Denmark | collected 2008/2010
AGCCCGACAACACCGGGATATGGCTCGTCGCATGTATCACCGCTTTCGTCCGGCGTTTACACCTCAGGACGGCAAAGTGACCCTTGTGGCACAATCGACCACGGTTCCACGCTCCATGGCTAGTATGGCGGCATTCGTCGCAGAAATGAGAGGCTATACCCCCACTGCGGAGTTTTCTATGGATCCCAGCAACGGATATGACAATACCCTGCGATTCTTCAAAGGAAAAGAATACCAACAATATCTCTCGAAAGGCTCATGGAAAAAGATACTCCGAGCCTATCAGGAAAAGCACACACCCACAAGGCTTATCGACCGTATATTCAAGAAAGAGTGGGAACAAATCATACCCGATCCTATTACATTCATGACCCACCTATACGCGTTAACCATCATATTGCCGAATACCGACTACGACATATCCCTATATCCGTGGTTCACAGAAGAAGAAAAATTCGATTTATGGAGTGCGAACAATCTATCGCAATACCTGCGTAAAGCCAACTCCATTCCCGGAAAAGGACTCCCTGTCGCCATTGCGAAACCTCTGTTAAAAGACATGTTGGCTACATCGCAAGCAGCGATCGACGGAAACGGTGTCGAAGCCAATTTACGTTTTGCACACGGTGAAAATACAATTCCTTTACTCGCCCTGTTAGGCATTGAGAATGCAGCCGTTGCAGAAGCCGATCCCGAAAAAGTAGCCGAGGTTTGGCAAGACTTCAAATACAATCCTATGGCGACGAATATCCAATGGATACTTTATAAAAATACCGATGGGAAAATACTCGTGAAAGTATTGTTCAATGAACAAGAAATAAAACTACCCATCGATTCGGAATATGCACCTTATTACGATTGGGAGCTATTCCAAAAATATTGTGAAAAGCAGATGGCGAAATACCCCGATACGACACCGGCCCTGTAATTAATCGGAAATATCTGCTTGTTGAAAAGTTCATTATAAGATTCGCTCACCAAATTTCCCGATAGCAGAAAGATTGACTACTTTTGTAGCGGGAAAGAATTGCCGCATGGAAACTCGAAGAAATTACACTCACCAGAAAAAAGCCTACGCTCCGAAAGTTTCGGAACAAGGCAAGCTACAACCTCAGGACAAAGAGCTCGAAGAAGCCGTGTTGGGGGCTCTCATGCTCGAAAAAGATGCCTATACCACCGTATGCGACATCTTAAAGCCAGAGTGTTTCTATGAGCCGACCAACCAGCTTATTTATAGTGCAATATCCCGGCTGGGTGCACAACAACGCCCCATCGACATGCTCACCGTCACCGAGCAACTGCGACTCGACGGAAAGCTCGATGAAGTCGGCGGAGCCCTCCGTATTTCCGAACTCACCGGACGTGTGGCATCGGCGGCGCACATCGAATACCATGCCCGCATCGTAGCCCAAAAATATTTGGCTCGGGAATTGATCGAATTTTCCAGCGAAATACTCAACAAGGCCTTTGACGAGACCAACGACGTAGATGACCTTATGCAGGAAGCCGAGGGGAAACTCTTTGAAATTTCCCAACGTAACCTGAAAAAAGACGTTACTCAAATAGACCCGGTACTGAGCGAAGCTATCAGACAAATTCAAATAGCAGCCAATCGAAGCGACGGATTGAGCGGACTGCAAACCGGGTTTCACGACATCGACAAAATTACTTCCGGTTGGCAAAATTCCGACCTCATCATTATCGCCGCCCGTCCCGCTATGGGAAAAACGGCATTCGTCCTTTCTATGGCAAAGAACATGGCTGTCAGCTATAACACGCCGGTGGCTATCTTCTCGCTCGAAATGTCCAATGTCCAGCTTGTCAATCGTCTCATCATCAACACATGCGAAATCCCCGGCGATAAAATCAAAAGCGGACAGTTAGCCCCGTTCGAATGGGAACGCCTCATGTCTCGTATCGAAATACTGAGGAACGCTCCTATATATATAGACGATACCCCCAGCCTTTCCGTTTTTGAACTTAGGACAAAAGCCCGCCGATTGGTTCGCGAGCACGGAATCAAAATCATCATCATAGACTACTTGCAACTGATGAACGCTAGCGGTATGTCCTTCGGGAGCCGAGAACAAGAAGTCAGCACCATATCCCGTTCGCTCAAACAATTGGCAAAAGAGCTTCAAATACCTATCATCGCCCTGTCCCAGTTAAATCGTAGTGTAGAATCCCGGGGTAACGACAAAGACGGTAAAGAAGGGAAACGCCCGCAACTTTCCGACTTGCGTGAATCGGGAGCTATCGAGCAAGATGCCGATATGGTTTGCTTTATACACCGTCCCGAATATTATACGCGGTCCAAGGAAGATGCCAATGGAAACAGCATCGAAGGCTTGGCAGAATTTATCATAGCCAAACACCGTAGCGGTGCGACCGATACCGTGAATATGAAATTCGTCTCCTATCTGGCTCGATTCCAAAATTACGACGAAGACACCCGACTGACCGATTTCAGTGCACCGGTAACCTCGAAGTTCAATACTCCCGACACGAGCACCACATCGGCAGCGCCACTGTCTGGGAACCCCGATTTCCTGAATCCCCCCGGTTCGTCCAATAACGATATTCTGAAAAGAACTTTTATCTCCCGACCGATGTTATTCTTTCGAATAACTAATATAGTATGGAGAAAAAACGACAAAAAATCTGGACTGCGATAGGTGTAGGCATAGCTATCGCACTACTGTTATATTGGCTCACATTGGCCATTTGGATAGACGATGATACCGATCCCCCTATGCCTCCTCCCGTAGAAGAAATATCGAATTATTAAAATATACTAAAATCGCTCCGGATAAAAACTTTTTGCAATACAAGTGTGTTTTATTATCGAAACCGGGAAAGAAACGGCTCTCCTTAGGGAAAAAGAAGCGAAGCGTCGCTTCCGTCGAGCCAAAATCTCCGGTCTGGAAGAGTTAATTTATACGATAATATTCTTGTTTTTTGTGTGTTTCATTGGTATTATATTATCCTTTGTTTATTCCTGTAATAAACATTATCCTCTTTCTTGTTTTTGATATATTTCAAGTAGTAAAGCCCCGTCGTGAGACGAGGCTTTACTATTTACATTCCCCCATCAACGTATTCCGAGTCTGTTCAATGCTTGCTGGTATCGAATTGCATTTCGTTGATGCTCTGCCAAAGTCACGGCAAAATTATGATAGCCCGAAAAATCCTCTTTGGCACACATATAAAAATACCCGTTCGGTGTATGTGTCAGCACGGCATTGATAGCCTGTTTCGAAGGAATCCGTATAGGGCCGGGAGGCAATCCCGTAACCCGATAAGTATTATATGGCGATTCTATGGTCAAATGAACATTCAATATGCGTTTCAGCGAAAAATCCCCGTGGGCAAATTTTACCGTAGGGTCTGCCTGCAAAGGCATGCCTTTACGCAATCGGTTCATATAAAGACCCGCAACCTTTCCCATTTCATCACGTTTGTTAGTCTCTTCCTCTACGATCGAAGCCAGAGTCGCTACCTCCACAGGAGTCAATCCCCACCGCTTTGCCTGTTGCTCCCGCTTTCCTTCCCAATAAATGCGATACTCCCGCTTCATCTTCTGTAAAAAAGATTCGGGAGTCACAGTCCAGTAAAACTCATAAGTATCCGGTAAAAACAAAGCCGGGAGAGTCGCTTTCGTAAAACCTAAATCCGCACAAACACTATCGTTGTACAGCAAAGCCAACAACTCCTCTTTCGAAAAAAACAACTGCTCCGATACCCTTTCGGCCAATTGTTCGAGAGTGCGTACGTTATTAAATGTAACTCGTATGGGAGATTGGCTTCCCCTCGACAATTTCAAAGCCATTTGCCGAGCTGTCATACCGGCATGAAGCCGATAAGCCCCTACACGAACATTAGGATCGAATTTATAAAACGACAGCAAACGTTTTACTCTCGGGATCGATTTCTCATCTGGAATCACCGAATGCAAAGCACTATCGAGCTGAACATCATTCCACTTCGGATAAACATAGCACACCGTTTGTTCGGTAATAACAGGATCATACAAATAACTCTTCATTACCGGAATAAACAAACATGCGAGAATCAAAATAATCCCTCCTGTTATCCAAGCAAATATCTTTATACCTTTATTCACATTCGACATAATAATCCGATTATACACAGCGCAAAAGCACCTTGACGGGACAAAAGTAACGATTATTCCCGAAATAAAATAATGCGAAAAAGTTTGCTGTTTCAAATATTCCGCTTATCTTTGCGCTGCATTTGAAAAAATGACGTCAACGACAAATCGTCCTTTGGAAGGATGGGTGAGTGGCTGAAACCACCAGTTTGCTAAACTGACGTACTCGAATGGGTACCGGGGGTTCGAATCCCCCTCCTTCCGCAAATGCAAAGTCCATAGCGTAATATATACACTATGGACTTTTTTTATTTGAATCGATTCCCCCATTGTCGAAATTTCAGAAACGGTCTTTGGAATATTGACACATTGGTTGTAATTTTGGAGCAATTTAAAATAAAGGTATGAAAAATTTCAAAAATATTCCTTTTGTCGAAATTTACACAGAAAAAACACCTTGTCGAAGAAACAAAATGCACCAATAAAAAATGAATATTTTTAATAATATTCCAAGTATTCCAAATCTATTTCAAAATCACATTCAATTTTTGTAGCATGAATTTCAAAATCAAATCAAACAACGTTACGAATTATCAACGATTATTTCTATCGGGAATATTTCTCTCGCTATTCATGCTATCTGCATCCGCAAAGACATTTATCATCGGGAACGATTCGACCACGGTCCGCACCTCCGATACCGATTATGCCGATGAATTAGAAAAAATACGAATGCACATGCCCGATATAGAAGTCGGGAACGGTATATCTTTCCAACCTAAAAACAAAAGCTATAAACTCACGATGCGCATTCGCATGCAAAATTTGGTCGATGTCGACTTCAACGAGAAATTCGAGGCTCAGGATATCGACGCCCGCGTCAAACGGCTCAGGTTACGTTTCGATGGATATATCTATACACCCAAACTCACCTATTTAGTTCAGTTAGGCTTCTCACCTTACGATATGAAAACGCTGCCCAATGGGAACAACAACATCGTACGCGACGCAATGATTTACTACGTTCCCAACTCGACATGGAATATCGGTTTCGGACAAACCAAAATACGGGCGAATCGCGCCCGAATAAACTCTTCGAGTGCCCTACAATTCGTAGATCGTTCCATTGTAAACTCCGAATTCAATCTCGACCGCGATTTCGGTATCTTCGGAGAATACAATCAACATCTATTCGGCTCTTTGGATTTAGCGGCCAAAGCCTCTATTACTACCGGAGAAGGCAGAAACTGGGGAAACAATAAAGGGAGTGGACTCGCATATACGGGACGCATAGAACTATTCCCACTGGGACGATTCACCGGGAAAGGAGATGCTATGGAAGGCGATTATGAACGAGAACAAACGCCCAAAATCCTTTTAGCGGGAGCATACAGCTATAACGACCGAGCTCTTCGGGCACAAGGTTCCAATGGGGACAAATTACTGTTTGACCAGACCCGTAACCTTTCTTCCTATTTTGTCGACTTCATCTTCAAATATCAAGGATTTGCTTTTTATACCGATTTCATGGGGCGTATATCATCTTCCTCACCGCTCATTAAATCGGGCGAAAATGTAGAACAATATGTCCTCACTGGAATGGGGCTCAACGTACAGGCAAGTTATCTCTTTCGTTCCAATTGGGAAATCGCATTGAGAAACTCTACCATCATGCCGGATAAAGAAGTACAGCCTTATGCCAATTATCGCAGTCACAACCAATCGACGTTCGGTGTCACGAAATATCTGATAGATCACAGATTAAAAGTACAAGCCGACCTGTCTTACAATTACAAAAATGAATTTGTCGATTCCGATTATAATCGCTGGCAATTAAGATTTCAGATAGAACTCGGCTTTTGACAAATCGACATAAGCAACCTAACACCTAAACAGTATATAAAATGTCCTCTCAGTACGATTTCGACACAATTATCGACCGGCATCACACCGGAGCTATGAAAACCGATGTTCTCTGTGAGCGCTATGGTCGGGAAGATCTCATTCCTTTATGGATTGCCGACATGGATTTTGCGGTCGCCCCCTGTATAACGGATGCTCTCGTACGCCGGTTACAACACCCGGTTTACGGATATGCCGAGGCTCCTGCGAGCTATTGGCAATCCATTATCGATTGGCTCGACTACCTGCATGGCTGGAAAGTAAAAAGAGAATGGATCACCTATATCCCCGGGATTGTCAAGGGCATAGGCTTGGCAGTCAATGTATTTAGTAACCCCGGAGATAAAATCATCATACAGACTCCGGTCTATACACCGTTCATGGCCGTCCCCGAAAGTAACGGTCGGCAGGTTGTACATAATCCGCTCAAATGGAACGGCTCCCACTACGAAATGGACTTCGATCACCTTGAATCGATCATCGACTCCCAATGCAAGCTGTTCATTCTCTGTAATCCTCATAATCCCGGAGGAGTGGTTTGGCCGTTGGAAACATTACAGCGAATCGCCGAAATCTGTGCACGGCACAACATACTCATCATTGCCGATGAAATTCATGCCGATATGCCTCTCTTCGGAGCCAAACATCACCCTTTTGCCTCGGTATCCGAAACAGCGGCTCAAAACAGTATATCGTTTGGAGCTCCTTCCAAGACGTTCAACATCGCAGGCTTGGTCAGCTCCTATGCCATTGTTCCCAACGAAACGATTCGTAAGCGCTTCTTCGACTGGCTCACGGCAAACGAGCTGAACGAACCCACATTCATGGCGACCATAGCCACCGAAGCCGCTTATAACCATTGTAGAGAATGGCGCGAACAAATGTTAGCCTACATCGAACAAAATATACTATTTGTCGAAGAGTTTCTCGATCGTTATATTCCCGACATCAAAGCCATCAGGCCGCAAGCATCCTTTATCGTATGGCTCGACTGTACACGGCTTCACCTCGAACACGATGCACTCATCGACCTTTTTGTCGATAAAGCCAGACTCGCACTCAACGACGGTGAAATGTTCGGCCCCGAAGGCAAAGGACACATGCGGCTAAATGTAGGTACACCTCGCGCAGTTTTGCAAAAAGCGCTCGAACAACTACGTTCCGCCGTGGACGGGCTTAAACGATAGCTTACGAAATATGTCGAAAACAAAAAAACTTTCTTTTCGAGACAAATACCATAAACACCTTTGACTCCGAAGAATATCTTTTTCGGAAAATATTTTATATTTTTGCACCCGATTGGTACAAAAGCCTTTTTACTTTTGTATCTTGAAATAATATAGAACATTCTGAAAGAACGACTTTATGAACGAACTTGCCACGAAGTACAATCCCGCCGACGTAGAAGAAAAATGGTATGCCTATTGGTTGAAAAACGGTCTTTTCAAATCGAAGCCCGACGGTCGAGAACCCTATACCGTTGTCATTCCGCCACCCAATGTCACCGGGATTCTGCACATGGGGCACATGCTGAACAATACGATACAAGACATTCTGGTACGCCGGGCTCGCATGGAGGGGAAAAATGCTTGTTGGGTTCCCGGCACAGACCATGCATCTATCGCCACCGAAGCCAAAGTGGTAAATAAACTTGCAGCACAAGGTATTAAAAAAAGCGATCTTTCCAGAGAAGAATTTCTCAAATACGCTTGGGAATGGAAAGAAGAACACGGCGGAATCATCTTAAAACAACTCCAAAAATTGGGAGCATCTTGCGATTGGGACCGCACCGCTTTTACTATGGACGAAATCCGTTCCGAAAGTGTTTTGAAAGTATTTGTCGACTTATACAACAAAGGACTCATTTACAGAGGAGTCCGCATGGTAAATTGGGACCCCAAAGCCCTCACCGCCCTCTCCGACGAAGAAGTCATTTATAAAGACGAACACAGCAAACTCTATTATCTGCGCTATTTTATCGGCGAGGATAAATACATTATCGTTGCCACCACACGACCTGAAACAATCTTAGGCGACACGGCAGTTTGCGTAAACCCCAACGACCCGCGTTATTCATTTCTTAAAGGGAAAAAAGTCATCATACCGCTGGTAAATCGGGTGGTTCCTATTATCATGGACGATTATGTCGATATTGAGTTCGGAACCGGCTGCTTAAAAGTCACCCCGGCACACGATGTAAACGACTATATGCTGGGAGAAAAATACAATCTGCCGAGTATCGACATATTCAACGACAACGGAACCATCAGCGAAGCCGGAGGGCTTTACGTAGGAATGGATCGTTTCGACGTTCGCAAACAAATCGCCAAAGACTTACAGGAAGCCGGATTACTCGAAAAAGTCGAAGATTACGACAATAAAGTGGGTTATTCCGAACGTACCAATGTCGTTATCGAACCCAAACTATCGATGCAATGGTTTGTCAAAATGGATAAACTTGCAGCCCCGGCTCTCGATGCCGTCATGAAAGACGAAATCAAATTCCACCCCGATAAATTCAAAAACATTTATCGGCACTGGATGGAAAACATTAAAGATTGGTGTATCTCCCGCCAGCTTTGGTGGGGACATCGCATCCCGGCATACTACCTTCCGCAAAGCGGATTCGTAGTAGCTGCCACACCCGAAGAAGCGTTGAAATTAGCCCGAGAGAAAAGTGGTAAGGCCGACCTTCAAATGAGCGATCTGCGACAAGACGAAGATTGCCTCGACACATGGTTCTCTTCATGGTTATGGCCCATCTCGCTTTTCGATGGTATCAACAATCCCGGCAACGAAGAGATAAACTACTATTACCCGACCACCGATTTGGTTACAGCCCCCGATATCATTTTCTTCTGGGTGGCTCGAATGATTATGGCCGGATACGAGTATGAACACAAACTTCCTTTCCGCAACGTCTATTTCACCGGAATCGTACGGGACAAGATAGGACGAAAGATGTCCAAGTCGCTCGGTAATTCGCCCGACGCTCTCGAACTGATAAAAACCTACGGAGCCGACGGTGTCCGCATGGGACTCATGTTGGCCGCACCTGCCGGAAACGACATACTATACGACGATGCGTTATGCGAGCAAGGACGCAACTTTAACAACAAAATATGGAATGCCTTCCGCTTGGTAAAAGGTTGGAACGTAGATGAAACCCTCCCCCAACCTCAAACGGCAGCCATTGCCGTAGAATGGTTCGACGCACAACTCAACCGTACGCTCGAAGAAGTCAAAGACCTGTTCGGGAAATATCGTCTGTCCGAAGCCCTCATGGCTATATACAAACTCTTCTGGGACGAATTTTCATCTTGGTATCTCGAAATGGTTAAACCAGCCTATCAACAACCTATCGACCGCAAAACCTACGATGCTACACTCCGGTACTTCGATGCACTGCTCCGTATGTTGCATCCTTTCATGCCCTTCATCACCGAAGAATTGTGGCAACACCTGTATGACCGCAAAGAAGGCGAAAGCATCATGACAGCACGCATGCCCGAGCCCCAACCGGTCGACATGGAAATCATAAACCGATTCGAAACGACCAAACTGGTCGTAGCGGGAATACGTACGATCCGCTTGCAAAAAGGGATATCCAATAAAGAACAGCTCACGCTGCAAATTATCGGCGCACACGATCACTCGAACGATTGCATATTGACCAAAATGACCAATCTGGCAACGATCGAAACAATCGAAGAAAAAGATCCGGCCGCCGCTTCGTTCCGGGTACATGCAACGGAATATGCGATTCCTATGAGCAACGCCATCGATGTAGAAGCCGAATTGAAAAAACTCGAAGCCGAATTAAAATATGCTCAGGGATTCCTCAAAACAGTGATGGGAAAACTCGGCAACGAACGCTTCGTTCAAAATGCACCCGAAGCCGTGGTAGCTATGGAGCGCAAAAAGAAAGCCGATGCCGAAGAAAAAATCAAATCGCTCGAAGAAAGCATAGCAGCCTTGAAAAAGTAGTAAAAGACCATACAAAAAATAAAATCCCGCTCTATCGAAATTAGATAGAGCGGGATTTTCATACCCGAACAAAAAAAAACAGCCCCACCCTTTACGACTCAATAGGAAATCAATGAGAATAGTCTTTTAGCTCCTCCCCTGTGGCATAGACATATAGGGAAGGTGGCACGGAATAACGGAGGGGCTAACTCAATGGAAATGTCGAAAAATACCGACAATAACAGAAACAGAGTCAGGCATCGGCTTCTCCCCTTCCTCATCTCATCTGCCACAGAATAGGTCAGC
>OGQO01003697.1_pt1 | contig 10281 bp, 11 predicted proteins | sample 1553241 | NCBI WGS metagenome assembly OGQO01 (sample SAMEA2579933, study PRJEB22360) | human gut metagenome | biome: human gut; feature: human-associated habitat; material: faeces | place: Denmark | collected 2008/2010
CGCGACTCGCACTGAGCCTCGGCATGAGACCCGGCGCCTTCCCCACGGCGGAGCTCGGCCTCGACGACGCACTTGCCTACCTCAGGCGCGAGACGCCGGCGATGCCCGCCGGCACCCCGAAGGGATTCGTGACAGTGACACACGCCGGCCTGCCCCTCGGATTCGTGAAAAACCTCGGCCCGCGGGCCAATAACCTATATCCCAGCGAATGGCGAATAAAAATGCAGACAACACGCTGAAGACAGCGATATTTCCGGTGGCCGGCATGATGTGTGCCGTGTGTGCCGCCACGGTGGGCAAGACGCTCTCCGGGATACCGGGCGTGGAGAAGGCGGAAGTGAATTTCGCCACCCAGAGCGTAGAGGTGACATGGAACCCCAAGACCGTCACCACCGCCGCGATGCAGGAGGCCCTCGACAAGGAGGGATACTCGATGATAGTGGAGGAAGACGCCGCCAAGAGCATGGAGGCCGGCGAGAAGGAGGAGCTGAGGCTCTACGAGGGGATGAAGAAAAAGGTGATCCTCGCCTGGGCTCTCACCGTCCCTCTCGCGGTGATATGCATGGCCCACATCCATTTCCCGGGGGCGCCCTGGGTGATGATGGCGCTCGCTCTCGCCGTTATGACGGTGTGCGGCGGGCGCTACTACATCACCGGCACCCGCGCCCTCTTCAAAGGGCACCCCAATATGGAGTCGCTCGTGGCCGTCTCCACGGCCGTGAGCTTCCTCTTCTCCCTCTTCAACACGATAGCGCCCGGCTTCTGGGAGGAACGCGCCATGAACGCCGACCTCTACTACGAGGGGAGCGCGATGATCATAGCCTTCGTGCTAACCGGCAAGCTGATGGAGCTGCGCGCCCGCCACTCCACCGGGAGCGCGCTGCGCGCCCTCATGGGCCTGCAGCCCACTACGGCGCTCGTGGAGAGGGAGGGTGAGTTCCGCGAGACCGACGTGGCACTGATACGTAAAGGCGACAGGATAATGGTGCGTCCCGGCGAACGCATACCGGTCGACGGGGTTGTGGCCGACGGTCACTCCACCGTTGACGAGAGCATGCTCACCGGCGAGCCCGTCGGAGTGGAGAAAGGTCCGGGCAGCGACGTGACAGCCGGCACCCTCAACGGCAACGGCAGCCTCACGGTAGAAGCCAGGAAGGTGGGCGCCGACACCGAGCTCGCCCGCATCATAGAGAGCGTAAGGAAGGCTCAGGGCTCGAAAGCCCCCGTGCAGAGACTCGTAGACCGCATCAGCGCGGTGTTCGTTCCAACGGTGATGGGCATCTCGGTGATCACATTCATCGTCTGGCTCTGCTTCGGCAGCTCATATCTGGCCATGGGGCTTCTGGCCGCAGTGTCGGTGCTCGTGATAGCGTGTCCCTGCGCCCTCGGCCTCGCCACGCCTACCGCCGTGATGGTCGGCATCGGACGCGGCGCCCGTCAGGGAATCCTCGTGAAAGACGCCACGGCGCTCGAGCAGCTGTCGAAAATCGACGTGCTCGCCATCGACAAGACCGGCACTCTTACGGAGGGGCATCCCTCCGTGGAAGAAGTCATCTTCGCCACCGACGACGCCGACGACCGCGCCCGGCTCACAGCCGTGGCGGAGATGCTGGAGAGCCACAGCGCCCATCCTCTGGCAGAGGCCATCAGGCAATGGTATGAGGCCAACGGAAGCGGCGCCGCATCCGAGACAACCGACTTCAACTACATACCGGGCAAAGGAATAGAGGCCGTGATTGGCGGAGCAACGTATAAAATCGGCTCTCCGGCCTTCGCGGCAGCGTCCGACGGATATAGCCACGGGGTGAGCGAGGCAATCGGGCGCTGGCTGGCTGAAGGAGCGGGTGTCGTGGCGCTGAGCCGCGACGGAAAGGGTGAGGCCATATTCAAGGTGACCGACACGCTCCGCGAAGACGCCGCCGAAACTGTGGCGCGCCTGAGGGAGCTCGGCATAGAGACGGTGCTGCTCACGGGCGACAACGAGGCCACGGCGCGCCATATAGCGCGCCAGGCCGGAATAGAGACAGTATATGCCGGCATGATGCCCGGCGACAAGGAGAGGGTAATCGAGAAGCTTCAGGGCGGGGGAAAAAAGACGGCGATGGCCGGCGACGGCATCAACGACTCGCAGGCCCTCGCCCGCGCCGACGTGTCGATAGCGATGGGCGGCGGCTCAGATATAGCCATAGAGACCGCCCAGCTCACACTGGCCTCCGGTCGCCTCACCGACCTGCCGAAGGCCGTGGAGCTCTCCGCCGCCACGCTCAGAATCATAAAGGGAAACCTCTTCTGGGCGTTCATCTACAACGTGATCGGCATACCGGTGGCAGCCGGAGCGCTCTATCCGGTGTGGGGAGTGATGCTCTCGCCGGTGATAGCGTCGGCGGCGATGGCGTGCTCGTCGGTGTGTGTAGTGACAAACTCGCTGAGGCTCGCCTCGCTGAAGCTCGGCACCAAACAAACGAGACGGAATAATCAATAACAAGACATAAAACAGAAACAGAGATGAGATTCAAGACAAACGCAAAATGCGGCGGCTGCAAGGCCGCCATCCTCCAGGCAGTGAAGCAGCAGTTTCCCGACAGGGAGTGGAGCCTCGACCTCGACAACGCCGACAAGGTGCTGGAGATGCACGGGGTGCCCGACGATTCAGCCCTTGCCGCCCAGGTGGTGAAGACCATCGAGGAGACAGGCTTCAAGGGGTCATGGCTACCTGCGGAATGAGCGCGGAGACAGACATCTTCGAGGATGGCGACAACCGCTGGGACAACCGCACGCTGCGCCTCATAGGGCCCGAAGGGGTGGAGGCGTTGCGCGGTGCCCGCGTGATGGTGGCGGGGCTGGGCGGCGTGGGCGGCTATGCCGCCGAGATGCTCGCCCGGAGCGGCGTGGGGGAGCTGACGCTCATCGACGCCGACACGGTGGCGCCCAGCAACCTCAACCGCCAGCTGATAGCCCTGCGCTCCACCCTCGGCAAGCCAAAGGCACTTCTCTTCGCGGAGCGCTTCCACGACATCAACCCGGAGGCGAGGATACACAGCCTGGTGCAGTATATCGACAGCGAGAATGCGGCGACACTGATAGAGGAGGCGCGGCCCGACTTCGTGGTCGACGCCATCGACACGGTGGCTCCGAAGGTCAGGCTGATACAATACTGCCAGACCCACGGCCTACGCATCATCTCGTCGATGGGTGCGGGAGGCCGCATCGACCCGACGAGAATCATCTACACCGACCTCTGGGAGACGCGCGACGACGGGCTCGCCAAGGCGGTGCGCACCGGGCTGCGCAAGCTCGGCCCGAAGATGCCGCTGCCGGTGGTGGCCTCGACGGAGCGCCCCCGCAGCCACTCGCTGACGATGATCGACAACACCCTCAACAAGCGCAGCTCCTACGGCACGCTGGCCACCATACCCTCCATATTCGGCATCATGCTGGCCAGCCACGTGATATGCGCCCTCACCAATATGCAATGACGATATGCTCCAGTTAGAAAACATCACCAAATCATACGGTAGCCTGACCGTGCTCCACGACATCAGCATGACGGTGGAGCGCGGAGAGATAGTGGCCGTGGTGGGGCCCTCGGGAGCCGGGAAGACCACCCTGCTCCAGATCGCCGGCACCCTCGACATCCCCGACAGCGGCACCGTGAGATATGACGGAGTCGACACCAAAGGGCTCAACGACAGGAAGCTCTCGGCTTTCCGCAACCGCAACATCGGCTTCGTATTCCAGTTCCACCAGCTGCTGCCGGAGTTCACGGCGCAGGAGAATGTGGCGCTGCCGGCGCTGATCGCCGGTAAGAGCCGCAAGGAGGCGATGGCGGAGGCGGCACGCTGGCTGGAGGAGCTGGGTCTCGGCGACCGGCTGCACCACAAGCCCTCGGAGATGTCGGGAGGCGAGAAGCAGCGCGCGGCCATAGCGCGGGCCCTCATCAACGGCCCGGAGGTGGTACTGGCCGACGAGCCCACGGGAGCCCTCGACTCGCGCAACCGCGACGAGATACGCTCGATAATAGCCGGGCTGCGGGAGCGTCACCGTCAGACCTTCGTGATAGTGACCCACGACCCTACGGTGGCCTCGATCGCCGACCGCACGGTGATGATGGCCGACGGCCGAATCACCGGGATAATCGACAACAACAAGGAGGCCGAGGACACACAATGTGACGGCGAGTTTTGAAATGTCGGCGATTTTGATTAACTTCGCTTCCCCATTGGCCGCATAGGGCGGCCGACACGGAGAAAACCATAATTATCCGACACAAAAACAAAAACTATAAGACAATGGCAACACCAGAAAACAAGAACGACAAGAACCAGCTTCAGATCCAGCTCCGTCCGGAGACAGCCGACGGAAAATACAGCAACCTCGCTATGATCGGCCACGGCCCCAATGAGTTCCTCATCGACTTCATCTTCGCCGCTCCCGGCATGCCGCAGGCCCCGGTAGTGAGCCGCGTGATCATGACTCCGGAGAACGCCAAGCAGCTGATGTTCGCGCTCACCGACAACGTGCGCAAATACGAGGCTCAGTTCGGCGAGATCACTCCCCGCGGACAGAAGCCTTCGGCCAGCAACAACTAAACGACGGCGGAGATGGACAACCACCTGACACTCTATAATTCGCTGACACGCACCAAGCAGCCCTTCAAGCCCCTCCACGAAGGGCGCGTGGGGATGTATGTATGCGGCCCCACCGTGTATGGCGACGCCCATCTGGGCCATGCACGCCCGGCCATCACTTTCGACATTCTGTTCAGATATCTCAGGCATCTGGGCTTCAAGGTGCGCTATGTCAGGAATATAACCGATGTGGGGCATCTTGAGCACGACGCCGACTCCGGCGAGGACAAGATAGCCAAGAAGGCGCGACTCGAGCAGCTTGAGCCGATGGAGGTGGTGCAGTTTTATCTCAACCGCTACCACCACGACATGGAGGCACTCAATGTGCTTCCGCCGAGCATCGAGCCCCATGCCTCGGGCCACATCATCGAGCAGATCGAGTATGTGAAGAAGATTCTCGAGTCGGGCTACGCCTACGAGAGCTGCGGCTCCGTCTATTTCGACGTTGAGAAGTACAACCGCGACCACCACTACGGCAAGCTGTCGGGACGCAATATCGAGGAGCTCAACAGCGCCACGCGCGCGCTCGACGGCCAGGACGAGAAGCACAACCCGCTCGACTTCGCCCTCTGGAAGAAGGCGGCGCCGGAGCACATCATGCACTGGCCGTCGCCCTGGAGCGAAGGTTTTCCCGGTTGGCACCTCGAATGCTCCACGATGGGCGAGAAGTATCTGGGCGACACTTTCGACATCCACGGCGGCGGTCTCGACCTGATGTTTCCCCACCATGAGTGCGAGATCGCGCAGAGCGTGGCGGCACAGGGACACGAGGCGGTGAAATACTGGCTCCACAACAACATGATCACCATCAACGGCAAGAAGATGGGCAAGAGCTACAACAATTTCATCACCCTCGAGCAGTTCTACACCGGCGACCATCCGCTGCTGACGCAGGCCTACGCGCCGATGGTGATCCGCTTCTTCATCCTCCAGGCCCACTACCGCAGCACGGTGGACTTCTCCAACGAGGCGCTACAGGCCGCGGAGAAGGCCCTGCAGAAGATTCTCGACGGCTACCGCCGCCTCCAGAACCTGCTGCCGGCGGAGAAGACGACCGTTGAGATTCCGGATTTCCTCACTGCCTGCTACGAGGCGATGGACGATGACCTCAACACGCCGCAGGTGATCGCGCAGCTCTTCGAGGCTGTGAAGATCATCAATTCGGCGGCCGACGGCAATGTGAAGCTCAATGCGGAGGCTCTGGCGTCGCTGCGCCACCTCTTCAACGTCTTCCTCGTGGACCTGCTCGGCATCAAGGTGGCCGACGCCGCCGACAATGACAACGGACGCAAGGCGCTCGAGGGAGCGGTAGACCTGCTGATGGAGATTCGCGGCAACGCGAAGGCCTCAAAGGACTGGGCGACTTCCGACCTCATCCGCAACAAGATGACGGAGCTGGGCTTCGACATCAAAGACACCAAGAACGGCGTGGAGTGGAAGCTCCGCTGAACCTCATCCCGATAATCAGAAAGTAATAACCGGAGGCGCGACTCATCGAGCCGCGCCTCCGCTTTATATTATTTCTTATGGCCCATAGAATCATATGGCATATTGCCAGTCATTAGCGCATATTCTATTGGTATAATAGATACTTTCAACCTAATTTGTTCCGCAATTTTTGTAATTCTGTGTTCACGAATCCGAATATCTCTTTCCCAAGCAGATACTGTTCTGTTGAGAATAGTCCAGGATTTCCGTTGCCTTTTCGACAAAATACATTTTCGGCATTCTCTATTGCATCTTTCAGTCTTGCAGGGTCTTTCTGATAGTCAAACCCACCAGCAATACAATGGTTGACAAATGCCTTGACCGACAGATGTTCCTTTATCTCCTCAATATCCGGCACTGTATCATATAGATGATAGTAAAGCCAAATTTCAAAGCAAGGATTACTCTGTGCCACACTCCAAGCCGGATATGGCTTGACTTCATCATACTTGTCCGATATATGGCTGTTCTGGTAGGAACAGAAATCCCGTAACGGCTTAATCTTTCCCTCATCTTCCCATGTGTCGGTATCTATGGCAAACCACACTTTGTCGTTTTGCATGAAGTCAAGAGTATGAGTCCTTGTTTCGTCAAGCAGCTCACGACGTGCCAACTCCATAAGTTTCAGCGGGTCCGTACCTTCTTCCGGAGGTATTACTATCAACTCAAGATTTGATGACAGACCCTCAAAGAATCCGAAATAGTTTTTCTCTGTCTCTGCACCTTCACAGACTATATATATCTTGGCGGCATTTTTTGAGGGGGCCTGCTTGCTGTAATCCTTACGACGTGTTATCATATCACCATTTCAGATCTGTAAGATTTGACAAAAACGGAATGCCACCATATCGTCCGTTAAGATAGCCGTTCTCGATATTGGCGGTCTTGTGAATGTTGTAGTCGCTTAGTGGATAAAGCTGTGTTGACTGATCGACATCTTTCTGTGCAAACCATATCTCGTCAGGGCGGAAAATGGCCTGATCAAGCAGGCAGCTTTCGTGGGTCGTGAAAATGATTTGTCCGCGAGCCTCCCGGCTTTCCGAGATTTTGCTCATAAGGGTCTTAATCATGATCGGATGGATGCTGCGTTCTATCTCGTCAACTACAAACACGTTGTCGCGTTTAAGTACGGCATACAACAACGGCATGTATTCTATGAGACGTCTCGTTCCGTCCGACTCCATGGTCATGTTCATTTCCACATCACACCCATTGGCATCGGTATGTATTGCCACAAGAGTTTTGAGATACGCAATGCCGTTTTCCACAACGACATTGGAAATCTCATTGTTTCGAGCATCCGTCAACATCTGAGGTTTGCCAGACTTTTCCTTTGCAACCGCAAGCGCTTTCGATATGGCCGTGTTTCCACGTACATCTTCTTCGTTGATGATCTCTTTGCGGACAGTCAGCCTTGATATGCCGGTCTTCAGTTCGGGTATTAATTTATTCACCAGGTCTGCAAAGTCACTATCACCGTCAAGAACATGAGGAAGATAGCCGATACGCATTGCCGGGAGTACCACCTGAAGATGTGTCAGCCAGTCAAAAGCGTCCTTTACCAGCGGCAGTTCCTCCGGGTAATAATGGCCGAAAAAGGACAAGGCCGGCATATCCGGGCGAATTATTCTGTTCATAGCGTCGAGGAAAACCTCTATGAAATTGTCCTTGTCACCCGGTTTCAGATACTCACCCTGAACATTCACGTCATTGTTTTTGCGACTGAATATAGCTATATCCCTATTTTTATGACTGACCATCAGCTCTTCCTCCACAATCTCCAGTCTGTTGAAAACAATATGATAGTAGAATATCCTGCCATTGGCGAAAAACTCGATTGCAAGCTCGGAAGGCCGTGTCTTTCCCTTTTCGTCAAGACGGAAATACAGGTCATCCGTCATTGCCAGCTCTCCTAATTTTTCAGCACTGACAATAGATTTCAACAATGAAATACATTTCAGGAGATTACTTTTGCCGGCACCATTGGCTCCGTATATTGCACTCATCCGCAAGGCCGTGGCATGACCGCACGAAACCTTATGCCACTCATGGCTGTGACTTTTACTTGACGGAAAGGTATTGAATTCAACCGCCTCTTTGAACGACATGATATTGTCTGCTGCAAATCGTAGCAACATAGTTAATGCGTTTATAATCCACGGCAAAGATAGCAAACATAGTCAAACTATACAAATTTCCGGCCAACAATGTCTCGATACCGTTAATATCTAACGGCATCGATGCATAAATGGAAAGCAGCAAGGGGTGTCAAAAATCGTCAAAGCGACCTCCGACCTCATCCGCAACAAGATGGCGGAGCTCGGCTTCGACATCAAAGACACCAAGAACGGCGTGGAGTGGAAGCTCCGCTGACCCCACCCCTTCACCTATAGCCGGAGGCGCGACTCACCGAGCCGCGCCTCCGTTGCTATTTAATCGCATCCGGCGTCACACCGCACTCAATTGCCATTTACGTTCCTTGTTATACTACATCTTGTGTAATTTGTTATTAAGTTGCATATTTACAAGGTATTATATAAAAACTGATGATTGTGTGTTCGCCGTTAAGAATGTAAACTACAATCAGATTTTACAGATAAGTTTTGTCCTAATCAAAAATGCCAATTAGCTTGTAAGTATCAGTATTTTATGGTAAATTTGCACAACGAGAGGGAACAAGAGAATTGTCTTGTATTCTTTCTCTATACTACTGATATGAACAACGAGAATCAGAATATTGAGCATAAACGCATATGGAAAGACGAATACCTGAAGTGGGTGTCCGGCTTCGCTAACGCTCAAGGTGGCAAGATTTACATTGGCATTGACGATGACCTGACAGTCGTTGGCGTTGACAATCTTCATAAGCAGCTTGAGGATATACCAAATAAGATCATCAACAACACCGGTGTGTTTCCTGAGACCAATCATCTAAAGATAAATGGAAAAGATGTCATAGAGATTGTAATAGAACCTTGTGGGATGCCTATTTCTTATCGAGGCAACTATTATTATCGAAGCGGGGCTACGAAACAAGAATTTCGAGGAACAGCCCTTCATCAGTTTCTCTTGAAGAAGATGGGATTGAATTGGGAGGATATTCCGTGTGATGGCGTAACCATGGATGATATTGACGATGGCGCGATTGAATATTTCTTGGATCATGCCGTCGGGGAAGGGCGTATGGAGCCTGAATCCCGCAACTCTTCCATAGAGGAAGTTTTATCCAATTTGGGACTTATCAAGGATGGAATACCCACAAACGGAGCTGTTCTGCTGTTCGGGAAGTATCCCCAACGCAGATTCGTAACCTCAAGCTTCAAGATAGGCCGGTTTGGTGCGGATGACGCTGACTTGTTGAGTCAAGACCAAATCGAAGGTAATCTGATTCAGATGACTGATAAGATAATGCAGGTGCTGAGTAGCAAGTACCTTATCCGACCTATATATTACGAGGGGTTACAACGTAAGGAACCATTGGAAATCCCGGAAGATGCACTTCGCGAAATAATATTCAACAGCATTGTCCATAAATTGCAATTCGGGACATGGAATCAGATGAGTATATATGATGACCATATACGTTTATGGAACGAAGGTGTGTTGCCGGAAGATTATACCGTAGAAACCCTTATGAGCAAGCATACCTCCAAACCCCGCAATCCAAAGATGGCGCAGGTTTTCTATCGAGCGGGATTTATCGAGGCATGGGGACGTGGCTATGAAAAGATAATGACGGCTTTTGATAAGGCGAATCTTAAGCGGCCGGAATTCACAGTGGAGCAAGGTGGCGTTACTGCCATTATTCACCGTGAAATCTTTATGTCTATCCGGGGTGATACAAACCGAACAGAAACCGATACAAACCGATACAAGACCGATACAAAAACGGAACTGGAGAATCCAAACTCACGCGAATGTTCAGAGAAAGGTTCAGAGAAAGGTTCAGAGAAAGGTTCAGAGAAAGGTTCAGAGAAAAAGCGCGACAAGATCGTTCGCGAAATGCAGAACAATCCAAACGTGACGATACATGAACTTGCGATGATGCTGGATATATCCGACCGTGCCATATCAAAACACCTGAAGATATTACAGGAACAAAGGATTATCAGGCGCGTTGGAGCAGACAGAGGAGGTTATTGGGAAGTGACTAAATAAATCAGAA
>OGQO01003713.1_pt1 | contig 10238 bp, 5 predicted proteins | sample 1553241 | NCBI WGS metagenome assembly OGQO01 (sample SAMEA2579933, study PRJEB22360) | human gut metagenome | biome: human gut; feature: human-associated habitat; material: faeces | place: Denmark | collected 2008/2010
GAATTAACTCCTGAATCTGATCACTGAGCTGATTAAACGCCAGCCCGATCTGTCCGATCTCATCTTCTCCCATATTTTCCAGACGGTAATCAAATTCTCCCTGTCCCATCCGTTTTGCTGCATACACCACTTTCTGCACCCGCGTGGAAATCCATCTTGTGTAACAGATAATGCAGAGAAATACCATAGCCGCGCTGCAGAGGATCAGGAACATCATCCTTCTTGAAACAGCTTTTGCGTCTTTTAAAACCGTCTCCTTATCCGAAATCACAAGAATTTTTGTTCCGAAAACTCCGCTCTGGATATTTCCGATTTTTGAAATGCCGTCACGCTCAAACTCAATCTGCGCTTTCTGCTCCAGATCCTCTTCCGGCATTCTGGTCCGGATCGGAAGACCTGCCATTTCCGGTTCGGAAGCAGCCAGAATATATCCTTTTTGATCCACCAGATAAATTTCATCGGTGGAATTTATTGTTTCGAGGAGGGGCTGTATCTGCTGATTTTCAATCTGTAACGACAGTACGCCCTTCATCCCGCCCTGTGGATAAAAATTCATCAGACGATTCATATGAAATGCTTTTCCGTCTCCAGATGTCCCACAGAATACCGTTTCCCCTATCGCATCAAATGTCAGCACACGTTCCCTCCGATCTAGATCCTGCATGGAATAAAAATAATAATTATCCTGCGGAAGCGTTTCATTGTTGCTGTAAAAACAGATTTTGTAAATTCCTGCATTCATCAGACAGATTTCGCTGAGCTTCTTATCAATATAGTAAAACATATCCTCATAAGAATCGTTGCTGTAATCCTGAAACAAATATCCGCTCAGCATCTGATCCACATACAGCACATCCAGAATTGTTTCGTAAGGCTCGACCATCGTAGAAAAATTTTTTTCAATTCGTTCTGCTTCCTGTTCTGCACTCTGATATGCTTCAGTAAGAAGCACATTCCTTGTTTTTCCATAACTGTACCAGGTAACACACAGCATTGGAATCAGTGCCAGTACCAGATAGCCGATCACCAGTTTAAACTGAAAACTCCGATTTTTATACCATTTTACGATATTCATTTGGTGTCACTCCAAATCTTTTCTGAAAAACAACGCCAAAGTAAGAAACATTTTCATATCCAACCGCCAGACTCACTTCCCGTACTTTATTTTTCTTATTCTTTAACAGTTCCGCCGCCCTCTGCAGACGCATTTCCGTATTGTATTCCAAAATCGTTTTTCCTGTTGCCTCTTTAAACAGGCTCCTCAGATAATTCGGAGACAAACCGACCTCCGCGGCCAGCTTTTCTATATCTGCGCTTTCCGAGCAGTGCTCCTGAAGATATGTTTTTACCTGATAAACGGCATAGTAATTTGGATTTTGATTCTGTTCTTCAAAAAATGCCAACATCCGTTCCAGATACTGCTTCATCTTTTCCCGCATCTGATAACTGTTGTTTGCTTCAAAAATTTCATTTTCTCTCAAAATTTTTTCTGCTTCCATCCAGTTTTCCAGCAGTTCATCGCTCAAAACAAGACGGTTCCATAGATACATATAGAGATTGTAAACTTCTCCCGCAAATGTTTTCGGCGCAAGCCCCTTTAGCTGTTGAAAATAATCTTTCATGGTCTGCAGCGTTTCCTGCTTTTTCCCGCTGCTGACCAGACGACAGATTTCTTCTCTCCGCTCCTTCTGTTCCCGGAAATGATATGCTTTTTCCTCTTCCGTTTCTTTTTCATCTGCACAGAAAAGTTCCGGTGGATCCATATGAAATGCCAGAACACAACAGTTCCGAAGTTTTTCCGCCTTTTCGTACAGGCAGTCAGCTGTCCATGCTCCACTGCACCATCCAACGGCTCTCGGTGCGTCTTCTTTCAAATCATTCCAGATCTGAAATGCCGTATCTTTCACCGACAGATACCCCGCCAGCAGCAGAATGCTGATCCGTTCCGTTTTGCTGATGTAACGGATGCCCTTGTATTTTTCCTGAATTTGGCTACAGATGTTTTCTTCCGTTTTTCCATAAACCGCTATGATTCCAAACCTGCACTCTTCCAGTTCTTCTCCAAATACACCACGGAAATTTTTCCGTAAAAGCTCTGTTTCCTGTTTTTCCCGCAAAGCCATTTCCAGCAACTGCTTCGCCGCCGTTTTCCGCGACCAGTCTGCTATCTCACTTTTCTCCAGTTCACTTCTCACTTTTTTCAGACATGCTTCTACTTCTTCAATCGTAAATGGCTTTAAAAGGTAATCCACGGCATTCACCTGAAAAGCGGAATGGATATAGGAAAAATCATCATATCCTGTCAGAAAAACAATTTTGCATGGATACCCCCGGCGTACGATCGTCTCTGCCAGTTCAATTCCACTCATTCCTGGCATCTGAATATCCGTAATCACAATATCTGCCATATTTTCTTCCAGGCACTCCAGTGCCCTTCTGCCATTGCGCGCGGTAAATACTCTGGAAATCCCGTTCTTTTTCCAGTCAATATAATCCCGCAATGTCTCCAGTTCAATTTCTTCATCTTCTACAAGAAGAACGCGATACATTTTCTCCCTCCTGTTTCCAGTTGCTCCTGCAGTTTTCTTCTCCTGCTGCTTTTCATTTCTGTCTTTTTACTGCAGAAGTTCAATCATATACGCCTCATACGGCTGTAACTTCCACACTTCTTTTGTGAGACTTTCTGTATCATTATGAATCAGAACCGTTCCTTTTGTCAAATCATATCGGGCTTTCATCTCTGCCGCGGTATCCCGGAAATTGCAGAGCACAATCAGCTTTTTCTCTCCCAGATTTCTCTCATAAGCAAAAATATCCGGATTTTCTTCCTCAATCAGACGGAAATCCCCATAAACAAGAGTGTCATTTTTCCTACGCAGCGCAATTAGTTTTTGATAGAAATAGAAGAGGGAATCCGGATTTTTTCTGCTGTTTTCCACATTGATCTCCTCGTAATTCTGATTTTCCGCCATCCACGGTGTTCCCGCTGTAAATCCGGCGTGTTTTTCCGCATTCCACTGCATTGGCGTCCGCGCATGGTCCCGGCTGTTCCGTGCAAGATAGGTACGAATTTTTTCTTCCTCCCAGCCTTCTTTTTTACGGTCTTCGGCAAAATTTACAGACTCGATATCCTGATAGTCCTCGATCCGAAGCCCTGACACATTTGTCATACCGATTTCTTCCCCCTGGTAAATATAAGGAGTTCCTTTCATCCCATGGAGAAGGACAGCCAACATTTTTGCTGATTTTTCCCGATACGGTTCCCTGTCATTTCCAAAGCGCGATACGACACGCGGAAAATCATGGTTTCCCCAGAACAGACTGTTCCATCCTTTTTCTTCCAGTCCCGTCTGCCATTTTTCAAAGATCTGCTTCAGTTGCGGCAGCGTATACGGTTTCGGATCCCAGTTTCCACTTCGGATGCCGTCGATTCCCATCAGTTCAAATTGAAAAATCATACTGAGCTCCTGGCTTTCCGGATCAGAATACTGCTGTGCCATTTCTACCGTAGCACCTCCGGTTTCCCCCACTGTCAGGATCTGTTCTGATTTTCCATACGTATTCTGATTCATTTCCATTAAGTATGTATGAATCTGCTCCGAATGAGTATCATTTCCTCCATGTCCATCTTTTACAATATTGTCAATTGCATCCAGCCGGAAACCACGGATCCCTTTATCCATCCAGAACTGGATCATCCGGTACAGCTCTTTCCGAAGCGACGGATTTTTCCAGTTCAGATCCGGCTGCATTACACTGAAACTGTGATAATAATATTCCTGAACCTCCGGCACCCATTCCCAGGTGCTTCCTCCAAAGAATGCTCCGCCGCCTTCTGGCGGCTGCTCCTTCGTTCCTTCCTTCCAGATGTAAAAATCATGGTATTTACTGTTTCGATCCTTTCTGGCTTCTAGGAACCATGGGTGCAGATGGGAACTATGATTTAAAACAAGATCCATCATGACCACAATTTCCCGCTTTTCACAGGCTGCGATCAGTTCTTCCAGCTCTTCCATTGTGCCCGCTTCTTCCATTACTTTATAATAGTCACTGACATCATATCCATTGTCGTAATTAGGAGAATCGTTAAAAGGCGAAAGCCAGATGGCTCCAACACCAAGCTCCTGCAGATAGTCCAGTTTCTGCAGAATCCCTCCAAAATCGCCGATGCCGTCTCCGTTGCTGTCACAGAAGCTTCTGGTGTAAATCTGATATACGGTTAAGCTATGCCACCACTCTCTTTTCATTTTCTGTCCTCTCTTTCTTTTTTCCTATAAGAGCAGTATAATGATATTATCTTATATTTTCTAACCTGATTTTCGTATTTAATGAAAGGATTTTGACTTTTATGAAAAAAGAACGTTCAAAAGAGCTCTTTTATCCTGAATCTTGTTCCCCTGTTCTTTCTGGCGGAATCCGGGATTTTACCGTGCATGGAACCGAACCTGTTCCGCTCCATATCTATCATCAGGATTATGCGCATGGCGGGCTCTCTGTTCCTTTTCACTGGCATAAAGAATTAGAATGGATCTGGGTTGAAAAAGGTACTCTCACTCTGACACTGAAAACTGAAACCCGGACAATTTCCGAAGGTACTTTTCTTTTCATCAACAGTCACGAACTGCATCAGCTCTGCAGCATTGGAACTACCCCTTCGGTTCACCATGCCCTTGTATTTCTTCCAGAAATTCTCTCATGTGCCTATCTGGATTCCTGTGAAGCAGACTGGATTCGTCCGCTGCTCTCTCATCAACTGCTTCTTCCGGCTTTTCCATTGGAAGAGCTTTCTGCTGCTGAAGCCTCCTCTCAGACACAGAAAACATTTGTACTGACATTATCTGAGCTTTTCCAGGAAATCCTGTATGCATACGATACCAAACCCATCGGCTGGTTTCTTCTGATCAAAAGTGACATGTATCGGATTCTTGCACTTCTGGCGCAATACCAGCTTTTTCTTCATCCGGAACCCCTCTGCACTCGTAAAAAAGAAAGATCTGATCAGTGTAAAAAACTCTTACGTTATATTCAGGATAACTATGATTCTAAAATCCGTCTTTCAGATCTTGCTACTATACTCAATATGAATCCACAATATTTTTGTCGTTTCTTCAAAACGCACTTTCACACAACGCCTATTTCCTATATCAACCAGTACCGCGTAACCCAAGCCGCAGATCTTCTTACCGGCAGCTCGCTTTCTATCTTGGAAATTGCTCTGGATACCGGATTTGAAAGCCCCAGCTATTTTGCCAGCATTTTCCGCCGGACTTTTGGTATGTCACCGGAAGAATATCGAAAAGCCATGCCCTGACCCGGCAAATTTTTCTGTTCCCTTTTTATATCTACGCAAAGATAAATCACTTTCTTACACAGCGAAACATCAAATTTTTTCCTTCTGAATGCACGGCAACACAAATCTCAAAAATTTTTGATTTTTTTTCAAAAAACACTTGCCAAACTCGTTTTCTTATGATAATATACTACTTGTCGCTGAGCAAAAATCACGGCAGACAAATCAAAAACTTCGGCTCCGTGGTCAAGCGGTTAAGACATCGCCCTTTCACGGCGGTAACACGGGTTCGATTCCCGTTGGAGTCATTTAATTAAATATGGCGCAGTAGCCAAGTGGTAAGGCAATGGTCTGCAACACCAGTATCCACCGGTTCAAATCCGGTCGACGCCTCTATTTTCCCGGAAACAGATGGTTTCCGGGATTTTTCTTTTTCAAAATTATTTCAAAAAAGCTGCCGGTTCTGTTTGCTTCGGCAGCTTTTTTGAAAATATCATTTTTTTAATTTTCTTTTTCTTTCACATAGTCTTCATACACATACGCCGTTTTTCCCTCATACGAAATCTTGTACCATCCATTCTCTTTTCCGAGCATTTCCACTTCTTCCCCTGTCGTCAGAGCTCCGAGGACCTGGCTTGTGCTGATGTTGGGTTCCGTGCGTACATTGACCGGGGAGATACAGGTGACTGTTTTCTTTCCTTTCTGCTTTTTCACGCCATCCGAATTGTTTTCTGCTTCCAGCGCACTTTTCTGCTCCTGACAGGCTGTATGAAGTGTTTCTGTCAGCAGCTCATTGTCCGGAAACTGCAGAGACTCCAGCATTTCCTGCACGGTTTGCTGCGTATCGCTGCTGTTGTTTCCTTTTTTCCATATGATCTGATACCCCTCATTCTCCGTTTTCACCCCGCAGAAAAATGCGGTCGGAATCTGCAGGGAATTTTTAACCCAGAAACGATAAAAGAAACTCTCTTTACTTTTTCCTTCGTTAACTGTTTTCACCACAAAATCACTGATGCTGTTTTCCCCGGTTATTTCATTTGGATAGAGCAGTTTTTCAGCACTCTCTTCATTCTCCGGAAAATCCATCAGCACCACTTTTGCCATTCCTTCCCGGTACGATATTTCAAGGCTTTCACCATCTTCCGATACAAAACTACACTGGATTTTCTCATCTTTTGTTACATTCCAGCCTTCTGGAAGGGTGACTGCAATGTTTTGATAGGTAGAAAGAAAATTTTTTTCACCATCTTCTGACTCATTCTGAACACTGGATGTCTTTTGAGCGACAACCGATGGATTCTCTTTTTCCGCCTGCTGATTTCCACATCCCGTTATCACGATAGCTGTCATCAGAAGAACGGCTAAACAGTTTTTTCTGTTTCTCATGTACGATTTCCTTTCCTGTCAAAAAATTTCTTGCGTTTATTATATCATAACCATTTTTCCACTGTAAAGAGTGCGTTCCTTCCCTTCTACTTTGATTTTTTAGTATAAAAAATCTCCAACCAGATTGAGGTTCCCCCGCAAACCCGGTTGAAGATTTTTCTTATCTTTTATTATTCTACTTCTGTAAACTCCACGCGGATACTCTCATACTCTTTCAGCACCTGATGCAGGGTCAGACCCGCACAGTTCCAGGTACGGCCCGAGCGGATTTCACCGTCCAGACTGCAGCGATACAGCTTGTTCTCTGCCAGTCCGCACACTTTCGTGTGAACCGGAAGCATATTTCCTTCTGCGTCGGTTTTTACGATCGTAAGCAGTGCACGGCTCTGATCTTTTGCCACAAACTCCCATGCCATGAAATCCTGTTTTTTCAGTCCGGTCAAGCGGTAATACAGTCCCTCATGTGTGAGGTCATAATATGTATGCATCGCAGCAACCTGCTCTTTTACCATCTCTTTCTCTTCATCCGAAATCTTATTCAGATCCATCTCATAGCCGAAGCTTCCTGCCAGCGCTACATCGCCCCTTGTCCAGAACGGTGTCACGCGGCCTGTCTGATGGTTCGGGCATACCGAAACGTGGGAGCCGACGGTGCTGATCGGATAGAAGAACGAGCTTCCGTACTGGATGGAAAGACGGTTGATCGCATCGGTATTATCGCTGCACCAGATCTGCGGGGAATAATACATCATACCGGCATCATATCGTCCGCCTCCTCCGCTGCAGCCCTCGAGCAACAGATTCGGGCATGCGGCAAGGAATCTTTCCATCAAATCGTAAACACCGAGCACATAGCGGTGATATAGCTCTCCGTTCCGGCTCTGTGCTGCCACATGGCTGTAAACATCGCAGACGCTGCGGTTCATATCCCATTTGACATAATCAATCTTTGCATCATGAACGATGGTTGTCAGACGCTCCAGCAGATACTCGCGCACATCCTCACGCGTCATATCAAGTACAAGCTGATTTCTGCTGTGGTTCGGCACACGGCCAGGAATTGCAAATGCCCAGTCCGGATGTGCACGGTAAAGATCACTGTCCTCGGAAATCATCTCCGGCTCAAACCAGAGACCGAATTTCATGCCCATCTTGTGAATTTTTTCTGCAAGCTGCGCCATGGAGCCGTTCATCTTTTTCTCGTTGACGAACCAGTCACCGAGACCACTGTTATCATCCTCTCGTTTTCCAAACCAGCCATCGTCAAGCACCAGCATCTCAATGCCAAGCTTTTGCGCCTGTTCTGCAATTTTCAGGATTTTTTCTTCGTTGAAATTAAAATAGGTTGCTTCCCAGTTGTTGATCAGAATCGGTCGTTTGGCATGCTTATATGCGCCACGGCAGATATGCTCGCGGATGATCTCATGATACTGCTGTGACAGTTTGGTAAGACCGGTTCCGGAATAGCTTAAGATTGCCTGCGGGGTATCGAACGCCTCTCCTTTTTCCAGATGGAAGCAGAAATTGGTCGGATGAATACCCATCTGAAAACGGGTCTGATTTTTCTGATCCTTCTGTGCTGCCGCAACAAAGTTTCCGCTGTAAACGAGGCATGCGCCGATGCAGGAACCGTGTGTCTCACCCGCACCCTCCTCGCAGAGGATCACAGCCGGATTGTAATGATGGCTCGATGTACCACGGGTGCTTCCGATCTCGACTTTTGCATGCTGCACCGGAATCCGCTCCGCCGTACGCTCCATCGCATGACGACCCGAGAAATAGATCATCTCATAATTTTCATACATCAGATCCATGCTGAATGACAGCATTTTTTCCAGCTCAATCGCCGTTTCTCCGTGATTTTCGAGTCTTGCCGCTCTCGTAATTACATTTTCCTTTTCAAATACACCGTAAAACAGTTTCAGAACAATATCGGAAGCCTTCTCTGTCATTGTAATAACAAGAGTCTCACCTTTTTCTTCCTCTGTATCGTACAGCGCCGGCATTCCCGGAATGGCATAGGAATGATCCAGAATTTCGTACGAATCGAAACGGAAATCTGCTGCAAAGCTGCCGTCCGCGTGGCGGATCTCAATCATATCATCACGGAAATCACCGACACCACTTCCCGGAATTTCCTGCGGAAGTGCATCAAGAGAATATTTCCGGTTAGGGCCTGCCTCCTCCGGATTTCCTGCAAATCCCATATCTGTGCAGAAAATCAGACCGGAAAGATTTTCCTCACCGATTTTTTCTCCATAGTAGAGATGCAGAAGCACATTTTTGTCATCTGCGAACATCTGGTAACTGCTGTCTTTTGTCTGGATGGTAAATAACCGTCCATTTTCACTTACTTTGATTGCCATGATTTCCTCCTCCTGCGGCATCTTGCAGTATCCTGCAAAACACGATATAATTTTACTGATATTTCGGAATCTCATCCTTTGTGACATTCCAGCTTTTCTGATGATTCATTTTGTGAGGTATACTTATGGAAACTTCCTGGACACTTCCCGTCCCAAAGCATAAATTTTCGGATCTTTATCTCTGCTTCTGCGGCTACGAAGCCTGCCAGCCGTTCCACAGCTACGGCCCGGCTGTCCGCCCCAATTACGTGATCCACTATATTATTTCCGGGAAAGGCACTTTTACCATCGGAAACCGCACTTACCGCTTAACCGCCGGACAGGGCTTTTTCCTGATGCCAAATGTCCGCACCTACTATGAAGCCGATGCGGATGATCCCTGGACCTATCTCTGGATCGGTTTTGACGGCGAAAAAGCTGCCTCTTATGTACAGGAACTCGGTCTTTCCGAGGAGCACCCTGTCTACCAGTGCAACTTTTCCGGTGAACTGCAGTCCCTCTTGTTTCAGATGCAGAAGCACAATACCTATGACACCTCTGACCAGTATCTTCTGGAAGGCTGTCTGTACCAGTTTTTCTCAATTCTTTCCCGCGAAATCACGCTTGCCGATCCTTCTGCACGGGAGAGCGGCAATCTTTACGTGGAAAAAGCCGTTGAGTTTATCCGAAATAATTATTCCAATGAAATCCTTGTCTCGGATATTGCCAGATATGTCTGCATCAACCGAAGTTACCTTTATACCCTGTTTCAGAAATATCTCCATACCTCACCGCAGGACTATCTTTCTTCCTGCCGGATCACGCGTGCGCTCGAGCTTTTATCATATACGGATCTCTCCATCGAAACGGTCGCTTTTTCCTGTGGTTACCGGAATGCCGAAGTTTTTACCAAAGCCTTCCGCCAGAAGCAGGGCATGACGCCAAGCGCCTATCGGAAAAAGTTCCGCCTTGACACGACTCCTGACTCTGCACATGTTCCGTGATCTGTCTGATTTTATTATAACGAAATCTTTCTTCCATGAACAGGAAGAAATGTTATGGAAAACCGTCAAAATGTTAGATGGCGTTTCTTAATGGCTACAGACAGCAAAAAAGCGATACAGCTATGATTTCTCATTTCTGTATCGCTTCTTCATCTTAGCTCCCCGAGTTGGGCTCGAACCAACAACCCTTCGGTTAACAGCCGAATGCTCTAC
>OGQO01003716.1_pt1 | contig 10237 bp, 8 predicted proteins | sample 1553241 | NCBI WGS metagenome assembly OGQO01 (sample SAMEA2579933, study PRJEB22360) | human gut metagenome | biome: human gut; feature: human-associated habitat; material: faeces | place: Denmark | collected 2008/2010
GTATTGTCTCTCTTTGGGGGCGTCTTCTTGCCTACGGCAAATCAGAAATTAATTCCCAGCTTTTCGCTGCTTTCTTTGATTACTTTTTCTAATTCGCTATCTGTAATTGCCGTTACTCGACCAGTTTCATATTCTTTGTCAACCCATTTTTTTACTTCTTCTACAAGAGGGCTCTTTTTATCTACTGCTTTATCCCCCTTCAGACGATAGTAGGTATTCATCCAGTGAGCAATTCCGGCAAGTCCGCTTGTATTAGATACTGCTACGAGTACCGGACGGTTTAATAATTTATCTGTATCAAAAATATTATAAATTTCTTCATTTTTAAGGAGTCCGTCTGCATGGATTCCTGCTCTTGTTACGTTGAAGTTCTTTCCAACAAACGGTGTTCTTTCTGGAATGTGATAACCAATTTCTTTTTCATAATATTCTGCAAGTTCTGTGATAACAGTTGTATCCATTCCATCTAATGTTCCACGAAGCTGTGCATACTCAAATACCATAGCCTCAAGCGGTGTATTTCCAGTACGTTCTCCAATTCCAAATAATGCACTATTTACAGCGGATGCTCCGTAAAGCCATGCTGTGGTGGAATTGTTAACTGCCTTATAAAAGTCGTTATGTCCATGCCACTCAAGAAGTTCAGATGGTACTCCGGCATGTTCTTTTAATCCGTAAATAATTCCCGGTACGGAACGCGGAATTACGGCTCCTGGGAAGTTTACTCCATATCCCATTGTATCACAGGCACGAATTTTTACAGGAATTCCATATTCATCTTTTAACTTCATAAGCTCTAAGCAAAATGGAATAACAAATCCGTAAATATCTGAACGGGTGATATCCTCTAAATGACATCTTGGACTAATTCCTGTTTCGAGACACTCTCTTACAACACCTAAGTAATGCTCTAATGCCTGCTTTCTTGTCATTTTCATTTTATAGAAAATGTGATAATCGGAACAGCTTACAAGGATACCTGTCTCCTTTAAGCCGATTTCTTTTACTAATTCAAAGTCCTTTTTACTTGCACGAATCCAGCTTGTAATCTCTGGAAATTTGTATCCTTTTTCCATACATTTATATACGGCATCTCGGTCCTTTTTGCTATATAAGAAAAATTCACATTGACGTATAATTCCTTTCGGGCCGCCTAAACGATGAAATGCATCGTAAATATGTACAATCTGATCTGTAGAATACGGTGTTCTTGACTGCTGTCCATCACGGAATGTCGTATCCGTAATCCAGATATCTTCCGGCATCTCATGCGGCACAATTCTGTCGTTGAACGCGATTTTTGGTACTTCCTCATAAGGGAAAAGATTACGGAATACATTAGGCTTATCCGTATCAACCAGCGGATACATATATTCATCTAATTTCAATAAATTTGATTTCTTGTTCAGCCGAACTGAGCGGTTATCCATTTCCATAGTTCTCTCTCCATTTCTTTTATTCATAGATTAACAATCATTCAGGGCTTTCCTTCAAAATTATAATTTTTTTGCCCTGAACGCTTGCTCAAATTGCATAATTTAAATATAAAAATTTCATTTTGTTCCCGTTACTATTCTATCATCAAAGTGAAATTTGTCAAGAGATAGTCTTTTTACGCTACTTTCATACTATTTTTTCGCATAATAAAAGAATTAGGACTGCATTTGCTTTATCATAGCAGAGTGATAGATTTTCTGTTTAATTTGAGAAAAACTGACACCCCAGAAAAGACAGATACCCTATATTTGTGACTTTAGTCGCGGCGGTTTGAATGCTCGCTTACACGCTCGCATTCAAACCTTGCTCCGAGGTCACAAATATAGGGTATCTGTCTCTTCTGGGGCTGACAATGGCTGGGTTTGGTTGAATTAAAACAGAATGGGGGAAGATTTGAGGATTCTCCGGGAGATTGCGTGGTTTCATAATGGAATCTATATGGCGAAACATATCCGTCTGAGCCCCAAAGCACTCCAACCTTAAATAGTAATTTTGTTCGACAGCCAAAGTCAGCTCACAGAACGATACATAAGCTTCCGTCTTTTGCCTGTGGCAAATTCTATTTTTTAACTTCCACTTTCTGTCCGATCTTGCTTTCGGTTCCAGACAGAAGTCTGCCAATATTCGCTCTATGTCTGTAGATTGCAAAGAAAGCATAGAGCACACACATCGCAAATAAGTCCCATCTGCCTGGATGGAAAATGAGAACCTCCACTACGATTCCTGCGGACAAAAGGATGGATGCTAATGATACATATCTTGTTGCTGCTGTTACAACTACAAAAATAATGAAACAGCATAAACCAATTCTCCAGTCAAATGCCATCATAGCTGCAGCAGTTGTAGCGATTCCCTTTCCCCCCTTAAATTTTAAGAACACAGGATAATCATGTCCCATTACTGCAGCAAATCCTGTAACAAGCTGAATGAGGTCTGCGTTCAGTGTCGGCACTGCCGGACAGAGTAAAAACTTTACTACAAGTACTGGAATAAAACTTTTTAAGGCATCTCCTAAGAAAGTAAGGAGTGCGCGGGTCTTGCCAAGTACGCGAAGTACGTTTGTTGTACCGGAGTTACCGCTTCCATAATCACGGATATCCATTCCGCATAATTTTCCTACAAGGTAACCGCTCTCAATACAGCCACAGAAATAGCCTGCTACGATTACAAGTACATAATATACAGCGTTATTCATTTACTTCTCCTTTCTCTCACGATAAATGAAATGAATCGGAGTTCCACGGAAACCAAAAGTGGTACGAATCTGGTTTTCAATGTATCTTGTATAGGAGAAGTGCGTTAGCTTCTTCTCATTAATAAACATAACAAATGTAGGTGGCTTTACGGAAACCTGTGTAATATAGTAGATTCTTAAACGCTTACCTTTATCTGAAGGTGGCTGCTTCATAGCCATTGCCTCTGTAAGAATCTCATTCAATACACCAGTCTGTACTCGTAATGCACAGTTTTCAATTACGGCATCAATCATTTCAAACAATTTTGGAAGTCTCTGACCTGTTTTTGCAGAAAGAAAAATAAGTTCTGCATATGGCATATAGGAAAGTTTCTCACGAATCTTTTCTGTGAACTTCTTCATTGTTGTGTTATCTTTTTCTACCAAGTCCCACTTATTGACTGCGATGATCATACCTTTTCCACGTTCATGGGCAATTCCGGCAATCTTGGCATCCTGCTCAGTAATTCCTTCTGTCGCATCAATAATTAAGACAGCAACATCACAGCGTTCTACAGCTGTAACGGTACGGATGATACTGTATCTCTCTAATTCTTCTTTAATCTTACTCTTTCTTCGAAGTCCTGCTGTATCGATAAATACATATTCCTGTCCATTACGCTTTACAGTTGTATCAATCGCATCTCTTGTTGTTCCTGCAACTGGGGATACAATCACACGCTCCTCTCCAAGAAGTTTATTGATAATAGAAGACTTTCCTGCATTTGGCTTACCGATTACTGCAATCTTAGGACGATCATCTTCTTCCTCTTCTTCCTGTACTGGTGCTTCAAATTTTTCAACAACCTGATCAAGCATATCACCAATTCCAAGCTTGCCCTGTGCAGAAACTGGAATCGGATCACCGAGTCCAAGATTATAGAATTCATACACATCCGGCATAAATTTATCAAAATTATCTACCTTATTTACAACAAGAACAACTGGACGATGAGAACGGCGTAACATATCTGCCACTTTAAAGTCTGCATCCACAAGTCCCTGACGTACATCCACAAGGAATAAAATAACATCAGCAGTCATAATTGCAGTTTCTGCCTGCTCTCTCATTCGTGAGATGATAATATCATCGGATTCCGGCTCGATTCCGCCAGTATCAATCAGGGTAAACTGATAGTCTAACCAGCTAACCTCCGCATAGATACGGTCTCTTGTTACTCCTGGTGTGTCTTCTACTATAGAAATTCTGCTTCCTGCTAACGCATTAAACAGCGTAGATTTTCCTACATTCGGGCGGCCTACCACCGCAACAACCGGTTTACTCATAATTTCCTCCATTCTCTATTGCAATAATTTTATCTACAAAGTCTCGTCCCTCTGATTGTATAATATTCACGGGAACTTGTAAAGAATCGGAAAGTCCCTTTAATGAAATATCATCCAGGAAAATGTCCTCATCTGCTTTCAGTACATTACATGGAAGGAGTAATTCCTCCCCTAATTCTCTATCCTTCAACTGTGCGATAATATCTCCTCCTGTCAAAAGACCGGAAACGGTGATATGTTCGCCAAAAAATTCATTCTTAATACAGTACACATGTACTTTTATATGTGGAAACTTTTTCTCCACATCTCTCGCAAGTTTCTCAATGGTTGGGAAAGCAAGCTTTGCTGTTGCAATGGATACTGTCTTCTCCCTGTCATCTCCGGAAAGCTCCTCTAAACGTTCCTTTACCTCTTCTAGCAAAAGGCGCATCATTCCCACACCATTTTCAAGCTGTCCATACCCTTCATAGTAAGCCTCATCTGGGAATTCCTGCCCGGCAAGGATAAACCACTCGTCACTGGCATGAACAAAGGTTGTTCCATAATTTTCACGAAAATAATCCTGCCATTTATGAATCTGTTTTAAAACTTTTTTTGCATCTTCTTTTCCAAAAAGTTTTAATGGAGCAAGTCCCTCTCTGTACTTTGTAAGTCCGACCGGAACAACAGACAGACTCTCCATATGTGGAATAAACTTTCCAAGATCAGAAATAGTACGGTCAAGTTCTTCCTCATCATTTAATCCCTGACATAGTACTACCTGACTGTTCATACGGATACCTGCCTCATAGAAACGTCCTATTTTATCCAAAACATCGCCTGCAAAACGGTTATGAAGCATCTTACACCGAAGTTCCGGATTCGTCGTATGAACAGAAATGTTGATTGGTGAAAGGTGATATTTGATTACTCGCTCAATATCTTTATCCCTCATATTTGTGAGCGTGATATAATTTCCCTGTAAAAAGGAAAGCCTGGAGTCATCGTCTTTAAAATACAGCGTATCTCTCATTCCCGGCGGCATCTGATCAATAAAACAGAACATACACTTATTACAGCAGGAATGATATTCGTCCATAAGGGAAGATTCAAAAGTAATTCCCAAATCTTCATCTTCATCCTTCTCAATCTCCAGAACGCACTCCTCGCCATCCTTTGTGAGAATCAGAACATCTAAGTATTCATCTTCCACATAATACTGATAATCAAATATATCCTCTATTTCATTTCCATTAATTTCTTCTATCGCATCTCCCGGCTCTAATCCAAGTTCTTCCGCAATACTTCCCGGCTCTACCCACGCGATTTTATGCAAATGTTTCTTCATTTTCTTTCCTCATCTACAAAGATTCTATTATAAATCGTATATGCTATCATTTAAACTTTACAAGCGATCTGCTTCTCTCACTTTGTATCACTCTAAACAAATTACAGCTATACCTATTTGTGTTTCTGCCACATTAGAAAATTAATTTTATTTTGTTATTCTAGAGCGTGTTTGAAAAATGCTCTAACGAACTATAAACACATAAAACAGCCAAGATTTCCTCTTTTTCCATGACTTGCCCGGTGAGAAAACAGCTTATCGCTATTACAGCAGGTACAAATATCGGTAATATCCAGATTTTCTTTACGGATGCCTGCCTGTGTAAGAATCAGTTCATTTGCTTTCCATAAATCCAGTTGATATTTACCATTGCCCTTATCATCCATAATTAATGGAATCTCTTCTGGTAAAAATACTTGTTTAAATTCTTCGGCAACTTCTTCCCCGACTTCATAACAACTTCGGCAAATAGATGGTCCAATTGCCGCAATAATATTCTCTGGCTTACTACCATATTCTCTCTGTATATATGCAACAAACTTCGCACCAATTTTTGCTACCGTTCCACGCCAGCCGGAATGTGCCAGCCCTGCAACATGATGTTCCGGATCATAAAAAAGAAGTGGAACACAATCAGCGTAAGAAGTATACATAGGGATTCCTGCTTCATCTGTCACAAGGGCATCAATTCCCGGCACAGTTTCTCTCACAATGCCATCCCCCTTATCCTTTGCTGTAACTTTACGTATCTCTGTCTCATGAATCTGAGAAGACAACACCAGATCTTTTGCGTCAAATCCTATCGCGGCTCCGATTCTTCGAAAATTCTCCTGTACCTTTTCCGGGTCATCACCGCGGGTAAAAGATAAATTCATAGAGGAAAGATGTCCCTCACTCACTCCACCGATTCTTGTAGAAAAACCATGACATACTCCTGCCTTTACAAGCTTGGGAAAGGTAAGAAATACCACTCCATTTTTCTCATTTATAATTGTTGAATGATTCTCATTAGCGTATACAAAATCCATGTTTTCCTCCATATTTTCTGTTCACCCTTGAAATTCAAATGCATTCTGTATCCAGTGACACCGAAAATCTTTATCTACTTCTATCACATCAAAACGAACCGCCGTATTCTCTGCAAGTCTCCTCTGCATTCGATAATAATTAAATGTATAGCAGATTCTCTTTTGCTTTCTGAAATCAACCGCTTCTGCTGCAGTTCCGCAATCTCCATAGCTTCGCATCTTTACTTCTACAACAAGAATCATCTCCTGCTCTAATGCAATAATATCAATTTCTCCGTGGTAACTTCGAAAGTTTCTCTCCAGTATGCGAATACCTTTTCCCTCAAGAAAAAGGACTGCCGCCTCTTCTGCGGCACCTCCAGAATTCTTTCGCACAGATTACTTCTCCATTCTTTTATAAAATATTTTTAAGAAAACTACATCGATGAATCGGACACGGACCAAGTCGGTGCAAAGCCTCAATATGTTCTTTAGAACCATATCCTTTGTTCGAAGCAAAATCATATCCCGGAAAAACTTTATCATATTCTTCCATCATATGGTCTCGGTAAACCTTTGCCATAATACTCGCCGCTCCAATAGAAATACTCTTTGCATCTCCTTTGATAATCGGCACCTGTTTTATATCCACTCCCGGAATCATTACTGCATCATTAAGTAAAAGTTCCGGCTTTACGGAAAGATTGGCGATTGCCTGACGCATTGCTTCGTAAGTTGCCTGTAAAATATTTATCTCATCAATTCGCTCTGGCGAAGCCATACCAATGCCTACGGATACCGCTTCTTCTTTAATAATATCAAATAATTCCTCTCGCTTCTTTGCCGAAAGCTTCTTTGAATCATTAATATATAAAATACGGCTGCCTTTTGGCAAAACAACGGCTCCTGCTACAACCGGACCAGCTAACGGACCTCGTCCTACCTCGTCAATCCCACAGATAAAGTCATACTGACTGTATTCCTTTTCATATTGGCACAGATTCTCTATACGTTCTATTTCCTGATAATATTTATCTACTTTCTTTTGCTGAGAAAGTAAAAAATTCTGTACACCCTTTCTCTCATCTTCCTGATACAGGGCAATCTGTGCAGTAATCTGCTCTGGAGTCAGATTTTTAAACTCCTCTTTTATCATACTAATGCTTTTCATTTTTATGAAACCTTTCCAAACTTAGTCAAAGGCCAGATTCTTATCCACACCTTACCAATAATCTCTGAACGGTGTACCGGTCCAACTTCCTCATAACGGCTGTCATAGCTGACCGGACGATTATCCCCCAGACAAAAATATTCATCTTTCCCTAGTTCTAACGGTTCCTCTGCTATTCCCGGCTCATCAATATATTTTGTAATGCCGTAAATATCACTCTTTAACTTCTTCCCATTAATATAGACCTTACCTTTTTTTATCTGTACCGTCTCTCCAGGCAGCCCGATCACACGCTTAATATAATATGGATGTTCGCCGTATTCTTCCGGGCCTGGAAAAGTAACAATATCATATCTCTCCGGGTCTCGAAAATGGTAAGATAATTTATCCATAATAAGATTCTGCCCGTCAGATAAAGTTGTATCCATAGAATCCCCACGTACAACCGTTCTCTGACCTACATAGTGAAGGATAAAATATACCGCCGCACATAAAATAGCAAGATATAAAATGGTACTGATAATTTCTCTCACGTTCTTTCTTCGCTGCTCTTTTCTTCTGCGTTGTCGTCTTCCCAATGTTACTTCCGGGTTTTTCTTTGTTCTCCTACCCATACTTCGCAGACACCCCTCATTTAAGACACCTTGCCAAACTTAGTCAAAGGCCAGATTCTTATCCATACTTTTCCTACAATAATAGACCGTTTTACCGGACCAACTTCTTTATAACGGCTATCCTGACTGACTGGCCGATTATCCCCTAAACAAAAATATTCATCATCACCAAGCGTAATCGGTTCTTCTGCAATTCCCGGATAATCAATATAATCTGTGATACCATACACATCACTCTTTAATTCTTTATCATTGATATAAACTTTACCATCTTTAATCTGTACAGTCTCTCCTGGCATCCCGATAATTCGCTTGATATAATATGGATGCTGTCCAAACTCTTCCGGACCTGGAAAAATAATAATATCATATCTTTCCGGATCATGGAATCGATAAGAAAGCTTGTCCATAACAAGATTCTGTCCATTGGCCAGAGTTGTATCCATAGAACTTCCATTTACAACGGTTCTCTGCCCTACAAAATGTAGAATCAAAAATACAAAAACGCAGACTCCAATTATGTATGCAATCGTACCCAATATATTCTGGGCAGTACTTTTTTCTTTTTTCTCACTCGCGTTTTTCTTCTCTGCTTCTCTTTCTTTACTGCGCATCAGGCACCTCCAAAGATAACTTTCCAAGACGTAAGGAACTCTTCTAAAAGCAGTCTTCCCGCCTTATCAATATCTGTCTGGTTTCCTTTCATCAGACATCCTCGTATTCTTGCAATCTCTTCAAGAATCTCTAAGTTTTCCTTACTCTCATCCACAGAATAGCGTTCTACCAGCACTCCTGGATAAGACTTTTTCAAAAAGCCGATGAATTCCATTGCCATCTCTGTTGTATTAAGAATTTCTTCCTTAATAGAACCAATGAGCGCCAGGCGAAGCCCTACTGCCTGATCTTCAAACTTCGGCCATAAAATACCTGGAGTATCTAAAAGTTCCACATTTTTATTAATCTTAATCCACTGTTTTCCCTTTGTAACACCTGGCTTATTGCCGGTCTTGGCACAGGCTTTTCCTGCAAAAGAATTAATAAATGTAGACTTTCCAACATTCGGGATTCCCACTACCATCGCACGAAGCGGGCGATTTAAGATTCCTCTCTTTTTATCTCTTGCCTTCTTTTCCTGACATGCCTTTTCAATTAAAGACTTTACTTCCTTCATTCCGGCGCCTTTTTGTGAGTTCACCTTCGCTACAAAGAAGCCCTTTGCCTCAAAATAGTTCTGCCATACCGCTGTTGTCTTTGCATCTGCCATATCTGCTTTATTCAGCACGATAAGACGATATTTATTCTTTGCCAGTTCATCTATATCCGGATTCTTGCTGCTAAATGGTACTCGGGCATCCACCAGTTCTACCACAATATCAATCAGCTTGATATTCTCCTGCATCATTCTTCTGGCCTTCGTCATATGACCAGGATACCACTGAAAATGCATCTTTTTTTCCTCCTTCTATATATTATCTATACTTAGTCTATGCTTATTATGCTATCACAGTCTTCCCTGTACTGATTCTATATTTACTTCTGTACTTGATTTACAGTTCAGATTTCGATAAACATATCTTTCCTACTGTCTTGTTACTTTATGAAGCGTTCCTGCTATTTTACCTACAAATTGTGAACGTTTGATGTTTCCAATATTGGATACTCTGGAATCTTCGCTGTTATTGCAGTTATCTCCCATTACAAAATACTCATCCTCACCAAGTTCTACATCATAGGCAGCAAGTCCTGCTGAAAGGATGTCTTCTTCTGAAAACCCTTTTAATTCTTTATTATTTATATAAATCTTTCCATTCTCTATCTTAATGGTCTCGCCCGGTAATCCTACAACTCTTTTTACCGAATAGTGCGTGGTAGAGCCATTTTCCAGCTCTAAAATGACTGCATCAAGCCTTTTCGGGCTTCCAATTCGATAATCCAGCTTATTCACCAACACAGTATCTCCGTCATAATATGCCGGCTGCATGGAGTCTCCGTGTACGGTTACTGTCTGAAAGCAAAACTGAATCACTAAAAATGCTAACAGGATTGCTGCAACAACTTCTCCAACCCAAAGACCGATTCGGCGAATCATCATGTTTCTTC
>OGQO01003728.1_pt1 | contig 10217 bp, 2 predicted proteins | sample 1553241 | NCBI WGS metagenome assembly OGQO01 (sample SAMEA2579933, study PRJEB22360) | human gut metagenome | biome: human gut; feature: human-associated habitat; material: faeces | place: Denmark | collected 2008/2010
AGAGACGTATCCCTGCAAATGACCCGAAATATCGGTATCATGGCCCACATCGACGCAGGCAAGACCACCACCACCGAGCGCATTCTGTACTACACCGGTATTAACCATAAGATCGGTGAAGTTCATGACGGCGCTGCTACGATGGACTGGATGGAGCAGGAACAGGAACGTGGTATTACCATCACTTCCGCTGCTACCACCTGCTACTGGAGCCACACCGAGACCCAGCACGATCCGGCTCTGTTCAAAAAGAACCGTCATCGTATCAACATCATCGACACCCCGGGCCACGTTGACTTTACTGTTGAAGTTCAGCGTTCTCTGCGTGTTCTGGACGGTTCTGTTACCGTTCTGGCCGCAAAGGGTGGCGTTGAGCCTCAGTCTGAAACCGTTTGGCGCCAGGCTGACGAGTACAAGGTTCCCCGCATGGTTTACGTCAACAAGATGGATACCATGGGTGCTGACTTCTTCCGCTGCGTACAGATGATGCATGATCGTCTGCATGCCAACGGTGTGCCTATCCAGCTGCCTGTCGGCCAGGAAGACACTTTCCGCGGCATCATCGATCTGATCGACATGAAAGCCGATATCTACTATGATGATATGGGCAATGATGTGCGCGTTGAGGAAATTCCTGAAGACCTGAAAGAACAGGCTCAGGAATATCATGACAAGCTGATCGAAGCTGTTGCTGAGACCGACGAAGAGCTGATGATGAAGTACCTGGACGGCGAAGAGCTGACCAAGGGAGAAATCAAGGCTGCTCTGCGTAAGGCTACTATTTCCAACGAGATCGTTCCTGTTGTCTGCGGCTCTTCTTACAAGAACCGTGGCGTTCAGAAACTGTTGGATGCAATCGTTGATTATATGCCCGCTCCGACCGACGTTGCGGCCATCAAGGGCACCAACCCGGAGACTGGCGAGGAAGAAGATCGCACTTCTTCCGATGATCAGCCGTTCTCTGCACTGGCATTCAAGATTATGACTGACCCGTATGTCGGTAAGCTGTGCTTCTTCCGCGTGTACTCTGGTACCGTTGAGGCTGGCACCACTGTTTACAACTCTGTTAAGGATCAGGACGAGCGTATCGGCCGTATCCTGCAGATGCATGCAAACAACCGTAAGGATATCGACATCTGCTACGCTGGCGATATCGCCGCTGCTGTTGGTCTGAAGAACACCACCACTGGTGATACCCTGTGCGATGAGAAGCATCCCATCATCCTCGAGTCCATGAACTTCCCCGAGCCGGTTATCCGCGTTGCCATCGAGCCCAAGACCAAGGCTGGCAGCGAGAAGATGGGTATTGCCCTGTCTAAGCTGGCTGAAGAGGACCCGACTTTCCGTACCTGGACCGATGAAGAAACCGGTCAGACCATCATCGCCGGCATGGGCGAGCTCCACCTGGAAATCATCGTGGACCGTCTGCTCCGCGAGTTTAAGGTCGAAGCTAACGTTGGCGCACCTCAGGTTGCCTACCGTGAAACCATCCGCAAGGATGCTAACCAGGAAACCAAGTACGCACGTCAGTCCGGTGGTAAGGGCCAGTATGGTCACGTTAAGATCAAGATTGAGCCCAACCCGGGTAAGGGTTATGAGTTTGTCAACGGTATTGTTGGCGGCGCTATCCCGAAGGAATACATCCCCGCTGTTGACAACGGTATCCAGGGCGCGATGAAGTCCGGCATTCTGGCTGGCTATCCCGTCGTGGATGTCAAGGTCACTCTGTGGGACGGCTCCTATCATGAAGTTGACTCCTCTGAAATGGCGTTCTCCATCGCCGGTTCCATGGCATTCAAGGATGCTATGAAGAAGGCTGATCCCGTCATTATGGAGCCCATCATGAAGGTTGACGTTGTTGTTCCTGACGAGTATATGGGCAACGTCATTGGCGACTTGAACAGCCGCCGCGGCGCGATCCAGAACCAGGAATCCACCGATGGCACTGCCCGTGTCACCGCTATGGTTCCTCTGTCCGAGATGTTCGGTTACGCTACCGACCTGCGTTCCAAGACCCAGGGCCGTGGCCAGTACTCCATGGAGCCGGCTGATTACCAGCAGGTTCCCAAGAGTGTTGCAGATAAGATCATGACCGAGCGCAATAAGGGCTGATTCTGCACAAATTCGCGCAAAATACTTGATTTTTCTTGAAAAATCTAGTATGATAGCCTTACAACAGGCTATTTTATCTGTTTGAATTAAAGGAGGATACTTCCAATGGCTGAAAAGGAAAAATTTGACCGCTCTTTGGAGCATGTCAACATCGGTACCATCGGTCACGTTGACCACGGCAAGACCACTCTGACTGCCGCTATCACCAAGGTTCTGGCTCTGAAGGGCGACGCCGATTTCATGGATTACTCCAGCATCGATAAGGCTCCTGAAGAGAAGGCTCGTGGTATCACGATCAACACCGCTCACGTTGAGTACCACACCGCGAAGCGTCACTATGCCCACGTTGACTGCCCGGGCCATGCTGACTACATCAAGAACATGATCACCGGTGCTGCTCAGATGGACGGCGCTATCCTGGTTGTTGCTGCAACCGATGGCCCGATGCCGCAGACCCGTGAGCACATCCTGCTGGCTCGTCAGGTTGGCGTGCCCAAGATCGTTGTGTTCCTGAACAAGTGCGATATGGTTGACGACGAAGAGCTGCTCGACCTGGTCGAAATGGAAGTTCGCGAACTGCTGGACAGCCAGGATTTCGACGGCGACAACACCCCGATCATCCGTGGTTCCGCTCTGAAGGCTCTGGAGAGCACTTCCAAGGATCCCGATGCTCCGGAATACAAGTGCATTTGGGAGCTGATGGACGCTGTTGACAGCTACATCCCGACCCCGGACCGTGCTGCTGATAAGCCGTTCCTGATGCCCGTTGAGGACGTTATGACCATCTCCGGCCGTGGCACCGTTGCTACCGGTCGTGTTGAGCGTGGTACTGCTCATGTCGGCGATCAGATGGAAATCGTTGGTCTGAAGGAAGAGAAGCTGACCACCACCATCACTGGTCTGGAAATGTTCCGCAAGAGCCTCGAGTTCGCTCAGGCTGGCGACAACATCGGCGCTCTGCTGCGTGGTATTGACCGTGACCAGATCGAGCGTGGCCAGGTTCTGGCTGTTCCCGGTTCTGTTCATCCCCACACCACTTTCGATGGCCATGTTTACGTCCTGAAGAAGGAAGAAGGCGGCCGTCATACCCCGTTCTTCAACAACTATCGTCCTCAGTTCTACTTCCGTACCACCGACGTTACCGGCATCATCACCCTGCCCGAAGGCACTGAGATGTGCATGCCCGGCGACAACGTTGATATGCACGTTGAGCTGATCACCCCGGTTGCCATGGAAGAAGGCATGCGTTTCGCTATCCGCGAAGGCGGCCACACTGTTGGTTCCGGCGTTGTTTCCAAGATCGAGAAGTAATTTTCGGCTTGTGATATAGCTTTCAAGGCTCCTGCTGTTAAGGCAGGGGCCTTTTTGTTGTGTACGACTTATGGGGCGGGGAGGGGGCAAAGGCCGGGTGTGGAAGACCAAGGAAGGCATCATGAAAACATCAGGAATTGTAGATAGGGGAGAGGACACCATTCGGAACTTTGAAAAAGTGGAGCAGAAGGGGGCACTCACACCGCCCTACCTTGGGAAGTTGTATTTTAGGTCGCGGTTAAGGGGCAAGGGTTGATCTATCCCTAAGTTTTCGGAACGGTCAGGAAGGCTCTCTACAGTACAATTTATAATGGGCAATTCTCAACCTACAATTTTCCCTTCAAGTTTCCTCCAATCTCTGCCAAATCTCTCAACAACAAGCCAAACCGAAATGGCAAAAAATGCGCGATCACAATACCGGGTGATTGGATTAAGAGATTGCAAAGAACATTATCGGGGTAAATGTTCAATCATTTGATAAAATTAGGAATAAACCATTCAAAAATGTTAATAAGTACCGCCAAAGGGTCACCGCACCGCAACGCAAATAATGTGCGAAAAACAGGTTTCAGTTGATTCAAGGACAAAAATTTAGATAGAAACCGCGCTAATGAACTATGCAAATTCTGGCAACTGTGATATAATGTATATACCTAGATGTGTCGGAAAGGTTATCATTTGCGGGATCAAGGCATGCAGCCGGTACAACGTTTTGTCAGCCGCTGTGCCGGGGCCAAAAGCCCCAAAAGCAGGCCGCAGCCCGGCAAGGGATCGCCAGACCGAGGGGAGCACAACCAGGCGTTTTGCAATCAACACCTGCAAAGTGCCGCACATCTGCCGTACCACTTTTCACACAAAAGGGGAAAGTAGTAACACTTAAGGGAGGATAAAACTATGAAGAAAAACCTTCAGCGTTTTGGTGCATCCGTGTTGGCAGCAGCCATGGTTGCCCAAAGCGTGGCGCTTCCCGCAGCAGCCGAAACTACCAAGATTGATTCTTCGGTAGCGCAGTCTGTTGCAGCTAGCGCAGCAAGCGCGGCCAGCGCTGTGCAGTCCCTGCCCAAGTTCACCAGCACCGCAGACCTGATCAAGCAGACAGCCCAAACGCTGGCTGCCCAGGGCGAAGTGCATGAACTGGAGCAGGACGATGCCAAGCTGGAAGCGACTGCACAGAGCAAGGCGGGCATGAGCCTTGCAGCGTTGGAAAATGCATTGGCCGATGCCATGTACGCCAACGCCGCAGCCGGCAAGATCAACACCGAAGCCTATGGCCTGAACAAGGACGAGATGGCATCGGTGATGGCTGCCACCATCAAAACGTATCATCTGTCCAGCGCCGTTACCGACCTGGGCTATGAGACGAACGCCGCAGGCGTTGTGACCGCCGTTACCTTTACCGGCAGCTCCGGCATGACCTCTGCGATGGAGTCCATGACCAACAGCGATGATGAAGTGATTGCGCAGCAGGCTGACAGCTACGCACAGGCTTACGTTGCTGAAAACTCCGATACCTTTGCGGCCAGCGCCGCTACGGACGGCCATACCTATGGCGAGCCGAAATGGTACTGGAATGACACCAACCCGGAGGATGGCCACACCCATACCTGGAAGGAAACCCCCGATGGTTACTGGACCAAGACCGATGACGGCTGGGCTTACACCGCTGTGTATACCTGTAAAGAGGGCGATGCCTACCAGAAGGTAGAAGGCACCGTAACCAAGGATACCACCGAGGCAAAGCCCGGCGCTGCCGGCAAGACCGTTTACTCTGCCAGCGTGCCCGCTGACAAGAGCCCGGTTAAGAAGGAATACAAGGAACCCACCACCCGCACCGACGACATTGCCGCCCTGCCCTGCCAGAACCATGCCGTGCCCAAGGATGCAGATGGCAACTTTGTTGCTACCTTCAACTGGGAAATGAAGAAGATCGAGGGCGAGCTGGCCGCTGACTACAGCAACGCCCAGCTGTTCTATGACAGCGAAACCGGCAAAATTTCTGCCGGCGCTCCCGTTACCATTGACTGGGAATGCACCAGCGTCACCTTCAAGTGCGCTGTCTGCGGCGAAGAAATCAAAACCCAGCCGGTAATGACCATGCCGGTCAGCGTTGTGGTAGACCAGAATGACAATTCCGTCTACATCAATGTGGGCGGCACCCCGACCCTGGATACCACCTCCGGCGGCACCGGCGTTACCCTGGTGTCCGCAATGAAGGACGGCAACTGGTACGATATGCAGAACAACCCGGTTGACGCAAGCAAGGTGAACTTCACCTATCAGAGCGGCGACAACAAGGGCAAGAACAGCCTGCTGCTGTACGACAGCCAGAAGACTGCCGTGTATGTGGACGACCAGGGCAACCAGGTCACCAATACTTACGATGTCTCGACTGCGCAGATGAACTACTACTACTTCCAGCTGTCGCAGTTCAACCAGGACGAAGCAGAGTACTTCGGCGTGGTTGCCCCGTTCTGGACCTCCAAGGGCGTTCAGAAGCAGGGCGAGGATGGCAGCATCACCGGCACCATGGGCGCAATCAAGATATTGTGCAGCATTGATCCGAACGATGATGTCCCGCCGACCACCATGGCATTCATGCTGAACATGCTGCCGCAGGCGTTCATGTCTTACGTCATGAACTATGGCGAAGCTCTGAAAGCCATCCGTAATGCAGGCTTGGCACAGGTTGCCAAGCTGGGTGACAGCGCTGACTATGTCACCAAGCTGCTGATCCTGCACGACTGGATCTCCCAGGTTGCAGAATTCGATATGGGCTCCATGGGCGATATCACCGGCGGCGGCAACAACGACCCCATCCAGACGACTGCTTTCGGTGCCCTGCTGGGCGGCGAGATCGGCGCTAAGGGCGTTGAGTATGGCTGCATCTGCCTGGGCTATGCAGCTGCATTTAACTACATGGTCCAGAATTTGCCTGACAACAAGAGCATCTATAAAAATGATGACGGCAGCTGGAAGACCCCCGATGAAGTAGGCGATAACGCTGTTGTTGACTTTGCCCAGATCCTGTATTACTGCGATACTTCTGATACCAGTGTTGCCGGTAATGCGTTCGGCGGCGGCATGTTCAACAACGTCCACTACTTCAACGCAGTCAAGGTCAACAAGCTGCAGGGCGACAGCAAGTCTGCTACGATGACCACCGGCGAAGCCAACAAGAACTGGTACTATGTTGACGTCTGCTATGACGACGTGAACACCGAGTGCATGGCCCAGACCCGCGTTGAGAACGCAGGCGACCTGCGCCATGTCAACTTCCTGGTTTCTCCCTCCGGTCTGGAAGGCCGTTACAGCAAGTACTATGATTACATTGACTCGCTGTACGATGGCTACACCTACACCAAAAACAAGGAACCCGATAAGAATGATGATGGCAGCTATGTGATGAACAACGGCAAGCCGCATTACTCTTACACCAAGGCGGATAACAAGAACGAGACCCGTTACACCGATACCTGCTACGAGGATACCTGGTTCACCTCTATCTGCAGCCCCATCTACTTCGACAATAATTACTTCTATTACGTTGATACCACGACCAACCAGAACCTGTACAACAACATGCGCCGCCAGCAGTCCGAGAACGGCAACAACGGCAACTCTGGTTCCGGCAGCTCTGGTAACAACTCCCAGATGCAGCAGTTCATGAAGAAGATGCAGAACCAGGGCCCCGATACTCTGGAAGCACGTCCGCGTAATGCGAACTACTATATCCGCAAAGAGGATTCCAGCAGCTCCGGCGGCTTCAGCATGAGCAGCTTTACCAAGACGGATGACCCGTTTGATATCATCCTGATGTACTACAACGATCTGAAGAAAACCAGCAGCAACTTCAATGATGACGACAGCAATGCCGAGGTTCTGGCCGAAGCTGGCACCATCTATAAGATCGATACCAGTGCAAAAGATAAGCATACCAAGGTTGAAAACAACCTGAACACCGAGTGCCTGGCAGACGCTGCTGCAAAGCGGATCTACCCCGCACTGGTACACTCTACCGCACTGTATGATGGCAAGCTGTACTTCAACGTCAACAACGCCATCTACCGTATGGACCCGACCACCGGCGCAGTGGAAGAAGTGAAGGAATACAACACCGTCTATGGCGGCATTAAGCTGACCAAGGATAAGGACGGCAACATGGTTCCCGATACCCACTTTCCCGGCATGAGCATGGTTATCATGGATAGCGCCCAGGATACCAGCAGTGTGAAGTATCTGGGCACCTTCATGAACCATCCTCTGGCGGGCCTGACCCTGCGTGACAGCTACAGCTTTGCTACCACCACCCAGCAGGGCCAGACTGTGATCACCGGCATCAACACCACCAAGGATCAGCTGGTCGTTTCTGTCGGCACCAACCTGTCCAACACCTATAAGGAACTGGTGGACGGCAAGGCAGAAGTCAAGACCGATGCCTCCGGCACTTCTTATGCAAACCGTAAGAGCTACAAGACCGAGTCCTGGAACTACAACCCGAGTTACAACCAGAACATGGGCAGCTCTGACGAGAAGAACAAGAACGAAGAGTTCATGTGGTGCGCTAACCTGGTTGAAACCATGCCGATGTCCGACATGGTCAGCGACCTGAGCAGCGGCGCAACCACCGATGTTTCCGTTGAAGCATGGTGTGATACCCCCGCTTACACCCAGGCCCGCACCAACAAGTACGGCCTGACCAAGGGTGAAAAGAAGTACGCTGACGGCGCACTGCCCAAGGGCCATACCTGGGCTCTGGACGAGCTGGAAACCAAGTCCGTTGGCAACAATGTGTACCTGTGCTCTGATTGCCATACCGCAACCGAGAGCGTACCTCACACTGTAACCCTGCCCGATGCAGTTGAAGGCGTTACCCTGACCCTGGGCACCACCAGCAACACCTACATCAAGGACGATACCGTTACCCTGACCGTAGAAAAGGAAGGCACCGATATCGTTACCGTTACCGCAAAGAACGGCGATACCGATGTTGCTCTGACTGAAGTTCAGGAAGCAGCGCAGGACGAAGCCGCAGCCCAGGCTACCACCGAAAAGGCGAAGACGGTTTACACCTTCACCATGCCGGACGGCGATGTGACCATCAGCGTTGCAAAGAACGCTAAGACTTATGCGGTTAATGTTGCTGCCCTGACCAATGGCGAGATCACTGCTTCCGCTAAAGAAGCAGCTGAGAAAGAAACCGTAACCCTGACTGCTAAGCCCGCGACCGGCTATGCCCTGAAGGCTGGCAGCGTGAAGGTTACCTACAAAGACGCTGACAACAACGAACAGACCGTAAAGGCAACCGTTGACGAAAAAGACGCCAATGTTTACACCTTTGCAATGCCTGCGTACCCTGTCAACGTCAGCGCAGAGTTTGTTAAGGAATACAAGGTTACTGTGGCAGACACTGCTAACAAGAACGGCGAAACCAAGGTGAGCGCAACCGCAGCTGTTGAAGGCGCCGAAGTTACCGTTACCGTTAAGGCAGCTGATAACTACCAGCTCAAGGCTGACAGCCTGACCTACAGCTATAAGAGCGGCGAAGATACCAAGACCGAAAAGCTGACCCTGACCGATGGCAAGGCTACCTTCAAGATGCCTGCTGCTGATGTTACCGTTAGCGCTGTGTTTGAAGCACTGACTGCAACTCCGACTGCAACTCCGACCGCAACTCCGACTGCAACTCCGACTGCAACTCCGACTGCAACTCCGACTGCAACTCCGACCGCAACTCCGACCGCAACTCCGACCGCAACTCCGACCGCAAAGCCGGCAGAGCCGACTGCTGTGCCGGAACCGACTGCTGTGCCGGAACCGACTGCTGTGCCGGAGCCGACTGAGGTACCGTCTACTGAACCCGAAACGCGCACCGCTCATGGCGCTGCTGAAAAGACCACCATTACCGCAATGGCTGTCTTTACCTGCACCGATAAGAACTGCGCAAGTGCACAGTTCGTGGATGCAACTGTAAAGCAGACCAGCGGCGTTACCACCGCTGCTGTCAACTTCAACGGCAAGGACTACACCGCCAAGTACGGCGAGAAGAACGGCTGGGTTGAAGAAAACGGCAAGAAGTACTGGTACGAAAAGGGCGTGAAGCAGGGTACCACCGGCCGCGGCAAAGAGATCTATGATCCCAATTCCGACGCCTGGTACTGGCTGGATGCTGTCCAGGGCGGCGCAATGACCGTCAGCAAGGACGTTTACCAGGAATCCGCCGCCGGCCAGTGGGCTGATAAGCCCGATGGCACCGGCAAGTGGGTCCGTTACGATGAGAACGGCCACATGGTCAAGGGCTGGCAGACGACCGATAAGGGCACCTACTACTTTGACCTGATCACCGGCGCTATGGCTAAGGGCGCAGGCGATATTGACGGTGTACCTTGCGCATTTGACGAGTACACCGGTATCGCTCTGGACGGCCAGTGGCTGACCATCAAAGGCGCTGACTTCTGGTACGAAAAGGGCGTTCGCCAGGGTCTGGAAGGCCGCGGCAAGGAAATCTATGACCCGGCTTCCGACGCTTGGTACTGGCTGGATGCCGTTGACCAGGGCAAGAAAGCCACCAGCAAGGATGTCTATCAGGAATCCGAAGCTGGCCAGTGGGCTGACCGCGCCGATGGCACCGGCAAGTGGGTCCGTTACGATGCACAGGGCCACATGATCAAGGGCTGGAGCGCTGACAAGCGTTACTATTTCGACCCGATCTATGGCACCATGGCTAAGGGCGATGCAGTCATCGATGGCCGCACTTATCACTTTGATAAGAACACCGGCATTCGGCAGTAATCCCA
>OGQO01003734.1_pt1 | contig 10210 bp, 10 predicted proteins | sample 1553241 | NCBI WGS metagenome assembly OGQO01 (sample SAMEA2579933, study PRJEB22360) | human gut metagenome | biome: human gut; feature: human-associated habitat; material: faeces | place: Denmark | collected 2008/2010
CATCGAGCCGTCTGCAAGACCGCAATTTCACCGGAACGGTGTATAATTGCGCCCTTTATTCTAAAGGGTTTTGGACGTTGCTGCGTTCGTGAACGTCATGCACCATCTTTGCAAGCGCCAGCACGACTTCAGGCTGGCGGAACGAGATTTTCAGCAGTTCCATCACCTGATCATCGGTCAGTTCTCCCGGACAGACCAGAAAGCTTTCCAGCATTCCGGCACGGGTACAAAGGCGATGCACACGCTCTCTCCGGTTCAGTTCCGACATCCGATGTTCAAGGATCTTCTCCCGGTGCTGGCAAGAGCGCAGCTTTTGCTCTGCTTTGGCTTTTTCGTTGCGGAGGTAGGCAAGGTCGGTTTTGGGTTGGGTCAATGGCATCACGCTCCTTTAGCAATTAATTATTTTTACTGTGCCTTCACAGCTTTCACATACTCGATGAACAGAGGATGAAACGTCTCCTGAATTGCAGCCATGGTGTTCGATACCCGTTCTGCAACGGATTTTGCTTGCTCTTTGCTTTTTAGTCCATCTTTTAATGCGGGTTCAAGGTCGATGTATGCCATTGGAAGAACAGTTTTGACAACAGACCTCCAAAGCAGCACAATCTTATCAAAATCCGAATTATCAAGAAAAGATAGTGCCCAAAAATCTGAAATCTTTCTTCCAATAATACTTTCCATACACTTTGAGATTGTCGAAAGCAGTAGCATCTTTGAACCACGCTTGGTTAAATACTTATATTGTTTGTTTTCATTTTCTGTTCGATCTGCTCCTTTTTTCTGTAGATCAAGCTTATATAAGTCTATAGCCCGTGATAAGGAATAGCAGAATATGATATGTTCAGCTGTCAGCTGCTCAGAGAAAAGGTTACTATAAAGGTGATCATCACTCCATAACTCGTTTTTGGAGTTATATGCAGTGACACAATCACCATGAAACGAAAGAAGTGACTGCGCAACAACATAGGGATCCAATATTTCCTTGCTACGCGAAGGACGCACATCACTGCGCCGACCGCCACTGTAGTATAGCTTTGGATATGGACCGAACTGTTCCCGTAATTTTGTTTGAATTCTATCGTTGCTTCTCAAGTCAGATGGAAGAATTTCATTTTGTTTATTATTATTGCTAATAATATCATCGATAATGTTTGAGTCTTGGCACACTATAAAACGAATAGGAACCCAAGCATCGCCCAATGACTCTACATTACTGATAGCACCTGTTGTTTGCGCACCATTGATAATTGTTATACCAGAAATCGACAAATGTTGTCCTTGCGAATCCGAAGTGACTTCATAGCTGTTCACAAGCGCAGTCACGCCATTGTTGTAGGCCCAAAAATTATCTGGTTGCTGTGAAATTGTTTCCATAATGCCAAGATTGATCTTGTTTTTCTTCTTTCCTGATCCCAAATAATTTCTAGGATTTCCTGAAAAAATATCATCTTGATATGTATTGTACTTTCCCTTCAACCATTTTGCAGAAACGGCCGTGATATATGCCTTCCATTTTTGCCCACACAGTTCAAAACCCATATTGGGAGTTTCCACTTGAAAGGTATCAGTTACTGCTATTTGTTTGTTCGATGTATTATACCATTTTTCAATTGTTTCATTGCCAATTTCTGAAGCAAATATTTCGACCTCGCTCTCAGGAAATAGCGACTTCAATGCAGCACGTGCAGTTGTCTGCATTGCAGCAAGTTCATTTTTAATCACCTGACCGTTTCGCTCATTCAAATTATGAACATACCAAAAGTAAATTGTCCGAATAGAGTGGCCGTTAATAGAGTTTTGCAGCAATTGAACCTGTTCCCTTATTTCCTCAGGAACATCCTCGGGTTGTTGCGAAAACACCCACGCTGCCGCCGTATTCAAATCACTTGCTTTATTGCTAGGTGCCAAATCTGTATCCTTTGGATTTTGTTTCTGATACGCTTGTGCAACAACTGCAATACCAGTATCTTGATCTACATAGATTAGGTCACACTTTTTATCGTTGCTTCCATCTGTTAGTGATTCACTTGCAACAGACGCTATATCGGACAAATCGAAGCGAAGCTGCAAAGCATAGAGCAACAGTGAATTTGAACCATAATTGGATATTAAATCAGTTCTTCCACGATAATCAGCAATGTAGTTCATATTATTACATCCTTTTACATTTTAGCAAAACTTTCTTGCGTTTTTTGAAATCACCGAATCAATGTGTTCTTTCCAACTTGGAGCGTCAAAATCATCTCGTCCACCTGTACATTCATCGAGAACCAGTCTAACGTTTTCAGGAGAAGCGCAATCTGCCTCGAACATTGCAACAAAATATTTCTGAAACTGTGCCAATGTCAACGGCACAATATTAAGACGCTGTTTCACATCGTCTTTTGCATACCAGATACCATGTCGGAAAGTCTCTGCCGTGTTGGTATCAATTTTCACTGCAATAAACATTCCATAGACAGGCTTATCGTATTTAAGAACCGCATCAGAAACGTGGCGACGGACAGGCTCGCCCTCCATGGCTTCTTGTCTGGAAGAAGTAGACATTGTAACCTCTGTCAAAATGGTGAAATCCTCAAATTCACAGTACAGATCGCCCTTGCCGCCACCTGCTGCCGAAACAGGCATAAAATCGGAATCTAGTTTGAAACCACGCACTTCATAGGGCATATTCACCAGATGGTCAATGGCTAACGATGCTCTCCAAAGTGTCCATTCTAAGTAAGCCGGGGTTTCGTCTTTGGGAACTTCAATCGCATTGTCTTCGTCGTATACGGTTTTCCCACCGCCTTTGATCAAAAGAGACATATAATCAGAGATTTCTTTCCACTGATCACACTGTGCTTGGGCATATTGGATCTCATCGGTCTGGGCAATGATGCTTTCAAGCCGACGACGAGCAATGTTGATTTCTGCCGGAGTGTCCAACGGAAGATCGGAGATATCAAAAGCAATCCGACGTTCTTTCATCTGACGCATCAAGTCATTCAAAACAGATTTCGCTATATCGTCATTATCTGTAGGCAATGGAGCACCATTACAAAGTATTCGGTATTCTTCAATAAGAGGTTTATCATTTGCAGTACTTTTAGCAAGGGCTTCTGCCAGCACATGCTTTGCAGGCGAAATGACAAGTCCACGACCTTTTCGTTGTAAAACACCTGAGATGCGGAGGTACCGCATATTCATATCGGAATAGTCCAAGAAATTACCCGACTTCTTATCATAGTCTTTAGCTCGAACAGCGATTTCTTGCCGATCAAAAGTTTTCTTTGCAGGTGCTTTTGCTCGCCGCATTCTTAAATCCAAGATGTTGTCCGCTACTTCAGACAAAGAATATTTCGGATTTGTGGTATGTCCCCACAATGCAAATTCAATGCGGCTCAACTCAGATGAACCTGTTCTTTTTTCAAGTTCCAGCATAATGGCTAGAATCCACCTTAGTGGTGAAAAATACGAAGATTCACCAGCTACAGGAAACTGTTCAACGCTCATTGCCCGCAGAAAGCACTCCTGAACAGCAGGATAAGTATCTGCCTGCAAGAACACTCGTCCGAATGGCGTTATATCGTCCATCTTTCCGAGAGCCGCTTGTTCGCCATCTTTTTTATCAAGTTTCGGATATATCAGTCCGTTTTTAGAAAACATTAGGCGCCATTTTCTGGCGTGACTGCCAGATTCATCTTTTCCACCTTCATTTTGAATGATACCTTTCTCATTCAGAAGATTCATAAATGCAATATCGTTTTCCCGACCTCGGAGATTTCCAACGAAAGAGGATTCTGCAAATACAGAGAATCCATCCTTGATTCTATTAGGATTTCTGAGACCAGTGTTTCCAACCAGCCAAATATCAATCGGAGTCCCCATTTTGAACTTCCTCCTTAATAGCCGACAAATAAATACTCCTGCACAGAGTTTCGATGGGTTTTGGCTTCGCCTTGATTTCCAAAGGAATATTTATAGTCAACAGGAATCACTTCAACGTGCTTTTTGTACCGAGCCATAATCTCTAACATTTCGTCTTGTGTCGGAAGGCTGTTGGAAGAATAAGACACAATCAGAATACTGTTCGCAAATTTCTTAAAAAGCTTATCGAACGCATCTGCCGCCCCTTTTCTGGTGGAAAAAGGGGTCGGGTAGGATTTGAATTTTTTGGTCTGGGTGTGTTCTTGAATTTCAACGCCCTTCCAATCACGAGCAAGACCCTCGACAAAATGATACCTTCTGACATATTCGTTGTCGGATAGCGGAGAATAATATGGAGGGTCCATATACACAAGGTCTGCCTTGTCTGCCCGGAGTTCCATTGCATCGCCGTGTTTAGAAAGACAGCTCATTCCATTGTCAAATACGGCAGCATTTACGGCCTCGACAGCTTCCAAGAACTGCTGCTCTAAGCTCTTCTGTAAGTCCTTACGACCGTCATTGTACCGATTTCCTGTATAGGTAAAAATTCCGCGGGGTCTTTTTTTAGTACAGGCACGAATTAAAGCCGTCATAGCAATAGCACGTTTGTAAGAGTCTTTAATACCTGCAATATTTGTGCGAAGAATGTCGATCAGTTCGTTTTCTGCATCAGTATAGTATAAATCCTTAAAGGTGGTCGCAACAAAATGGTCTGATTCCTTTTTCTTTGCCAACAGTTCTTTGGCTTCTCTTTCGGACAAGGTAACATGGCTGTTCTCAATCATTGCTTTTGTAAAAGTCGCAGACATTGCCATGTAATCGTTACTGATAACAGATTTACCCTGTGCCTTGAACATATAACCGACAATACCAGAACCCGAAAAAAGATCAACCGCAGTTTCAAACTCAAACTGTGACGCGATTGCCCAAATCTGAGAAAGCAGTTTACTTTTAGAACCCATAAATCGTGTGGGAGGATAACAAGATACCTGCTGCGGCAGAGGTTGGGGAGCGAGTTTCATAAGAGTTTTATGTTTCGGAGGAACCGTAACGATAACATCCTCGCCCTTTCTGCTCTTTCCATTGCAGGAGATGTGACGTTTCGTTTGAATCACATCGATCTTAAAGGGAGAATACAGTTCGTGAACCAGCGGATGGTTAGAGTTTGTCAATACAACAGAGCAGCCCATTTCATGCAGCCGCATCACCATCTTTGCAAGTTCCACATGATCTTCCTCATAGAACTGTTCCTTGGTATACCGTTTGAAATCAGAATATTCAGAAATTGGAAGATAAGGAGGATCCAGAAAAATAAAGTCACCCGGCTTGGCATAATGCTCCAGCACCAGCAAATAATCACCACAAACGATCTCTGCTTTCTGCAAAGCCTTAGATACTGCATGAAGATTTTCTTCATCGCAGATTTTGGGATTTACATACTTTCCGTATGGAACATTGAATTGACCCTTGCGGTTGACACGATACAAACCGTTAAAGCACGTCCGATTGAGATAAATTGTTCTAGCAGCAGCCTCCGCAGGAGGAAGTTCTGTCCACTCTAGCGCACGAACCTGATAAAACATCTCGCTGGTATTTTTGTATTTTTTCAGATAGTCAATCACATCATCGAGATTATTGGCAACCTGACGATACATATTGACCAGTTCCGGGTTGCTGTCTGCTATAATTGCATTTTCAGGCCGCAAGGCAAAGAAAAGTGCGCCGCCGCCGAAGAACGGCTCAATATATCTTCCATAGGAGGAAGGAACTTTAGGCAGAAGATCATTCAACATCTGGGTCTTTCCGCCTGCCCATTTCAATATAGGCTTTGCCTGAATATAACTTAAAGTTCTTGCGGTGTTATCCATAGTATGCCATCCTCCTTTCAATCTTCATTTTTAGCAGTTAGTTCCATGATGTCACCAATATCGCATTGAAGTGCTGTGCAGATTTTCACCAGAACATCTGTTGTGACATTTTCATTTTTTCCTAGTTTGGCCATGGAAGTATGGCTGATTCCGGCTGCAACACACAGATCTTTCTTTTTCATATCCCGATCGATCAGCAGCTTCCAGAGCTTTTTGTAACTTACTGACATTGATTTTCTCCTAATGCTTGTTTTCCATCATCTTGGAACTAAATTCCGCAATCGCTGAATTTCAAGCAATAGTATATCATCCTGACAAAGGATACTCAAGAGCCGCTAGCAAAAAAGCACAAAATAAAATTCAGCAGAAGCCGAAAAGCCCTCCGCATCTGCTGAATTCTGTATTCTACCTTTTTACACAGGCAGGATTGATACCGCCGCATTTCTGACCTGATACGTCACCCCGCCAGCTTCGTCCCTTGCCTTCCGCTGGCACACCTCCGGGTGCTCCGTAGCAAGGGCATCAAGCTGCTTCTGCAGGGCGGGATTCAGCGTAAACACGCTGCTTGTTCCGTCCTCGCTGGCGTAGATCATAGTTTCCAGCTTACACATCGTCAGAGAGTTCGTCATCTTCGTTTTCCTCAAATATCTCAGGTCCCCAGTCCTCGTCCTCCTCGATGTCCTGCATCAGGAGCAGCATGTTGGTGTAGCACTCCATCTCAGCACGGACAAAGTAGAACATCTGGTCGTACCAGTCTGCCAGCGTTTCGTCCTCCAGCTTCCGGCAGAAGTCATACACCAGCTTGTTCTGATTGGGGTCAACCGTCAGCCCGGCAATCTCGTACAGCCGCTTGCGGGTCAGTTCCAAATCGGCGCAGCCATAGGTGTAGAGCAGCTTCTTTTCTTCAAACGTCAGTTTCATAGGCTTGTTCCTCCGTATTAAAAAAGGGCCTGCCCTGTGCAGACCCGATGTAACAAAAAGACCGCCGTGCGTTGTGCAGGGCGGTCTTGAACTCAGGATTGGAGAAAATCTCGGAGTTCATCAGCGAAAAAGGAGATTTTGGCGATAGCAGCTATCGCTATGTAAGGCAGGACGAAAACCACAAATGCTGTAATCAGCATTTTCAGGACTTCGCCGCCGTCTGCCAGCTTCATGATCCAGCTTGCCAGAGCCACGAAGAAGAACAGTCCCGCCAGCAGATTCGTCAGGATCGTGGAGAAGGTCGTGAGGAAGATGCCCACCCACTGCGCCAGAATCAGCAGCAGAAGCAGCGGAAAAAGGGCAAGTTTCAGCATCCATTTCAGCACAGTCATCGTGGGCACCTCCTTATACAAAAATCAGCTCAGACACGATGATCTCCTCGGCACGGTTGCGGATGCTGTTCATCCGGCGCACCCAATCCAGTTGATTGGCAGCTTTCCGGGCTTCGGTCACGCCCTCAGCTTCCCGCATCTGCCGGACGATCAATGCAAGCTGTTCCTCAGCCTGCTTGTCCAGCTTGGCAAGATAGTTGCCCAGCTCACCGGACAGGAGCAGTTGATTGTACCGAACAGGGTGCTGCGCCTTCAGGTACGTCTTATGTAAGCGGCCCCACCGCCCGGTGGGGTGCTCTGCCGGGGCTGCTACGGTCAAATTCGGCAGATAGTGGTCATTGACAAGGGTGTAGTCCAGACCGTTGGCATTGTCATGGATAGAGTTCTTCAGTTCGTTCATGCGGATTCTCCTTTCTGATTTGGCAGATAGTAAACACCTTTCGCCCGGTCTTCGGCGCGGATTGCTTCTTTCTTGGCATCCATAGCCGCTTTTTTAGCGGCTTTGTGCTTCTGGTAGTAGGCATCCTGCCATCCATTGGCCTTACGGCGAAGGTAGGCTTCATGCCGCTTTTTACGCAGACGCTCTTTTTCGGCAATTTCAGCACGTTCTTCTTCGGTCGGCTGATTGACTTCTTGTGTACCAAACTTTCCGATGAAATTGAAGTAGATTTCAATGGTCTGCGGAGAATTTGCAACTCCTTTGTAATCTCGCTCATGCACAAAAATCTTGTAGATAAATTCGTTCAACATCACGGTGTCCAGTTTTTCAAAATTCTGATATTTCTTGACCAGTGCGATGAATTTATCGGCGGATTTCTGGCCGCTTTCGTATTCGTCTACTGCTTTTTGCAGGGAAGTAGCTTCCGCTTCAAGGCTTTCCTGCTCCTTGGCGTACTGGGCATCCAGAATCTGATACCGCTTGTCAGGGAGTTTTCCGAGGGCGTTGTCCTCATAGATTTTGCAGATTAGCGTTTCCAACTCATCCAGTCGCTTTTTACAAGCTGCAAGGCGTGTCTTTTGGCCTTTGATCTCGCTGGACTGCTGGTTTTCCGCTTCGGCCTTTACGATACGGACGAATTCTTCTTCGTCCTCTTTAGAAAATCGAACGATTTCCCGCAGCGTTTCCTGAATCAGTGCCATCACAGAATCAGCGTTTACCCGGTGTCCGCTGGAGCATTTGCTGCCAACAGGGATTTTCCCATAGCCAGAGCAGGAAAAGTTTGCGACACGTTTTCCATTTCCAGTACGATTGACATACATCGGGCTTCCGCAGTCTGCACAGTACAGCAGTCCGCCGAGGGGATGGGCTTCGCCCCAGCCATCAGGATAGCGGCGGACGCCAGCGCGAATCCGCTGCACGTTATCGTAAGTTTCCTGATCGATAATAGGCTCTTGGGTGTTTTCGATAATCGTCCACTGGTCTTGGTCAACATAATGACTTTTCTTGTCCTTAAAATGCTTCCGTGTCTTGAAATTGCAGGTGTGCCCCAAGTAGCAGGGATTGGTCAGGATGTGGACAATTGTGGAACTACCCCATTTGTAGGGGTCTCTGATTTCCCGCGTCTGCCATAAGCCGATACCCAGCTTTTGGTGGTAGTAAGCAGGGATTTCAATGTGTTCGGCTGAAAGGATCGCTGCGATTTGATAAGGGCCTTTGCCTTCCATCGTCATGCGGTAGATGCGCTGAACGATAGGAGCCGCCACCGGGTCGATGACCCACTGGTTCTTGTCCTGCTCGGATTTCAGGTATCCGTAGGGCACAGAACTGCTGGTATGCTTTCCGGCAAGATTCTTTGCCTGAAACGCCGAACGGATTTTTTTGCTGGTGTCACGGGCGTACCACTCGTTCATAATGTTTCGGAATGGTGTAAACTCATCGTCCCCTTTGAGAGTGTCCACGCTGTCGTTCAGAGCAATCAGCCGGGTATCGTGCTTCCGCAGCACTTCCATATAGGTGCCGACTTGCAGATAGTCACGACCAAAACGGCTCATATCCTTTATGATAACGACAGAGATTCGGTCAGCTTTGACTTCAGCAATCATCTTCTGAAAACCCGGTCGGTCGAATTGCGTACCAGAGATACCATCGTCCGTAAAGTGGATGCAGCTGGTAAAACCGTGCTGTTCGGCGTAGTCCTCCAGTATTCGCTTCTGGTTGGAGATTGAGTTCGATTCGCCCTGAAGCTCGTCATCGTGGCTCAGGCGTTCGTAGAGCGCAGGATAGCGTTCGGATTTCCTCGCCACAACTATCACATCCTTTCGTAAAATTTTGGCAGATAGCCTTTTAATGTAGCCCGATTCGGTTTGAATCAAGCTGTATTAAAATTCTGTCTGTATTATGTAACACCGGCAGCTAGCTTGTAAAGTTTGTACTGCCGCACGGCAAAGGATTTTGGCTTCTTCTTGCCCAGATCCTCAAACAGTAGGTCAACTGGATTCTGATAGGTTTCATCATCTTCCGAAACCTGCATAGTGTTTAGCATTTCCAGCAATGTTGCGAAGTTTTGCTCCTCGACAGGGGCTTCGTAGTGGAGGTACGCGATCAGTGAAACCAGCAAAAGCCGTTCAGCCTTGTCCCAGAAAGGGTCGCCGCCCTGACCTTCACCTTTGGTGTTGGTCATCAGTGCGGTCACGAGTTTCAGAACATCCTTTTCACTGTGGATGTACGCCATGGGGTTATAGCGCATACTCTTGGAAAAGTTGATGGTGTTGAAGAATTTTAGCTTGTAGCCGTGCTTTAACAGGGCTTCTCCACATTCCACGCCGATACTACCTTTCGGATCTGTAACCACGAATGATACCGGAAAATTCTTGGAATCACATTGCAGCAGATTCGGCTTGATAAAGAACCTTGTCTTGCCGCTGCCGGAGCCGCCGACTACCAGCACGTTTTTGTTCCGGGCATTCTTCGGATCAGGTGGGCGGTTGGACATCATCAGCCGTTCTGTTTTGGTCAGGATGATATTGTCCTCGAACTTTGGAACCATAAATGGCTCTATATCCTTCGGAGTGCCCCACCGGGCGGAGCCGTACTCCATGCCGTGACGGTACTTCTTGGCGTTTTTGCCTTTCAGGTACACCGCCAGCCGCATCCCGGCACCGCAGCACAGACCAATGAGC
>OGQO01003735.1_pt1 | contig 10207 bp, 7 predicted proteins | sample 1553241 | NCBI WGS metagenome assembly OGQO01 (sample SAMEA2579933, study PRJEB22360) | human gut metagenome | biome: human gut; feature: human-associated habitat; material: faeces | place: Denmark | collected 2008/2010
TAAGGGAACCGCAAATGCGATTTATCAGAATATTTCCTTTATAGAGCGTTATAATCCACAGTACGTAATCATCCTTTCAGGTGATCAGATCTGCAAGCAGGACTACAGTGATTTCCTTTGTTTCCACAAGGAAAAGGGCGCAGAGTTCAGCGTGGCAGTTATGGAGGTTCCGTGGGATGAGGCATCTCGTTTCGGCCTGATGGTGGCTGACGAGGATTCTCGCATTACAGAGTTCCAGGAGAAGCCAAAGAATCCAAAGTCAAATCTGGCTTCCATGGGTATTTATATTTTCAACTGGGATATCTTAAAGAAGTATCTTATTGAGGATGAGGCAGATCCAAATTCTCAAAATGACTTCGGAAACAACATTATTCCAAACCTTCTTCGTGACGGACGTAAGATGTATGCATATCGTTTTGATGGATATTGGAAGGATGTTGGAACTATTTCTTCCTTGTGGGAAGCAAATATGGAGGTTCTTGATCCTGAGCACAGCGGTATCAATCTGTTCGATGAAAACTGGAAGATTTACAGCCGAAACAGCGGTATGACAGGTCATCGCATTGGTGCAGATGCAGAAGTACAAAACTCCATGATTACCGATGGATGCCGCATCCATGGTACAGTAAAGCACTCCATTTTATTTGCAGGTGTTTCTGTAGAGCCGGGTGCAGTTGTTGAGGATGCAGTTGTCATGGGCGGCACTGTAATCAAGGCAGGTGCACAGGTAAGACATTGTATTATCGCTGAGAATGTTGTAATTGGCGAGAATGCAGTTGTAGGCGAAGCGCTCTCAGAGGGCGGCAAGGGCGTTGCAACAGTCGGTGCAGGTGTTTATATTGGAGACAATGCAAAGATTGGTCCAAACGCAATGGTCAGCGAGAATGTAAAGGGTGGTGAAGAACAATGGTAAAATCAAATGTAAATGCGCTGGGAATTATCTTCCCGAACAGTTATGATAATATGGTTCCGGAGCTGGTAACAGAGCGTCTTATGGCTTCCATTCCCTTTGCAGGACGTTATCGTATGATAGACTTTATCCTTTCAAGCATGGTAAGCAGCGGAATTGATAATATTTCTATTATTGTCCGTAATAATTATCATTCCTTGATGGATCATCTTGGTTCAGGACGTGAGTGGGATCTTACCCGTAAAAATGGCGGTTTGACTATTATTCCTCCATTTGCAGAGAAGACTGTAAAGATGTATAATGGACGTGTTGAGGCACTTGCCAGCATTCTTGAACTTCTGCGTGACCAGAAGGAAGAGTATGTTGTAATGTCAGATGCCAATATTGCAGTTAATTTTGATTTCAGTGCAATGCTGCAGGCTCATATTGAGAGCGGTGCTGATGTAACAGTTGCATATACGGAAGAGGAATTAGCAGACAGTCTTAAGAATTTAGATATCATGAAGGAAGATTTCTTCTATACATTTGCACTTGAAGGAGATAGAGTAAAGAAGATTTATGTAAATTCCGAAGAGTCTGGTCTGCAGAAGCTTTCTATGAATATCTACATCTTAAAGAGAGAGCTTCTGATTGATTTAGTACATACTGCATTTGTTCGCGGATATGTTTACTTTGAGCGTGATATTCTTGCACATAGACTTGATAAGCTGAATGTAAAGGCATATCGTTTTGACGGCTACCTTGCAAGAATCACTGATATGAAGAGCTATTTTGATGAGAACATGAAGCTTCTTGAGGATGAAAATCTTGATGCACTGTTTGCACCAAATCCGATCTACACAAAGATTCGTGATGATAACCCGACACGTTACATCAACGGTTCTAAGGTAAAGAACGTGATGGCTGCCGATGGCTGTATCATCGAGGGCGAGGTAGAGAATAGTATACTCTTTAGAGGTGTTAAGATTGCAAAGGGCGCAAAGGTAAGAAACTGCGTGCTGATGCAGGATACCGTAGTAGGTGAGGGCAGCAATCTTGAGTATGTAATAACAGACAAGAATGTAACCATCTCTGCTGATAAGGAAATCAAGGGCACAAATACCTTCCCGGTATATGCTGCGAAGTTCCAGAAGATTTGATGAAAAATATTACAAAAGAGGGGTGGTCATTTTGACGCTCCTCTTTTTTTAATAAAACTCTTGTAGGATCTTTTGAATTTTGGTATGATAGTAGAATATGGAGAAATCTGCTGTTTTTTACTTGACAGCTTATAGATACAGGCCTGCGGGCCGGGAGGTTAATTTTATGAAACATGCCCATCAGATCAAATCGGTGGCGCCGGGCTCAATTGCAGAGGAGCTAGAGCTAGAGCCAGGTGATAAGATCCTGCAGATTAACGGTCAGGATATCGAGGATGTCCTTGATTACCGTTTTTATATTCAAAATGAAGAAATAGATATGGTTGTCCAGAAAAAGGACGGCTCAGAGGTGGAGTGGGAGTTCGATAAGGACTTTTACGAAGACCTTGGCATCGAGTTTGAGAGCGGTCTTATGTCAGATTATCGTTCCTGTACAAATAAGTGCATCTTCTGCTTTATTGACCAGATGCCGCCGGGAATGCGTGATACGCTTTATTTTAAAGATGATGATGCAAGACTTTCATTTCTTCAGGGAAATTATATTACATTGACAAACATGAAAGAGCATGATCTTTCACGTATTATAAAATATCATCTGTCACCTATCAATATTTCAGTTCAGACGACAAATCCAGAGCTTCGCGTAAAGATGCTTCACAATCGTTTCGCAGGAAAGATCATGGAAACACTGAATCGTCTTCGCGATACAGATATTGAGATGAACGGTCAGATTGTTTTGTGCAAGGGAGTAAATGACGGTGCCGAGCTAGAGCGTTCAATTCGCGATCTTGCAGGATTATATCCTCAGATGCAGAGTATGTCAGTAGTTCCGGTTGGTTTAAGCAAATATCGTGAAGGCTTGTATCCGCTAGAGCCGCTTACAAAAGAGGATGCAGAAAATGCCCTTGATATTATTGGGCGTTTTCAAAATGAAATGTATGAACGTTTTGGCACACATTTTGTTCATGCAAGTGATGAGTTTTATCTGCTTGCAAATCGACCTCTGCCGCCAGAAGAAGTTTATGACGGTTATGTGCAGCTTGAAAACGGTGTTGGTATGCTGCGTCTTTTAATAGAAGAAACAGATTATGCATTGGAAGCGTTAAGCGGTGATGAGCGTGCCCATACATTGTCTCTTGCGACAGGAAAGCTGGCATACCCATTTTTAAAGGATATTGCAGCAAAGGTTCATGAGAAGTTCCCAAATGTGAACATTACAGTCTATGAGATTTTGAATGATTTCTTCGGACATGGTGTTACTGTGTCTGGTTTGATCACTGGACAGGATTTAATTAAGCAGCTTACAGGCAAGCCATTAGGAGAGGCTCTTCTTCTTCCAGCGAATATGTTTAGAAGCAATGAAGAAGTATTTTTGGACGATCTAACAAAGCAGGATGTCGAAAAAGCTTTACAAGTTCCGATAAATATTGTAAAATCAGACGGGCAGGAACTGATTCGTGCAATGCTGATGGAAGAAAGTGAAGAGACAAAGCAGCTTCATTCTCCATATGAGCTGTAATGTGTTTTTGCTGATTTATATTTATATGTAAGAAAGCGAGAAGAATATGAGTAAACCGATAGTTGCTATCGTAGGCCGCCCGAATGTCGGAAAGTCTACGTTGTTTAATGTAATTGCAGGCGATTCTATCGCCATCGTAAAGGACACGCCAGGTGTAACAAGAGACCGTATTTATGCGGACTGCAGTTGGCTGAATTATAATTTTACCCTGATTGATACAGGTGGTATTGAGCCGGATTCAAGTGATGTAATTTTGTCACAGATGAGAGATCAGGCACAGATCGCAATTGATACTGCAGATGTAATCATTTTCCTTGTTGATGTAAGACAGGGACTTACCGATGCAGACGGCAAGGTAGCAGATATGCTTCGCCGCAGCCAAAAGCCAGTAGTTCTTTGTGTTAATAAGGTGGATTCCTTTAAGAAGATGGAAGCAGATGTATATGAGTTTTATAACTTAGGAATCGGTGATCCGATCCCTGTATCTGCATCAAACCATCAGGGTGTCGGCGATCTTCTTGAGGCTGTCAGCGATCATTTCAAGAAGGATGGCAGCGAGTCAGATGATGATGATCGTCCGCGTATCGCTATCGTAGGCCGCCCGAATGTTGGAAAATCATCTATCGTAAACCGTCTTGTCGGCGAGAAGCGTGTGATTGTATCTGATATCGCAGGAACAACACGTGATGCCATTGATACTCCTCTTAAGAGAAATGGCCGCGAGTATATCCTTATTGATACAGCAGGTCTTCGCCGTAAGAGCAAGATTCACGAGGATCTTGAGCGTTATAGTATCATTCGTACTGTTACAGCAGTAGAGCGCGCCGATGTCGTCGTTATGGTAATTGATGCGGCAGAGGGCGTTGCAGAGCAGGATGCAAAGATTGCAGGTATCGCACATGAGCGCGGTAAAGGTGTAATCATTGCAGTAAACAAGTGGGATGCTGTTGAAAAGGATGATAAGACAATCTACAAGATGACAGAAAAGATCAAGCAGACGCTTGCATATATGCCATATGCAGAATTTGTCTTCATCTCTGCAAAGACAGGACAGAGATTAGACAAGCTCTTTGAGCTGATTGATATGATCATCGAAAATCAGTCTATGCGTATTGCAACTGGTGTGTTAAATGAAATCTTAGCAGAGGCTGTAGCTATGCAGCAGCCGCCGTCAGATAAAGGACGCCGCTTAAAGATCTTCTACATGACTCAGATTTCAGTAAAGCCGCCGACATTTGTTGTCTTTGTAAATGATAAGAAACTGATGCATTATTCCTACACACGATATATCGAGAACCAGATCCGCAATGCATTTGGCTTTAGAGGAACGCCGCTTCGCTTTATTATCCGCGAGAGAAAGGAAGATAAGTAATGATACGCGTATTATTGCTGGTGATCGGATATTGTCTGGGAATGATCCAGACAGGTTATCTTTATGGAAGAATGAAGGGAATTGATATCCGCAAGGCGGGAAGTGGAAACTCCGGTGCGACAAATTCACTTCGAGTACTTGGCAAAAAGGCTGGTCTTATCGTCTTTGCTGTCGATTTGTGCAAATGTTTTATTCCATGTTTGATCGTAAAGGCATGGGCTGTTTCAAGCGGACAGCAGCATATGGAAGATATCTATATGCTGTATCTGGCGTTTGGTGTTATTTTGGGACACAATTATCCATGCTATTTAAATTTTAAGGGCGGAAAAGGAATCTCCAGTACATCAGGCTTTATTTTAGCATTTGATCTTCGTATCGCCGCTGTGTGTCTGGCAGCATTCAGTGTAATTGTTGGAACGACACGCTACGTATCATTAGGCTCACTGACAGTTGTTTCAATCTGCTTCGTGATGGGTGTGATTTTCGGCGTAAACGGTATGCTTAGTGTAGAGCCGGCAAATATGGCAGAGTTTATTATATTGCTTGCCCTAATTACAATTCAGGCATATATTCGCCACAGAGCAAATATCAAGCGTCTGTTAAGCGGCACTGAAAATAAAATAGGTGCTAAGAAATAAATATAAGGAAGGTTTGTGTTATGGCAAAAGTCAGCATTATAGGAACGGGAACATGGGGCATTGCCCTTGGCATGGTGCTGGCGCAGAATGGCCATGAAGTAACGGCGTGGTCTGCGCTGCCGAAGGAAATTGAGGCACTAAGGGAAAGTTATACATGCAAAAATCTTCCGGGAGTTGAGATCCCGAGAAGCATTGTATTTACAGCAGACTTACAGGAGGCATGTACTGATAAGGAGATGCTTGTTTTGTCAGTTCCTTCGGTATTTACCAGAGGAGTAGCAAAACAGATGAATCCTTTCGTAAAGGAGGGACAGCTGATTGTAAGCGTAGCAAAGGGCATTGAGGAAAAAACATTAATGACAATGTCCCAGCAGATTGAAGAAGAACTTCCGATGGCAAATGTTGCAGTTCTTTCTGGCCCAAGCCATGCAGAGGAAGTCAGTCGCGGCATTCCGACAACTGTTGTTGCTGGAGCAAAGGACAGACAGACAGCTGAGCACATCCAAAACTTGTTTATGTCATCTGTCTTTCGTGTATATACAAGCCCTGATATCTTAGGTATTGAGCTTGGCGGTGCACTTAAAAATGTCATTGCCCTTGCAGCAGGCGTCAGCGATGGTCTTGGCTGCGGTGATAACACAAAGGCAGCTCTTATGACAAGAGGAATCGCAGAGATCACAAGACTTGGTGTAGCAATGGGCGGAAAGCCGGAGACATTTTCCGGACTTTCAGGAATCGGAGATCTGATTGTCACATGCACAAGCATGCATAGCAGAAACAGAAGAGCCGGCATCCTGATCGGACAGGGAAAGACAATGCAGGAAGCCATGGACGAAGTTCAGATGGTGGTAGAAGGTGTGTACTCTGCGAAGGCAGCCCTTGCACTCAGCAAAAAATATAATGTTTCCATGCCGCTCGTGCAGGAAACTAATCAGGTTTTGTTCGGTGGAAAAACAGCAGCAGAAGCATTAAAGGATCTGATGCTTAGAGACAGAACAATTGAGAGTGAAAATTTGCTGTGGGAAAATAAGTAACAATAATATCCTAACGAATAAATTCCTAACGAATAAATTCCTTCATATGCGCATAGACTGACAGTAACAGCCCGGACTGTCCGGGGATGATTGTCAGGAGGCGTGTATGAAGGAATTTCACATTTATAAGGATATCAGACAGCGAACAAACGGAGAGATCTACTTAGGGGTTGTAGGCCCGGTGCGTACCGGCAAGTCCACCTTTATCCGCCGTTTTATGGATGAGATGGTCATCCCACATATGGAGGATGGTCCGGCGAAAACGCGCTCTAAAGATGAGCTTCCGCAGGCAGCATCAGGCAAGAACATTATGACAACAGAGCCTAAATTTATTCCGACAGAGGCGGCAAAAATCTTCTTAGAGGATAAGACAGAGATGAAAATTCGTCTCATTGACTGTGTTGGCTTTCTGATTCCTGGCGCGTTTGGTGCCACAGAAGAAGAAAAAGAGCGTCTTGTACATACACCATGGTTTGATTATGATATTCCATTTTCACAGGCGGCAGAGCTTGGCACGCGAAAGGTAATTGAAGAACACAGCACAGTAGGTATTGTTGTGACGACAGATGGCAGTGTAACAGGAATCGAGAGAGCAGCCTATGAGGAAGCGGAGAAGAAAACAATAGAAGAGCTTAAAAAGCATCAAAAACCATTTGTAGTTGTCTTAAACACAAAGACACCTTATACACTGGCCGTAAAGCAGCTTACAAAAAAGCTGCAGGAAATGTATAAGGTTACAGTTGTGCCAATGGACTGTGCATCGATGGATCTTGAGGATATAAGTCAGCTGATGAAGAAAATCTTGTTTGAATTTCCAGTGTGTCAGGTTGATTTTGAAACGCCGGGCTGGTTTGATGTGCTTGAGCTTTCTAGTCCTGTCAAAAAAGCAGTCATCGAATTTGCGCAGAAAGTCATGAATCAGATCAGCTGTATGCGCGATGCAAAGGTACCAGAAAAAGAAAACCTTCCGCAGCAGATTAGCCGATTTGTGCTAGAAGAGACAAATCTTGCACAGGGAAAGATCGTCTATGAAATAAGCTTAAAGGAAGAACTTTATTTTTCACTGGCCAGTGAATGTGCAGGCTTTTCGCTTACATCACAAAAGCAGCTCTTTGATGCTCTTGCCGAGTATGCCAGACTTCGCTCTCAGTATCAAAAGGTACAGTCAGCAATGGAATCAGTTGCCCAAAAGGGATACGGTGTTGTCACGCCAGAGAGAAAACAGATAAATATCTCAGAGCCAATAGTCGTGCGTCACGGAAGCAGATATGGCGTCAGAATGAAGGCAACGGCTCCGTCAATTCATATGATACAAAGCATGGTAGAGACAGAGATTGCACCTATAGTCGGAAGTGAACAGCAGGCAAAAGATCTAGTCGATTACATAGAATCTGCGGCACAGAAAGAGCAGGATGGAATCTGGAACACAAACATCTTCGGAAAATCAATTGAGCAGATCGTCGAAGACGGCATGAACGCTAAAATAAACCAAATGACAGACAGCTGCCAGCAAAAGCTTCAGGATGCGCTTAAAAAGATTATAAACGACAGCAATGGCGGTATTGTGTGCATAATTATCTAACGATACCTTGACGATACGCGCAAAAAAAGGTATATTACTAAAGATAAGGCTCCTTATAATGAGCCGACAGAAAGGTAAGGAATTTTATGGACACAACGACACTATTGTATATCGGGCTTGCCGTTATTGTTGTCGGTGTGCTGGTCTATCAGGTTGTCACCAGCAACAGCCGCCGCAACAAGCGTTTCTTAAGCTCGATCATCAACTCATGGGGAAATCTGCCAAAGAGAGAGTATGATTACGGTGAGCTTGAGCACATTGCCAAATATTTTCAGGCAACAAAAAAGGAAGAGTTTACGATTGATGATATCACATGGAACGACTTAGATATGGATTCTGTGTTCTGTATGATGAATCAGTGCCGCAGCAGCAGCGGAGACGACTATCTTTACAAGCTGCTGCGTACACCGCTGACAAGCAAGAAGGAGCTTGAGGAGAGAAACCGCATCATAAGCTTCTTTCAGCGAAACGAAAAGACAAGAATAGCTTACCAGATGGAGCTTTCCAAGGTAGGTCATTCAAAGAAGTTTGCATTGATTGATTATGTCAACAACATCACAAAGCTTCTTCCTGACAGCAACCTTGACAACTACATGCATCTGTTTTTGTATGTTGTAGTAATATTTGCGATTATCGCACAGCCGGCAAGCGGTATTCTTGTTGCAATAGGTGTGCTGATTTACAATATCTACACCTACTACAAAAAGAAAACAGAGATTGAACCATATTATGTGTCTGTTGGTGCCATTGTACATTTAGTGTCCTGTGCACAGGGACTGTTAAAGCTGAATGTGCCAGAGCTTAAAGATTACACAGAGAACTTAAAGCAGGCTGTAAATGCTCTTTCATCTGTAAAGGGAAATGCAAAGTTTCTTGGTTCCACTGACAAGTTCAGCGGAAATATGGGCTCTATGATGATGGACTATTTAAACATGTTCTTTAGAATTGACTTGATCATGTTTAATCGTCTGTTGGCAAAGGTTCAGAAGCACAAAAAAGAGATGCTTATTTTAATGGACGAGATTGGCCGTCTCGATGCCTATATCTCTATTGCCTCATTCCGCGAGCTTATGCCATTTTACTGCGAGAGTGAATTAGAGGAGTCAAAAGAGGGCTTTGTTGAGGCAAAGGATATGTATCACCCTCTGCTTTCAGAGCCAGTTGCAAATAGTATTTACGAGCATCATCCAGTGCTTCTTACAGGTTCAAATGCATCTGGTAAGTCAACCTTCTTAAAGACTGTTGCAATCAACGCACTTTTATCACAGACATGTGGTATGGCTCTTGCAAAGGAGTATCGTTCATGCTTCTTTAGAATTTACTCATCAATGGCATTAAAGGACAATATTCAGGGCAGTGAGAGCTACTTCATTGTCGAGATCAAGTCCTTAAAGCGTATTCTTGATGCTGTAAATCAGGACAAGACACCAGTTCTTTGCTTTGTAGATGAGGTTCTTCGCGGAACTAATACAGTAGAGCGTATCGCGGCATCAAGCCGTATCTTACAGAGCTTTGCCGACAGCGGTGTTATGTGCTTTGCAGCAACACATGATATTGAGCTTACTCATATGTTAGAGCATCTGTACAGCAATTATCATTTCAAAGAAGATGTCAAGGATAACGATGTCATCTTCAATTACCGTCTGTACGAGGGACGTGCCGTATCAAGAAACGCAATCAAGCTTTTAGGTGTTCTTGGTTACGACGAGAATGTCATCACAAAGGCAGATGAAACAGCAAAGCGCTTCTTAGATACAGGAGTGTGGAGTTTAGAATAAAAACGTCTTGCAGTATTTTTCTATTTATACTATAATAAATGCGATAAAATTGCCTGTGGTCTGCAAAAACGGCCGCAGGTGCAGATTAGTTTGGAGGAAACGATTGTGGAAAAGTATGGAGTAAATGAATTACGCCGGATGTTCCTTGATTTTATGGAGAGCAAAGGACATCTGAAGATGAAGAGTTTTTCACTGGTGCCGCACAACGACAACAGCCTTTTAATTATTAACTCCG
>OGQO01003744.1_pt1 | contig 10182 bp, 8 predicted proteins | sample 1553241 | NCBI WGS metagenome assembly OGQO01 (sample SAMEA2579933, study PRJEB22360) | human gut metagenome | biome: human gut; feature: human-associated habitat; material: faeces | place: Denmark | collected 2008/2010
GCAACCAATTTGCCAACACAGGAATTACTTAATCCTATAATGTATCGTTGATTCCCTAAGTAAACAGATACTTTATTCCCCGGAAGAATTCCCCTTTCCGCTTCCGAATAACTTCTTTGTAAGATGAAGAAAACAAGCGTCGAAAATGTGTCTTCATAGCCTTCTATTTGTGTCCCGGTCTAAGAGTATTTTTCGTCCCACATACGCAGGCTGTGCAGCCCACGACTGTCAACCGGAAAGCCCACGATTGTCAACCGTCGGGCCCACGTACGTGGGACGAAGAATACTTTTAAGCTCAACCGAATCTTTCCGTTGTATGCGAAGGATTTAATAAGGAAGCAAGAGAAAAATTAGAGCCGTCTTCCTCCCGACAAGAAAGGGAGAACTACCAGACAATGCCTTTCAGTCTTTGTTTTCGTTGCCATAGATAGAGTGCGATGCTTCACAGCTAGGAAGGGCTTACCAACATACTCTCTTTTCAAACAGGAATCAGGAAAAGGAAGGTTGAATGTCTCCCGAAAACGTACAAGGTGTTCGATATCGGACACCTCTAGTTATTATACTCTTCATGGAATCAGCTACTTACGGTTTTGGCACGCATATTGCTTGGCTTTTGGCACAAATAAATATGTGAACCATTATGGACAGAACTATTCCTATAGAGGAACAACAGAAAAAACGTCGGAAAAGACTATTGATAGCAGGGGGAAGCATTCTCCTTCTCTTTCTCCTTATTATTTGGGGCTCTTTTCTCTTAAAACCATCCTTATCCCGCGATAGCTTACAGATTTCCACTGTAGAGCGGGGCGTACTCGAAATTTCAATCAATGCATCGGGAACCGTGACACCGGCTTACGAAGAGATAGTGAACTCTCCGATAGAGAGCCGTATATTAGAGGTCTATAAGAAAGCCGGCGATTCGGTGGAGATGAATCAGCCTATTCTGAAACTCGACTTGCAGACAGCTCGTACCGACTTGGATAAATTGCTTGATGAAGAGCAGATGCGCCTTCATAAACAGCAACAGCTGAAACTGAACAATCAAACCAAACTGAAAGACCTTTCCATGCAAATCCGGGTTTCGGCTATGAAGCTCAACCGCATGGAGGTGGAATGGAAAAACGAACACTTTTTGGACAGCCTGGGAGCCGGCACACCGGATAAGGTCCGTCAGGCGGAACTGAATTATAAAGTCTCTAAATTGGAGCACGAACAACTTTGCCAGCAATATCAGAATGAACAGTCGGTGATGCGTGCCGAAGAGCAAGTGCAGGAACTCGACCTCAGTATCTTCCGTAAAGGCGTGGCCGAGATGAAACGTATACTTCAGGAAGCGCAGGTATATGCTCCGCGTAAAGGAGTCATTACCTTTCTGAACGACCAGATTGGTGTGCGGGTCTCCAAAGGCGAGCAACTGGTAACGGTGGCCGATTTAAGCCGCTATCAGGTAAAAAGCTCCATTGCCGATTCGTATAGCGACCGGGTGACGCAGGGAGCCAAGGCGGTAGTGAAAGCCGGAGAAACAACGGCTTGGGAAGGGGGGGGGAATCATGTGATACCTACCTCGAAAGACGGAACCATCGATTTTACCGTGCAGCTGAAAGAGGTGCAGGATGTGGCGTTGCGCTCGGGTTTGAAAGTGGATGTACATGTAGTGTACGGACTGAAAAACGATGTGTTGCGTATAGCCAACGAATCGTACTATTTAGGTGCCGGAACGTATGAGCTGTTTGTCGTTTCGAACGGACATCTGGAACGAAGGGAAGTCATCCTGGGCGATTGTAACTGGGACTATGTGGAGGTGGTTTCCGGGTTACAGGAAGGAGAGCAGGTAGTGGTAAGCGATATGAATACCTATAAAAACAAGAAAGAAATCAATTTAAAATAAACAAGACTCATCATGGGGAGTCGGAACGTAGGCCGTCAGCAAGAAGCCTTCTTCCGTAAATCTCCGTTTAATGAGTTACAAAACTTAGAACGATGATAAACATTAGCAATTTGTCGAAAGTATATCGCACGGACGAAGTGGAAACCGTAGCGTTGGAGAATGTAAACCTGCATGTAGAAGAGGGAGAGTTTGTAAGCATTATGGGACCTTCCGGTTGTGGAAAGTCAACCTTGCTCAATCTGATTGGATTGCTGGATACCCCCACGGAGGGAAGTATAGAGATTGCCGGACAGACGACCTTCGGACTGAAGGATAAGCAGCTTGCCGGATTCCGTAACAGGACGTTGGGTTTTGTGTTCCAGAGTTTTCATTTGATACCTTCTTTAAATGTACTCGATAATGTGGAGTTGCCTCTCTTCTACCGCCATGTCTCTTCGAAAGAACGCCGTAAATTGGCCGAAGAGGTGCTTTCCCGGGTAGGACTGAGTCACCGGATGAAACACTATCCGAGTCAACTTTCAGGCGGACAGTGCCAGCGTGTTGCCATTGCGCGTGCCATCATCGGTAATCCGAAAATCATTCTGGCCGATGAGCCTACCGGAAACTTGGATTCAAGTATGGGAGCAGAGGTGATGAACATTTTGCATCAATTGAATAAGGAAGACAACCGGACCATTGTGATGGTAACCCATAATGAGGAACAGGCCCGTCAAACCTCACGCATTATCCGTTTCTTCGATGGTCACCAGATTAATTAAATGAAGAGTGAGGGTTGGAAGATGTGGAAAATCTATTTAAAACAAATCAGATACCTGCTGAAGGAGAATAAGTTCTTCAGTGTGGTCTATATAGTGGGTACGGCATTGAGTATCATCATGGTGATGCTTATTCTGATTATTTACCACTTGCAGACAGCTAACCTCGGTGTGGAGAATAAACGCGACCGGATGCTTTATATAACAAGAGGCTATCAACTGTATAAAGACGGGGATGGCATGTCTTCTTACAACTTGGATGCCAAGATGGTGGAGGATTACTTTTATCACCTGAAAACGCCGGAAGCCGTGTCGATGGTAGGAAAGGCTACGGATGTCGTATACAACGAGCGGGAAAAACTGTATAAGAACATTATTTCCACTTATACGGATGCCGGATATTGGAAGTTGTTCTCTTTCCGTTTCCTTTCCGGACAGGGCTTCAGCAATGTTGACGTGGAGGGGAAAGTACGAAAAATAGTAATCGATGAGAGCACGGCGCGAAGTTTGTTCGGAGCAACGGACGTAATAGGGCGGATACTTCTGCTAAACGGAAAAGATTATCAGGTTTGTGGAGTGGTGGAGGATGTACCTTCTTACCTTACCGAAGCCTATTCGCATGTTTGGTATCCCTATACCACTACCGACCAGGATATCTGGAAATGGGGAAAAAAAGAGGTGGTTCTCGGCCCAATGTGTTTCTATATCCTGCAACGTTCTACAGCCGACAGGGAAAAGATTACGCAAGAGCTGCAGCATCAGGTGGCGGAAATGAACCGTCCGAATAAGAAGTCTTATTTTTCATTGAAAGACCAGCCTTATACGGCATGGGAAGGCAGTTTCAAAGGAGGAAATGATTCGGATAGGAAGGAAATACAAAAGAAAATGACGAGTACCTGTATCTTACTGCTTTTATTGCTTCTTGTGCCGGCTTTGAATCTGTCCGGACTGATTGTTTCGCGGATGAAGAAGCGGGGTGATGAAATAGGCATACGCAAGGCCTTCGGGGCTTCTACTTCCCATCTGGTAGGGCAGATGTTTCTGGAGAATCTGGTTCAGATGCTTATTGGTGGCGTGTTAGGAATAATAGGGGCGTACGGTATCTTTCAGTGGCTTCGCGCTGAACTGCTGCCTCGTGATTTTATGATTTCGTATGCCCAGACCAGTACCACCGATTCTTATGTTGAGTTCTGGCATGTCATAAGTCCTATTACCATTGTCTATGTGGTGCTCATTTGTTTTTTGTTAAACCTGATTTCTACCTTGCTTCCAGCCTGGCGCTATGCCCGGATGCCTATTGTAGAAGCCTTAAATAGAAAGTAGCTTATGTTTACGCATTTATTGAAATTGATATTCAATCAGTGGAAGTCCAATCTCTGGATTATGGCAGAACTGTTTATTTCCTTTGTCTGTATCTGTTTTGTCTTTACCGGATTAATCCGTCTGTTCCATGACCGTTTTCGTGATTTAGGTTTCGACATCCATCATGTGTATGAAGTCTCTCTCAGTTTAAAGTCGAAGGTTTCACCTTCTTTTGATTCGGATTCGGACAAGGCCGAAGAGATTCGTATATTGGCTGAACGGATACGTCGCTATCCGGGAGTGGAGGTAGTTGGATTTTCCGATAATATGGGTCGTCCTTATACAGGAAATTACAGTGGAGTACAATGTTTTCGGGATACAATTCGAGCTTCTGCAGCATACGGTAAGATTACCCCCGAGATTGTTTCGGTGTTTATCAGCCGGCCGGCAAGCATATTGATTTGCGCAAGGAAGCAGAGCAAGGGCATTGGTTGGTTTCCCGTTCCGTGATGAAGAAGTTGTTTGGTAGCGACGTGGCGAAGGGAGAGATAACCGCACGGCAGGGAAACGAAGAAAAGGTGATAGCTGTAGGGGTTACCACAGAGTGCGCCCGCGAAGAGTATTCGGAAGAGCCGATGGCATGGAGAGTCATATCAGAACCTCAGCTTTTAAAAGAGAAGAAAGGTAACGTGTGTATGTTTATCCGGGTGGCACCTGAAGCTGACCACGACTTTGTAAACCGTTTCTTGAAGGATATGCACTCCCAGTTGTCGGTAGGAAATAGTATGGTGACCAATCTGGCTCCGATGTCTGCTATTCGGGAAGAGCTTTTTGGTCTATGGGGCATTAATTCCATGTATACGTTAAGTTATTTTCTTTGTTCTTTTTTCCTGTTGTGTGCTTTTCTCGGAGTTATCAGTACATTTTGGTTCCGTGCACAGAGCCGTACGGCGGAAGTAGGGCTACGCATGGCGGCAGGTTCCGACCGGAAAAAAGTCTTCCAGTTGATGATGGGGGAAGGACTGTTGCTGTTTGCTTTGGTATGGATACCTGCGCTGGTGGTGGTCTATCTCTTCCGGGAGTCTCTCTCTTCGGCATTTGTGGTGCCGTTCGATTCGGATAATGTGGCGTATTTGTTATGGAGCATTTTGCTTTCTACGTTTATCATGGTGCTGCTTATCCTTGTCGGAACATGGTATCCTGCCCGTCAGGCTTCACGCATCAATCCGGTGGATGCGCTGCATTACGAATAGATAGTTGAAAAGAGAATCGTTATTGTTCATACTTAATTCTTCATTGACATGTGGAAAGTATATTTAAAACAAATCAGATACCTGCTGAAAGAGAATAAGTTTTTCAGCGTGGTCTATATAGTGGGCACGGCACTCAGCATTACCATGGTGATGCTTATTCTGATGGCGTACCATATTAAAACCGGAAATATCGGCGTGGAAAACAAGCGGGACAGGATGTTGTATGTAACGAAAGGATATGCTTTAAGGCATCAAAAAACGTCAGATTATTGCTGTTCTTTCTTGAATGCCGGAATGGTGGAAAAATGGTTCTATCACCTAAAAACACCCGAAGCTGTAACCATGGTAGGCAGAATATCGAGTGTGGTATACAACGAACGTTCGCAACGGAATGAGGTGCTTTCTTCCATTTTTACAGATGCCGGATTCTGGAAGGTTCATTCCATGCGTTTCCTTTGCGGAAGAGCCTTCAACGAAGCGGAAGTAAAAGGGAAAATGCAACGGGTGGTTATTGATGAAAGTACTGCGCGGCGCTTGTTTGGAGCGGTCAATGTGGAGGGTCGTTCCTTGAGCATAGACTGGAAAGAATATAAGATATGTGGAGTGATAGAGGATGTGCCTTCTTATCTGTCCAATTCGGCCGCCCGCATTTATTATCCTTATACCACAACACCAAATTCTACGGAGGACTGGGGAACGGATGAGGTTCCTTTGGGACAAATGTCTCTCTACTTTTTATTACGTTCCACTAAAGATGAAGCGAAACTGAGGCAGGAGTTGGCCCATCAGATAGAACTGATGAACAAGCCGAATGTGACATGGTTCTTTTCGTTGAAAGAGCAACCCAGTACGGCTTTGGAGGTTACTCTGAGAATGGGTAATACGGATGAAGGAGAAGAACTTGCTACCAATAGGTTGTACGTAGTTCTAATCATTTTAGGGATACTGTTGATTGTGCCGGCATTGAACCTGGCAGGGTTGATAGTGGCACGTATGAAAAAGCGAGGCGAGGAAATAGGCATACGAAAAGCGTTTGGAGCTTCTACCGGAAGTTTGATGTTTCAAATGTTGCTGGAGAATTTCTTCCAAATGCTGTTGGGTGGTGTTTTAGGATTGTTCCTTTCGGCGGGATTGTTCCAATGTGTACGTGCATCGCTACTGTTTAGCTTGGATAATTTTGCTTTAGGTGCAGGTCTTGAAGAGGTCTCGTCGTTAAGCTTTTGGCATGTGGTCGATGTCTCTACGGTTTGTTATGTGTTGATTCTCTGTTTTGTGTTAAACCTGATTTCTACGTTGTTACCGGCATGGCGTTACACCCGCAAACCCATCGTAGAAGCCTTAAATAGAAAGTAAGCCTTATGTTGTTACATCTTTTTAGAACAATCGCTACCCAATGGAAATCCAATTTATGGATAGGAGCGGAACTGTTTGTTTCGTTCATCTGTTTGTGGGTCATTACTTCTCTTCTGATACAATTAAGCTATCGCAATTGGATGGATAAAGGCTTTGATATACAGCATGTTTACAGGGTCTATATTGCTCATCAGGAGGAGGATACAAACGGCTACCGTGCAGATTCGAAGGTAGAAGAAGAATTGCGTGAACTGGCAGACCGTATCCGTCGTTATCCCGGGGTAGAAGCTGCCGGATTTACAGATGAATTAGCTTTTCCTTATACCGTATCTAATTCGGGAAGGATGGCTTATCATGATACCTTATCGGCACATGGAAGCTCGGGAAAGATGACTCCTGATGTCGTGTCCGTGTTCCGTTATTGTCCGGTGGACAATCGGATAAACCTTAAAGCGGAGGCCGTTCCTGAAACTTATTTGGTTTCCCGTTCTATTATGGGTAAAATCTTTCCCGGTGGAGCGGTAAAGGGGTATATCCGTACAGATGAGAAAGGGAAGGATGATAAGCTCGGCATTGCGGTAACGAGTGAGATTGGTCGTTGCGAGTACTTTAGCAATGAAGAGCCATTTATGCGGAAGTTAATAAATGAAGAGCGTTTCCTTAAATCAAGAGGTGAAGGGGCGCAATTGTTTTTCCGCGTGCGTCCGGAAGCCGACCATGATTTTCTAGACCGCTTTTATAAAGAGATGAAGGGACGCTTACAAGTGGGGAATAGTATGGTTACCACTATCACACCGATGCCGGTTTTCCGAAAACAGGTGATTAATATGGCGGGAATCGATTTCTATTACACGTTTGCCTATCTCTTTGGCGGATTCTTTTTGTTTTGCGCTTTCTTGGGTGTTATCGGTACGTTTTGGTTCCGTACGGAAGCACGTCGGGCGGAGATAGGGCTTCGCATGGCGCTTGGCGCTTCCCGTAGACAGGTGCAATGGGAAATGGTAGGCGAAGGGTTGGCGCTGTTTGCTTCGGCATGGCTACCGGGAATCATTCTGTTGTTTTTGCTACGGAGCTCTCTTTTCGGTTTCACAGACTATGCACTGCCTTTGCCCGACTTTCTTTTCTTTTTACTGATTTCTGTGATGGTCACCTTATTGTTGGCGCTTCTCATTATTGCCGGGATATGGTATCCTGCCCGTCAGGCGTCTCGTATCAATCCGGTGGATGCGTTGCATTATGAATAATGCGGCAGTTAGATAAACTTTTGAATGACAGAACAAAATGAAACGGATGTATCATAATAGGAAAATAAAACAACTCTGCGCTGCTATCTGTTTAGGATGCGTGGGCGTATTGCCCGCCTTCGGTCAGCGTATGCTTTCGCTCGAAGAGGTAATTGCGCTGGCGAGAAAACAAAGTGTGGAGGCTGCTGTGGCGCTCAATGAATTGAAAGCGGCGTATTGGGAGTATCACACGTATCGGGCGGACTTGTTGCCGGAGGTGTCGTTTACCGGAACATTGCCTGCTTACAACAAGAATTACAGTCGTTACCAACAAAGTGACGGGTCGTATACGTTTGTCAAAAACAATAATATGGAGTTGGACGGGGAGCTTTCCGTCAACCAGAATGTATGGTTAACGGGTGGTACGCTTTCGCTGACTACTTCGCTTTCGTACATCCGCCAGCTGGATGCCGACAAACAAAAACAGTTTATGAATATTCCGCTTTCCATTACCTTTACACAGCCTCTTTTCGGGGTGAATAGCCTGAAATGGCAGAGACGGATAGCTCCGGTACGTTACCGGGAGGCGAAGGCTGAGTTTCTGTCGGCTACGGAAGAGGTCACGATGAAGGCTTTGACCTATTTCTTCGAATTGTTGTTGGCCAGAGAGCAGTTGAACATTGCCAAACAGAACTTACAGAATACAGAGAAGCTGTATACGATTGCGGACTCAAAACGTAGCATTGGACAGATTTCCCAGAATGATTGGTTGCAACTGCGTCTCTCCGTGTTAAAAGCAAAGGCGGCGATGACTGACAATGAGAGTAACCTGAAGGCAAAAATGTTCCAGCTTCGTGCTTTCTTGGGGCTGGACGAGGGGACGGAGATTGAACCGGTGCTTCCGGAAACGGTGCCGGACGTGGAGGTCTCTTATGGGGATGTGCTGGAGAAGGCGTTACAGAATCATTCCTTCTCGCAGAATATACGTCGTCGGCAGCTGGAAGCGGATTATGCCGTAGCAGAGGCGAAAGGTAATTTACGTAAAATAGATTTGTACGCTTCGTTGGGTTTAACCGGACAGGACAAGCAGTTCCGCAGTGTCTACCATTCATCGCAGTGGGGCAACAATCAGGTGGTGGAAGTGGGAGTAAAGATTCCTATTTTGGATTGGGGTAAACGCCGGGGCAAAGTGCGGGTTGCCGAGAGCGAGAGGGAAACGGTTTGTGCCAAGATAAAGCAGGAGCAGATGGATTTTAATCAGGACCTCTTTTTATTGGTGGAGCATTTTAATAATCAGGCTGCTCAGCTGGGTATAGCCAATGAGGCCGACTCGATAGCACGCAGGCGCTACAATGCAAATGTGCAGGCGTTTATGATTGGACAGATTAGTATGCTCGACTTAAACGATGCGCAGTCGTCGAAGGATGAGGCGCGGCAGACTCGCATTTCGGAGTTGTATAATTATTGGTATTATCTTTACCAGATTCGTAGTTTGACGTTGTGGGATTATGAACGTAAACAGGAGCTGAAGGAGGATTTTGAGAGGGTGGTTCGGTGATTTTTCATTTTTCTTTTGCTCGAACAAAAGAAAAACGAAACAAAAAGAAAATTCGCCGCCTACGTTCCAAAAGCCTGAAATAAAGTCTTTTTCCCTAAACGGCAAAAACGCTCTCGGCTTCGCCATCGTTTGAACGGTTTGCCGTTCTTCACGGGGAAAAGTCTTTATTTCTTTACGGCTTTTTGCACTATGGCGGAGGTGGACTTTCTTTGTTGGACTCTTTGTTACACTCGGCTTCGCCTTCGTTTGGTTTGTGTGAGGACAATTCTGGTTAAAAGATTTTTTATTCTTCTTATTTAATGATTACTTTTGTCGTGTTTATGGAAAAGAAATATAGAATACTTGTTATTGATGATGATAGTTCCATCCGTTCGTCGCTTGGCTTTTTGTTGAAGCGTGCCGGTTATGAGGTGGAAGCGGTATCGGGTCCGGAGGAGGCGTTGCGGAGTGTGCGCGCTACTTCGCCGGATGTTATATTGATGGATATGAACTTCTCTCTTTCTACCACGGGTGAAGAGGGGTTGGTGTTGCTCAGGCAAGTGAAAATCTTCCAGCCGCAGGTGCCGGTGATACTGATTACGGCTTGGGGAAGTATTCAACTGGCTGTGCAGGGCATGCAAGCCGGTGCATTCGATTTCGTAACCAAACCGTGGAATAACTTGGCGCTTCTGAAAACAGTGCAAACGGCTATCGAGCTGAGTGGCACGGAAGAAAAGGAGGAGAGCTTGGTGGAAGGAGATTGCCGGTTTGAAAAGATAGTGGGTCGCTCGAAAGCTTTGCAGGACGTCTTGCGGATAGTCAGCCGTATTGCCCGAACCAACGCTTCGGTGCTGATAACGGGGGAAAGCGG
>OGQO01003747.1_pt1 | contig 10171 bp, 7 predicted proteins | sample 1553241 | NCBI WGS metagenome assembly OGQO01 (sample SAMEA2579933, study PRJEB22360) | human gut metagenome | biome: human gut; feature: human-associated habitat; material: faeces | place: Denmark | collected 2008/2010
CCCCGCCAGTTTTATACCCTCCGGCGATACGAGGATGAGAGCGGGTCTGGGAAAATGCACTGTTATAATATTGCGCCAGGTATTCAACTGTCTTTTAATGATCTAAATCTAAGTTCTTGCTATCAGCCACTAAATGTCCAAAAAGATTTTTTAGAAATAAATTATTGCCTTGAGGGTGGACACGAAGTAGAAATGGTCGGAGGTGGAATCACCTTTTTGGGTGAAAAGGATTTAAGTATATCTGGCCTATACCATGATAAACGGGTTATTGTCAATTCAAGAATCCCTTTCAATAAATATAAAGGTATAACCATTCTCTTGGAGCTAGAAACAGCCCAGACGACTCTCGACAATGAATTCTCTAAGTGGCATATAGACTTGCAAAAAATCCGCACAACTCTATGTCCGGAAGGACGTGTTCTTTTAATAAAATCCAAACAAAAAATTGACCATATTTTTACAGAGATCTTGAGCGTTGAGAACCAGATAAGATTGCCGTATTACTGGCTGAAAATCCTGGAAATCTTACTTTTATTAAGCCAACTGGATAACAGTTATGTGGAGCCGCCTCAACAGTTTACGGAGAAAGTATCCCGGCGGACTCAACAGGTCTATCAGTATATTATTGAAAATCCTTTTACACAAAAAAATATTTCTGAGATAGCAGAGATTTATGGGGTTTCGGAATCAAGCATGAAACGCTGCTTTAAGTCAATTTCCGGTGCTTCTCTAGGCACGTTTATGAAAAGGAAACGGATGGAGGCTGCTGCGGAATTACTTAGGTCAGAGCCGACATTGAGTGTGGGTGAAATTGCCAGTCTTGCAGGGTATGAAAATCAAGGAAAGTTTTCTGGGGCATTCAAATCAGTATACGAAATGACTCCTATCGCATATCGTTTGAAATACTCGTGACCTAAATGGATTAAGACTTGACCTAAACAGTTATAGACGAATATATGATCTTGTGCTATCATAATTGACGTTAATTAGAGAATGGTGAAAAGAGCCGCGTTCAGCGGTTCTTTTTAAGGGTGTTAGTTAGCGATGTCTAACCTCGAGCGAATGGGGGGCAAATCAGTTGTTCAGTATGGGGATCAGTGCGCGAATTGTAAAACGTATTATAACCTTGCTAATTGTGATTTTGGGAGTCGTTACTCTCAGTTTTTGTTTGCAGATATTTACCGGTACAGATCCGGCAGAAATGCTTGTAAGAAAGACTACATTGTTCGCAACAGAAGATCAAATCCAAGCAATGAGAGTTGAACTTGGCCTGGATGGTACACTCTCTGAGCAATATGCAGATTATATAAAAGGACTACTTACCGGGGACTTGGGTATTTCAATTACCAATCGAAAGCCTGTCATTGATAATATTAGAGATGCACTTCCTGTTACATGTATGTTAGTGATTATGTCTATGCTCTGGGTTGCTATTTTAACTGTTTTATTATCGGCGTTTTCTGTCATATGGAAAGACAAAGTATTTGACCACGCAACAAGAGTTATCTGCATAATTGGGATATGTGTTCCGAGTTTTTGGCTGGCACTCATTTTGTTGATTGCTTTTGCAGTTGAGATTCCGATATTTAGTGTGATTTCAGACGGGAGTATTAAATCCCTTATATTGCCATCTATTTCTATTGCCATTCCAATTGCTTGTATTTCTATCAGAGTTTTGCGCGCTGCTGTAATAAACGAATTAAAAAGTGACTATGTTACTTACTCTAAAGCGAGGGGGTTTTCCACATCTAAAATTATATACGGCGAGGTCCTGAGGAACGCATTTCCATCGGCCATAACACTTTTCGCACAATATTGCGCATCAGTTTTTGGAACCTCTGCACTGATAGAAACTGTCTTTTCCATTCAGGGTCTTGGATACTATTTAACTGAAGCGTGCGAAAGTATGGATGTATATGGAATATCGGGTGTGGTACTTATTTGCGCAATCTCATTTGTCCTTTTTAATACTGTAGCGGACATCTTCTCGGGTATCATTTGCCCTGCGTATAGGAGGAAACGTGTATGAGGAAACATCCACAAATTGTCATTGGTGTTTTGCTTATTGCGTTATTTATTTGTATTGCGATAACTGCACCCCTCCTTGCCCCAAATGACCCAAATGCAACAAACCTTGCACTAAAAAATGCCCCGCCATCAGCCGAGTATCCTCTTGGATGCGATCAAATGGGGCGGTGTGAACTTTCGCGCTTAATTTACGGAGCGCGATATTCACTAAGCCTTACGGTGCCTGTGCTGATAGTACTAGCAGCGATTGCATTGTTTATTGGATGCTACTCTTCTTATAAAGGCGGCCTAATAGATGAGGTCATCCGCTTGTTGTGCGATATATTTATGGCATTTCCGCTTTTAGTAATAGCAATGTCATTAGTGTCAGTTATTAACAATTCTGTTGCGAGCATTATCACTGCAATTGGTATTTCTATGTCTGCGTGGTTCTTACGCATGGCGCGTTCTTATGCAAAGGTCGAGTGTGGAAAGGGGTATGTAGAATCTGCAAGAGTATCTGGTGCATCTGCAATGCGGATCGTACTTCACCACATTATCCCGAATGTATTGCCACAGTTTGTTGTCTATTTTACCACGGGAATAGCATCAGCAATTTTATCGGTATCAAGTTTTGCGTTTTTGGGTGTGGGCCTCATTGCTGGTACTCCGGAGTGGGGAGCCATGCTTAATGACGCTCGAAACAGCATTTATACAAATCCCGCCCTAATTGTTTATCCCGGCATATGCCTCATTATCTGTTGTGCGGGCTTTAATTTATTAGGTGAAGGTATTCGGGATTTTATTGGCAAGGAGGACCAGATCAGTGTTTCTTGACGTCAGAGATCTCACTATTACTCTCAAAACGGGTGAAGAAATTGCAAAGGATATTTCTTTTTCAATAGATGGAGGAGAAATGTTGTCCATTGTGGGCAGCTCTGGGGCAGGAAAAACGACGGTATGCAAGGCCGTTATGGGCTTACTTAGTTCTAATTATTCCATTTCAGGTGAGGTGCTTTATAGGGGGGAAAACTTGCTGCACTGTTCAAAGAAACGATTGCAGGCAATCTACGGTAAAGAAATATGCTATATTATGCAAAACCCCATGACAGCATTTAATCCATCGCTGCGTATTGGAAGGCAATTAGAAAAAACATGTTACTTACATAACCCCCAAATATCGCGGCAGGAATTACAACTATTAGTGAGCAACACACTACAACAGTTGGGCCTTGATGATTTGAAACGGATACTGAAGAGTTACCCTGATGCCCTTTCAGGTGGGATGTTGCAGCGGATTATGATTGCAGCAGCACTAATCAATCAGCCTACTATATTGGTTGCTGATGAAGCGACTACAGCAATAGATGCCTGTAACCGAATTGAATTGATGCAATTACTTAGGCAGTTATGCAGTGGCGGCATGGCGATCTTATTTGTTACACATGATTTAAGAGCGGCGTCAATGGCAGATCGAATTTTAATAATGAATAATGGCCAGTTGGTCGAGGCAGGGACAACAGAGCAGATATTCAATGAACCTAAAGAAGAATATACAAAATATCTGCTTAGTGCTTGTACGTTGGAAAGACGGTGATTACCTATGATTGAAGCGAAAGATGTAAGTTGCACTTTTGCCCGCAATCCGTTTTCCAAAGAGGGATTCGTGGCGGTTTCCCCGGTTTCCATCCAATTTATTGATGGTGAACGGTATGCCATCGTTGGTGAGTCGGGGTCAGGTAAGACAACACTCGCCAGAATGATTGCGGGCCTCCAGCGTCCTACGACGGGGAATATCTATGTCGATGGGATGCCTGTTTACGGTAAACACAAGGTTCATACAAATTACTTCAAGGAAGTCCAAATTATTCAACAGGACTCTTCATCTGCATTAGATCCTAAAATGTCCGTGGGTAGATCAATCGAAGAACCTCTTTTGTGTTTTTTTCATTTAGACAAAGGAGAACGCAAAAAAAGGTGTCATGATCTGATGGATTTATGTAATTTGCCTGTTGAATACTACTCGCGTCTTCCCGCAGAATTATCTGGGGGCGAGCAAAAACGAGTCGCTATTGCAAGGGCCTTGGCAGCAGAACCTAAGTGTCTAATTTTTGATGAGGCAACAAATGGATTTGACCTTCCTTTGCGCAAGAAGATCATCGAAGAAATTGTTGACTTGCAGAGGAAACTCGCATTTACCCTTGTATTTATTACGCATGATATGGAGTTAGCCGTCGTTATTGCTGACGTAATTTTGGTTATGAGAAATTCCACCTTGATTGAACAGGTTGAATTTTCTGGAGATATATCAGTATTTACAAGCGAATACAGCAAGACGCTTTTATATGCGAGTGGAATTACTGATACATAATCATTGTTGGAATTGATCATAGCAGAAATAAAATGAAAGGATAGTTTGCGATGAAATTCAAAAGACTTGCAACGATTCTTATGGCTGCGGCCATGATGGTTTCGTTGGTTGCCTGTACAGGCGACAATGGCGAAAACTCAGAAACGCCTGTTACTTCGGGCAATGATGTTGTGGAGGAAACGGAAACCAACCACATCACTTTGGCCGAAAGTTGGGGATTTGAAAATTTCTATACAATTATGACGCCCGATGTATCGGCAAGCAACTTCGGTATCACATATTATCTTAGCAATTTCTACGATGTGCTTGTAGAATATCAAGATGGAGAATACGTTGGTGGTCTGGCCGAGGATTGGACAATTAGCGAAGATGGAACGGTCTACACATTCAATCTACGGCATGATGTGAAATTTTCTGATGGTAGCGATCTGACTGCGGAAGATGTTGCCAAATCGCTTTTGGCCGTTCCCATCAATTTGGGGCAATACAATGGAACCTATGGCCGCCTGTCTACAATTATTGAAGATGCAGTGGTCGTTGATGACTATACTGTTGAAATGCATCTGACGCAACCTTATTATAATGCGCTACGGGAGCTGTGTTTGGCGAATCCATTCGGAATCGTATCGAGTGAACAACTTAATGATGATTTAACGAAAAAGGATACTTTTGAAACTGCAACCTATGGTACAGGTCCCTATATGTATGCTGGAGATAATGACGGGCAGACTTGGAATTTCGAGAGCAATCCCTACTATTGGGGTGAAAAACCTGATGTTGAGAGTTTTTCTATCAAGAGCATTCCTGACAATGATGCTAAAATTCTCGCATTGAAAAACGGGGAGATTGATTTTGTCGCAGGAATCACGAACGTCTCCAACGAAAGTTTTGTGGAAATGCAAAACACTGAGGGATTTGGCGCCAAGGTTGACGACAAATCTTTCCGCACCGGATATATTGGTTATAATTTAAGTAGTTCCATGTTTGGTGATGAAGTTGTTCGCCAAGCCATTACATTGGCCTTAGACAAAGATGCAATTTCTGAGAGCATTTATGGCGGCCTGTATGAAAAAGCAGATACTTTCTTCCCGAAGACCCTACCCTATTGTGATGTAGAGCAAACCGTATACTCTTATGATATAGACAGGGCAAACCAATTGCTTGATGAAGCAGGATACATTGATACGGATGGCGATGGCATCCGTGAAAAGGACGGTGAGAAACTATCCTCTCCGTTCCAGTACCAAGCAGGCTCCGCTTCTGATGATAACTTGGTTGTTTATATCTGCGACCAGTTAGGGAAAATCGGAATCGAACTTATACCGCAGTCTGCACAAATGATGGACTGGTATGCAATGATTACAACTGGAGAGTACGGCCTTACCTTATTTAAAACACAAGGCGGTTTCTATGATCCGGGCAATACGATCGGTAATATCGATCCCAGCATGGCCATGGACCCAATTATCTCCCAGGTCGCTGCATACTTGCCGGGCGGTGCCGATCTGATTACAGAATTGGAATCTACTACTGACGAGGAACGAATCCAAGAGATTTATGGAATTATTTTGACTACGATGGCGGATCAGTGCCTTACTACACCTCTGGTGTATCCTCACCAACTTGCAGTATATAGTGATAAGATTGCAAACTACGATTTTCCGCCTGATGCAAACTTTACTGCTGTACAAAATATCACATTAAAGTGAGCATTTTCCCATTCTGCAAACGGCGTGCTATGCAAAACATAGCACGCCGTTTGTAGAAAGAGAAACGACATATTGCAAATAGATTACAGAGAAGTTATGTTAAACCATATATTTGCTCTGCCGGTTGAAAGGAGTCCAGATATTGGTGAGCAATCAATCAAAAGGAATTAAGCGGATTCTCAGTTTTGCCGGCAGATACAGGGGCCTCTTGACTTTTGCCCGTTGCCTTTCCGGCATCAGTGCGTTGTTTATTATAGGCCCTTTTATCTGTGTATATTTTGCGGCAAGAGAACTTATCGCTGTATTTTTAGGCGATCAATTGAATGGCCAAGCATTATTGAATTGGGGCCTTTTTGCATTAGGATTAGAACTCGTGGGAGTAGCACTCTACTTTTTGGCTTTGCTATCTTCTCATATCGTTGCGTTCCATATTCAAAAAAACCTGCAGATGGCAGCATTAAAGCACCTTGCTCATATGCCAATTGGTTATTTTAATGCCCATCCAAGCGGAAAATTGCGTAAAATAATTGATGAAAACAGTTTTCAAACGGAGACCTTTATTGCACATCAGTTGCCAGATTTAACAGGCGCCCAAGTAACCCTGATTGCTGGTGTTTGCTTTATGATCATTTTTGACTGGCGTATTGGAGTTCCACTTATTATCTTATATGGAATGGCCTTTTATCTGCAAAGTTCTCTCATGGGAAAGAATAGTGCTGAGTTTATGAGAATTTATCAAGACGCTCAAGAAACAATGAACCATGAGGCTGTTGAATATATTAGAGGAATCGCCGTTGTCAAGGTGTTCGGACAAACTGTAAAGTCGTTCGCCAAATTTCATAATGCGATAGAGACCTATAAAAAGTACGCACTTGCTTATACTATGTCTTGCAAGAAAGGCATGGTTGCATTTAATGCTATCGTAAACTCATCCTTTTTAGTGCTGGTTCCGATTGGCTTTCTAGTTGGATTTACGACCCCGACACTCAGAGATTTTATTCAAAGTTTTCTGTTTTACGTGATTTTCTCTCCGGCATGCGCAGTGATGCTTAATAAAATTATGTATATGACTAGTTATAAAATGCAGGCAGAGGAGTCTATGCGTAGAATCGATATGATTTTAACTTCTGAACAGCAACCAGAACCAGCGATCCCCCAATATCCTGATACATATGAGGTCGCTTTTGAAGATGTGACATTTGCATATGATAATACCGATCACCCCGCAGTTTCACATCTCACTTTTATGGCAAAAGCAGGAGCAATAACGGCCCTTGTGGGACACTCCGGGTCAGGTAAAAGCACAGCGGCCAGTCTGATTCCTCGGTTCTATGACGTGCAGGATGGCGCAGTAAAAATTGGCGGCGTTGACATCAGGGAAATCCCACAGGGTGATTTAATGAAAATGGTGGCATTTGTGTTCCAAGACCCCAAGTTGTTTAAGGATAGCCTATTAGAAAACATAAGAGCCGGAAGACCATCGGCAACCCGTGAGGAAGTTCTAAAGGCAGCTCATCTGGCGCAGTGCGACGACATACTGAAAAAGCTTCCAAACGGAATAGATACAATTATTGGAAGTCAAGGTATATACCTGTCCGGGGGCGAAACACAGCGCATTTCTATTGCCCGCGCTATTTTAAAAGATGCTCCTATTGTAGTTTTAGATGAGGCGACAGCATATGCTGACCCCGAAAATGAGCATCAAATCCAGAAGGCCTTTGATGGACTTATAAAGAATAAAACGGTTATTATGGTTGCACATCGGCTTTCGACTGTCCAGGATGCAGACCAAATATTGGTGATGAAAAACGGTGCGATAGCGGAAAGCGGAACACATTCTGATTTGATAAAGCATCAGGGCGAGTATGCTAAAATGTGGGACAATTATAACAAAACGGTGCAGTGGCATATAGAAAGTTGAGGTGCTGTCTATGCTAAAACGTGCGTTTGCATTAAGCGATCAAGGCGCAAAAGATTTAGCGAAAGGAATTATAGCAACTGCCTGCGCCAATTTGATACAGATCATTCCAGCAAGTTTGTTGTTGATGGTAGTAATGATGCTTTTAGAAAAAGCGGCGGGGACTCAAGTTAATGTAGGTCGGAATATTCCGGTCTTTGTTGGAATTACCCTGGTGCTTTTTGGTATGATCGCGATTACCCAATTAGTACAATACAATTTGACATACACTGCTGCATATAAGGAAAGTGCAAACCGAAGAATTGTGCTGGCTGAAAAACTCAGAAAACTTCCACTGTCGTTCTTTGAAAAGAAAAATTTAGCAGATCTGACAACTACTATTATGGGGGATTGTACAGCATTAGAAAGGACATTTTCTAATGCGATTCCACAGTTGTTAGGTACGATTCTTATGTTTGTTATTACATCCGTGGGGCTGGCAGTTTTAGACTGGAGGATGGCTCTTTGTATTATTGTCCCGGTACCAGTTGCCTCAATTGTTGTTGTTCTTGCTCGTAAGGCACAGAGTAAGGCGGAACTTGAAAACCTGGAGGCAAAAAGGTGCGCCTACGACGCAGTACAAGAATATGTTGATACTATAAAAGAATTAAAAGCATACTCAAAAACGGATGTATACTTGGATGAACTTGATAAAAAGTTAGAGAATGTTATTCGTTGTTCCTTCCGAAATGAGTTAGCCCCCGGAGCATCTACAACAGCTGCTCAGTTCATCCTGCGCTTTGGTTTAGTTGCTGTTTTGCTTATAGGGGGAAACTTGGTGATTGAAGGTATGCTTTCTATTCCCATGCTCATACTGTTCCTTCTTTTCGCTGGTCGAATCTATGATCCATTCACCAACTGTTTCATGCTATTAGCGGAGGTTTTTGCCGCACTTGTAAGCATTGGCCGGATGAAACAGATAGACAATACACAGGAACAAACCGGCTCAGACTGTTGCAATAACATTGGCTGCGATATTGAGTTCAAGGATGTTTACTTTTCTTATAACGAGGAACCAGTTCTGACAGGAGTATCTTTTGTAGCAAAGCAAGGCGAAATAACTGCTTTAGTCGGGCCATCTGGCAGTGGAAAATCAACAGTTTCAAAATTAGCAGCGCGTTTTTGGGACGCCGATTCCGGACTCATAACACTTGGAGGCATAGATGTCAAAACTGTTGAACCAGAAGTATTGTTAAAAAACTATGCAATCGTATTCCAGAATGTCACCCTTTTTGACGAATCGGTAATGGAAAATATACGGCTTGGCCGTAGCGGAGCTTCTGACGAAGATGTTAGAGCCGCAGCAAAGGCCGCCCAATGTGATGAGTTTATTGATCGTTTACCGCAAGGCTATGACACGAATATCGGGGAAAACGGAAGTAAATTATCCGGTGGCGAGCGCCAGCGCATTTCTATTGCCCGTGCCTTGCTAAAAAATGCTCCTGTTATTCTTCTCGATGAAGCAACTGCATCTATGGATGCAGAAAGTGAAACAATGGTACAAACTGCCTTGTCAGCGTTATTAAAAGGTAGGACAGTGATAGTTATTGCGCATCGAATGAGGACCATAGCAAATGCAGACAAGATAGTTGTTTTGGACAAAGGAAAAGTGACTGAAGTGGGGACTCCCAGCGAGTTGGCTAAAAAAGGCGGGTTGTATGCGCATTTGGTTGCACTCCAGCAGAAACAGCAAATGTCTTCCTTACCGACATGAACGTCCTAAGAGGGAAATATGAAAAGAAAACAGCAAGCCACCACATCGGGTGAAGATTATTTAGAGGCAATTTTAGTGCTCCAAATGCAGAAAGGAACAGTGCGCTCTGTTGATGTCGCCCGGCATATGGAGGTGTCAAAGCCCAGCGTGAGCCATGCGGTGGCGACCCTGCGGGATGGAGGTTTTCTGACGATGGACAGCGACTATTTCCTGCACCTGACCGACATTGGCCGGGAAGTGGCGGAACAGATTTACGAAAAGCACCGTTTCTTTACCGAGCGTCTGATTGCCGCCGGCGTGGATCCGAAAACCGCAGAGGCAGATGCCTGCCGGATTGAGCACGTCATCAGCGACGAGAGTTTCCAAAAATTAAAGAAACAACTCATGTAACCTGTGGAGATCGAACTCATTAC
>OGQO01003753.1_pt1 | contig 10164 bp, 9 predicted proteins | sample 1553241 | NCBI WGS metagenome assembly OGQO01 (sample SAMEA2579933, study PRJEB22360) | human gut metagenome | biome: human gut; feature: human-associated habitat; material: faeces | place: Denmark | collected 2008/2010
TGGCGATAGCCGTATCGATATCCATATGATCCTTATGATCGCCCCGTTTCCAAGATTGCTGATGATCTCCGCAAACGATCAAGTAATAAGGTGCTTGCTTGAACCATTCCCGGGGATAGCATTCTTGTAATTTAGCTTTTCCTTCCGCACTTTGAACCCATACAAAATACCAAGGTTGATAATTTACCGCCGAAGGGGCCAAACGAGCTGCTTCTAGGATATAATCAATCTTTTCTTGCTCTACGTTTTTGGGGGCATACTTTCGGATAGAGCAACGTTTTCTCGCTAATTCTAGGAAACTCATATCTCATCCTCTATTTTATAGTTATTGCGATTCGGAGAATTACGGGAAATCAACTCCCCGATAAAGCCCGCTAGGAACATCTGGGTTCCCAGAATCATCGCTGTCAATGAAATATAGAAATAAGGGGAACTTGTAACCAAAGGTCTTAGATCTCCAGAGTACATCGAGATCAATTTCATGCTGAGTACGATTACTAGAGCGATAAAACCAATGAAGAACATAGCGCTTCCCCATAAACCGAAGAAGTGCATCGGTTTCTTTCCGAATTTGGAAGTAAACCAAAGCGTGATCAAATCAAGATAACCGTTCACGAAGCGATCCAACCCGAATTTAGTAGTTCCGTACTTGCGGGCTTGATGTTTCACTACTTTCTCGCCAATCTTGTGAAATCCGGCAATCTTAGCTAAATAAGGTATGTAACGGTGCATATCGTTATACACCTCTATATTTTTAATGACAACATTCTTATACGCTTTCAATCCGCAGTTGAAATCGTGTAAGTTCTTTATTCCCGAGAATTTACGAGCTGTCGCGTTGAATAATTTCGTGGGGATCGTTTTAGACAACGGGTCATATCTTTTCTTTTTCCAACCGGATACCAGATCGTACCCGTCTTCGGTGATCATCCGGTAAAGTTCGGGTATCTCATCCGGGCTGTCCTGTAGATCGGCGTCCATGGTAATGACTACGTCACCTTTAGCCCGCTGGAATCCGCAGTGCAATCCCGGCGACTTGCCGTAGTTGCGACGGAACTTGATTCCCCGGATATGTGGAGAACGTTGTTTCAACTCCTCGATCACTTCCCAAGAATTATCCGTACTACCGTCATTCACGAAAATGACTTCGTAGGTATAATTATGTTCTTTCATCACCCGCTCTATCCACGAGAATAACTCGGGTAAAGACTCGGCTTCGTTATACAACGGGATAACAACTGATATGTCCATTATTTGTCTGTAATTAACTTTTTAGCGGTTTTCAGTGATGGAACCAGTCGAATTGTTCCTGCACAAGAGAGCCGCTACCGGTATAGAAAGTATGATGCCGTAAAATACGTTATTAAATATTCCTTGTATGGCCATATGGATTGGCGAGATGCGAATATTGCTGAGCGAGTCGAGCATATCCGAGTTAACTTGGCTATCTTTTAATGCAGTCGTTAATTGCCCGATCGCATTTGCCACGAAATCAGGTGGGGCGATGAACTGATAAAAGACAAAGTATTCAAGCGAGACGATCAATGCGGCGAAAAAATACAACATCGTGCCGAATCTCCATGCATGAAAGAAACTGATCCTTCCACCGATGTCGTGCCGATATCTTTTCGTCATGTAGTAGGCGATGAAAGGGACGGCGAGCGTCAATAGCCAATAGACAAGACTCAAGGAGGGGACTGAAACGCTGAAGATGAAAAAGATGTATTTCACTACCCAATATATACCCATGGCCAAACCATAAGTCATAGCGCCTTTTAAAAGTAAATTCTTATTCTCTTCCATGATGTTGCTGTTTTGAATTCTTATCAGCAAAGTTAATATATTAATGCAAATGCGCAACTATATTATGTCTAAAATAGAAAAAAGGAAGCCTACGTATAAGCTTCCTTTTAAGTTGTGTTTTATCTGAGCCTCTTGTCGGATTCGAACCAACGACCCCGAGATTACAAATCACGTGCTCTGGCCAACTGAGCTAAAGAGGCAGTTTCGATGAGGCCTTGTGGCCAAATCCGAAATTCGAGTGCAAAGTTACGGCTTTTTTCCGACTCTGCAAATTTTCCGGCCAAAAAATTTCTAAAAAAATTCATCTTTTTTACGCCGACATTTCCCGAAGCCCGGTTCATCGTCTGATTATCAGGGAGAAGACCGATATAGGCCTTCTCCCCTCTTTTTATGCGTTCCAATCCGTTTTCCCGGCCACAGCCATCATCACTCCACTGTCACCGACTTGGCGAGGTTGCGCGGCATGTCCACGTTCTTCCCCTTGTTGATGGCGATATAGTAGCTCAGCAGCTGCAATGGCACGCTCGTGATGATCGGAGTGAGACACTCCGGCATCTCAGGCACCTCAAGCACGTGGTCGGCGATGTTCTTGATCACGGTGTCGCCCTCGGTCACGATGGCGATGATGTTGCCGCCACGGGCCTTCACCTGCTGGACATTGCTCACGATCTTCTCGTAGAGATGGTCGTTGGGGGCGATGATCACACTCGGCATCTCGGCATCGATAAGCGCGATCGGGCCGTGCTTCATCTCGGCGGCGGGATAGCCCTCGGCATGGATATAGCTGATCTCTTTCAGCTTCAGGGCGCCTTCAAGCGCCACGGGATAGCTGTAGCCGCGCCCCAGATAGAGGAAGTTGCGCGCGTAGGTATATATGAGGCTCAGACGTTCTATCCTGTTGTTGAGCTTGAGCACCTGCTCCACCTTGTCGGGAATCTGAAGGATATGGCTTCCGAGCTCCTCGATCTGCTCGGGCGTCATCGTGCCGCGCAGATTGGCGATCGAGAGAGCAAGCATCGTGAGCACCATCACCTGGCCCGTGAAGGCCTTGGTGGAGGCCACACCGATCTCCGGACCCACATGGATATAGGTGCCGCTCATGGTCTCGCGGGGTATCGAGCTGCCCACTACGTTGCTGATGCCGTAGACGAAGGCGCCCATGCCGCGCGCGATCTTGATGGCGGCCAGAGTGTCGGCCGTCTCGCCGCTCTGCGATATCGCGATCACGATATCGTCTTTGGTGATGACGGGATTGGAATATCTGAACTCGCTGGCATATTCCACCTCCACCGGGATGCGGCACATGTCCTGGATAAGGTATTTGCCCAGAAGGGCGGCATGCCACGATGTGCCGCAGGCCACTATTATGATGCGCTTACATTCCTTGAATTTATCCTTGTTGTCGTTGACTCCGTTGACCATAACGCGGTGGCCGCCATCCACGACCCGGCCGCGGATGCAGTCATGGAGCGTATGCGGCTGCTCGAATATCTCCTTGAGCATGAAATGCGGATAGCCGCCCTTCTCAAGCTGCGAGATACTCATCTCGAGGGTCTTGACGTCGACCTTCCCTTCCTTGTTCTCAAGGCTCACCACCTTCAGGGGCTTGCCGCGCTCTATGATGGCCACCTCGCCGTCGTTGATGTAGACGGCCTCCTTGGTGTATTCCACAAACGGCGTTGCGTCGGAGGCGAGGAAAAACTCGTTCTGGCCGATGCCCACCACGAGCGGGCTGCTCATCCTGGCAGCCACGATCTGGTCGGGATTATCCTTCTCCACCACTGCGATGGCGTAGGCACCCACCACCTGCTTGAGGGCTTCCCTGACGGCATCCACAAGAGAGCAGCTGTTTTTGGTCTTGATGTATTCGATCAGCTGCACAAGCACTTCCGTATCGGTTTCGGAGTGGAAAGTGCATCCGTGCTGGGAGAGGGCGTCCTTGAGCACCTTGTAGTTCTCGATCGTGCCGTTATGCACGAGGGCGAGGTTACGGTCTTCGCTGAAATGGGGATGTGCATTGCAGTCGCTGGGCTCTCCGTGGGTGGCCCAGCGGGTATGGGCTATTCCGGCGCAGGCCTCCAGATCCTTGTCCTGACAGAAGGCCTCGAGATTTTCCACTTTGCCCTTGGTCTTGTAGACGTTGAGGCGTCCGTTGGGATTCACCAACGCGATGCCGGCGCTGTCATAGCCCCGGTATTCCAGGCGATGAAGACCCTTGATCAGTATATCGTAGACATTTCCATTTCCAATATAGCCTACTATTCCGCACATATATGAATTATGATTTGAGGCGCGTCGACGACGCGCTTGATGATACAATTTGTTTAGTTAAAAACGCAAAAGGCGCCGACATATTGTGTGTCGGCGCCCTTCAAGCTTTCTCCTACTCAATTTCCGGCAGTCGAAACCCTGCGCATTCGGGCAATCTTCGGAAATGCAAGGTCATAATCCTAATAACTATGGTAGGTCATTACTATTCAATTAAATCCGCTTTATTTTATTTTCCGTTCTTTTCGCAAAGGGTGCAGTGGTTTCTGCTGCTGTTTTTCATGGGTCAGGTTCAAGGTGTGTGTTCCGTGGGTATCAGGTAAGGTCAGTCGAGTTTTCAGGCATTAGTTTCCAAAGATAGAGGTCAGTGTCTGTTGTCGTTTCCGATTCTTGACTTTCCCTCATGGTTTGGATTTCGACTTTTATTGCCGGAAATCAAGCAGTGTTGTCATTGTCCTTGATGTCAGGTTTCGTTTTGACACTGCAAAGTTAATGACACTTCAGGCATTGCGCAACTTTTCAAGCCACTTTTTTCATCGCCGCATCCCGCCTCCGGAAGAGTCTCCGCCACACTTTTTGCCCTAATCAATCACATAAGTCATAAATACCGACCGATTGCTTTCCTTTTGATAATTTTAGCCCCATTCAGCCGACACCGATATATGTTGTAAAACATATCGCCGATTTCGCATTACGACACAAAAAAAGGCCGGAATCGCATCTTCGGGGGCTCCGGCTCTTTCGTTTTGTTGTTAAAATTTCTTAGCGAGGCTTGCGCCACGCTCATTTGTTGGTCTCTGTCAGCACCACTCCGGCGCCTCCGGCTATCACGGTGTCGCTTGGCTCGGCGGGTGTCTGCTCGATGATTCCCTCGATGTTGTCGGAGGTGGTCTGGATGTCGGCCCACGATGGAGCGTCAAACCATGTCAACCCGGCATACCTGTTGATCAGGGCCGCGTTCTTCTCTCCTATCTCCTCCTCGGTGCAGTTCTCTATCCTGCTGCTGAAGAGGTCGAGGTCGGGGTTATTGTCCTTCAGCTCTGCAATCCTCGCGGTAAGCTCATCGCTTTCGGGGGAGTCGGAGGGTAGGGCATTGAGCTTGTCCTGATATTTCTGGGCCTCCTCGGCGAATTTGCCGCAATAGTTGATCATCTCGGTGTAGTCGCCTTCGCTCAGCGGCAGATTGTCTTTCACTTTGTCGGCGAGCTTCGAGGCATTGCCTCCGCCGCAGGCCGCCATCAGCAGCACGACGGCTGCCATCGCTATCAGTCTGATTATTCTCATATCTATAATAATTAGGTGTCTTATATATTAAGGTGGACATAGGCGGTCTCCGCTCAGAAGATATCGCCCAGAGGGGTGAGCGCCGAGTCGCGCAGCTTATAGAGGAGGTCTCGCTTCAGGTGGGGATTGCGGGCAACGAGCTCGGAGAGCTCCCAGTGATGGCCGGCCTCCTCGCGCAGCAGCGGCGATGTGGCGTCGACGTCATTGAGGTTCCAGGTCAGAAGCACCGTCTTGATCTTAAGTGCTTTCAGTTTCCTGACGAGCATCTCGTGGTCGGCGTCGCCGGTGATCAGCACTATATAGTCGAATTTGCGGAAGCAGGCCAGCTCGTAGGCCTCGAGGGCAAACCATACATCGATGCCCTTCTCCACCACTTGCACCACGCCGTCTTTTTCCATCTCGCGCAGGTGCTTGTAATGGAATATGACGTCGTTCTCGATCAGGGTGTCCTCAAACTTTCGCTCATTATAGAGAAGGTGTTTGTCGTAGGCGTCCTTCACGCGGAATCGACCGCGGAAATAATGGGCCTCCACGATCTGGCAGTTGGCGGGATCCACTCCCTCATCGAGCGCGATCTTGCGGGATATGAAGTCGAAAAGACTCCTCACACGTATTATCGAGCTCTCGGTGGCCTTGAGAGCACGGTTGACTTTAGCGTAATAGCCGCCGTCGATGAAGACGCCGACCGACAGATAACCCAGCATTTCTATAAATCCTATTGTTTGATATAGTTATAACCCTCCTCCCCCGCTTTTTGTTTACCGCCGACACCCTCTCCTCCCGATTCTGTCCTGCCGTGGAATCCTGGCTGATGAATGATGAATGGCCTTATCTCCTACGCCCGCACAACTACTTTTGTAGTTAACAAAGGTTAAATAACAATTCATCCATTGCAACTATAAAAATAGTTGTTAACTTTGCAGCGGGTAACTACAATAATAGTTATGAAAAGGAAACAGGAAGATAAACTGACTCCCAGGGAGGAGGAACTGATGCGGTTGCTGTGGGAGAATGGCCCGATGGCGATCAGCGCGCTCGTGGCACTGTATCCCGACCCGAAGCCGCATTTCAACACCGTGTCGACAGTGATGCGCAGACTGGAGGCCAAGGGTTTCGTGTGCCACGAGGATATAGCCGGGACATTCCATTACTACGCCAGGGTAGCTAAGGAGAATTTCCGCAGACGAAGCTTCGGCAATCTCATAAGGGACTATTTCGGAGGAAGCTATTACGGCGCCGTGTCCTCGCTGGTGGCCGAGGATAAGATTTCTGCCGACGAATTAAAGGAACTGCTTAAGCTCGTGGAGCAGAAAGGAAATCAACGATAAAACAGCTCATGCGGCATAAAGTCACTTTATAATGGGAGAATTGCTGTCATATTCTTTGGTAAGCGGGTGCCTGATGCTCGTGTCATACATTGTCTACCGGGTGTTCCTCTCCCGCGACAACCAGCACGGATTCAACCGTGTGGTGCTGCTGGCTATTTATGCGGTGTCGCTCACGGCATATCCTGTTCTCCAATTGACTGAAGGTCTGAGCGGCGAGTCACTTCAGCAAACCTTCGAGACCGGTGTCCGGGAGGCAATCGGCGCCGGAGCGACCGCAGCACCGACACCGATCTGGGGAAACGTTCTGATATGGGCATTCATAGCCGGAGCTGCGATAGTGGCGGCAAGAACTGTAATTACATGGATCAGGCTGGTTGGCGTGATACGGTCAGGCCGTAAAATCGCGCATAATGGATACACATTGGTGGTGACTGAAGATGAGCGGTTCGCCCCCTTCAGCTGGATGCGCTATGTCGTAATCAACCGGAAGGATTATGAAAGCGACAATACGGCTATAGCTACACATGAATTGAGCCATATAGCCTGCCATCACTGGATGGACCTGCTGATTGCCCAGACGGTATGTATCGTCAGCTGGTTTAATCCGGCGGCATGGCTGATGCGCGACGAATTGATGCTGCTGCACGAATACCAGGCAGATATGGCGGTCATTGACCGCGGCCTTGACAGGCAGGGATATCAGATGCTGTTGATAAGAAAGGCTGCTGGCGCCAGATTCCCGTCTTTGGCCAACAGCCTCAATCATAGTAAACTCAAAAAACGAATCAACATGATGAACAAAGCAAAAAGCGGTGCGGGGCAGAAATTGAAAGCCCTCGCGCTGGTGCCTGCGCTTGCGCTGGCATTGGGCGTGGTCGGCACGCCAGCCGTCAGGGGTGCCCTGTCAACAATCAGCACCCTTAAGGTTTCTGACGGCAAAAGTAGTGAAAAACCGTCACATGACAAAACCTCCATACGGAAGTTCAAGGTCAAGAACATCAACAACTACGACGGCAAGACCACTGTAGTCGTCAGAGGAGAGGGGCTGGGTGATAAGCTGACAGTCTCGGGAGGAACCTTCACAACCGATGGCAAGACATACGATGCCAGGTCGTTAAGCTGCTCGATGACAGACGGCAATGCCACCATTACGGCCGTATTTCCGTTTGTGACGGTATTCGACAAGGTCGGTATGACGTTGGACATAAACGGAGAGGAAACGGCATTCGACCTTGATGCCTTCCTCGCCAACCCGATGTAGATCGTTTATGCTGGATGTCCTCTCCCCCGGCATCTACATCATCAGGACCGCCTCCGGCAAGACAGAGAAATTACGTCTGTGATCACTGAAGGGCATTCAATACAGACCGATATGGCAGAGGCCGTCATCGCGCGATGCCGGCCTCTGATTATGTCGGATAAGTCGATGCCGATCAGGCGAGGCGGCGAAGGATGTCGCATAGGAATTTCCAGAATTCCTGCACACTCGGGATGTTAGCCTTCTCACCCGGCGAGTGGATGTCCTTCAGCGTCGGGCCGAAGGATATCATGTCGAGACCCGGCATCTTCTCCAGGAAGAGACCCGTCTCCAGACCGGCGTGAAGCGCCTCAACCTCCGGCTTGTGGCCGAAGAGGCTCTCGAAGCTCTCCTCTGCGATGGCGAGCACCTTCGAGTCGGGATTCGGAGCCCAGCCCACATAGGCGTCGTCGTAGACGACCTTGGCGCCCGACATCTCGAAGAGAGCCTTCGCCTTGTCAGCCACCTCGTCGCGACGCGAGTCGACCGACGAGCGGATATGCACGGTCACCACGATGTCATGCTCTCCCATCTTCACCGAAGCGAGGTTGCATGAGGTCTCCACCAGTCCCGGCACGGCATTGCTCATGCCCTGCACACCGTTGGGGCAGCAGAACACCGAAGCCACCAGACGGTCGGCGACCACCGGCGAGATGATCGTGGCGGGAGCCTCCACACCAGTGGCATCGAAAGTGAAGTGGGAATCCTCGGCGAGCTGGAACTCGACGTGAATCATGTCGCTGAACGCCTTCACGTCCTTCTCGAAAGCCCCGCACCTCGACGGCTCGACGCCTACGATGGCCCATGCCTCGCGCGGTATGGCGTTGGCGAGACCGCCGCCGTCGATGGCCGCGATGCGGAAGCCGTATTCGGCGTTGTGTTCCCAGAGGAAGCGGCAGAGCTGCTGGTTGGCGTTGCCGCGGCCGAGATTGATCTCCATGCCGGAGTGTCCACCCTTGAAGTTGTTTAGGTGCACCTTATAGTATTTAAGGTTGGCCGGGGCGCTCTCCGTGGTATAGGGGATGGAGCAGATCGCCACCTTGCCGCCGGCGCAGCCGATCACGAGATGGCCGTGCTCCTCGCTGTCGAGGTTGAGGAGTACTGTACCGGTGACGAAGCCGGGCTGGAGGCCGTTGGCTCCGATGAGGCCCTGCTCCTCGTCGACGGTGAATAGGCACTCTATGGGGCCGTGCACGAGCGAGTCATCGAGCAGCACGGCCATGGCAGCCGCGCAGCCCATGCCGTTGTCGGCGCCGAGAGTGGTGCCGTCGGCGCGCACCCAGTCACCGTCGACGATCGTCGTGATGGGGTCGTTGAGGAAGTCGTGCTTCTTGTCGCCGCGCTTCTCGGCCACCATGTCCTGATGCCCCTGGAGGATCACCACAGGAGCGTTCTCGTGGCCAGGCGTGGCGTCCTTGCGCATCACCACATTGCCCACCTCGTCGGTGGCTACCTTTATATTGTGACGCGTAGCCCAGTCCACAAGGAATTTCCTCATCTTGTCGAGATGATGGGTCGGACGGGGCACCTTCGTGATTTCATCGAAACACTGCCATATGAGTTTCGGTTCGAGATCCGTGATTTTCATTGTTCTGAATTTTTATATTTTGAGTATGCCGCGGCCATCCTCGTGTGGTAGCCGCGTCTGGCGTAGGAGGCTCCGTTGTATTTGCGGGCGAATCCACGCCAGTTTTTCGATTTAAGGTCGGCCAACATACCGGTGTTGACCACGAAAGCGGCGAAGAGCTCGAGCTGCTCCAGTTCGCTGTAGGCCATGAGGCGCACGAATTCATCCACCGTCTCGCATCTGCAAGGTTCGCCTCAGAGGCCGCCATTGCCGCGATACCGGAACCCGGCCGATCTGAAACATGCCCCAGAAAGTGGCCATGTTGGCCGCGGCGGCATTCTTGCGGCGGGCGTTGATGAGCTCGGTCCATTCGCGCAGGGCGTAGCCCGAAAGGCCTTCGGGCACCTTCTCCCCTGTGGCGCCTGCCGACGACACTTTCTTACGGTATCTGGCAAACATCGTGCGGTCGAAATTGGCGATCGGAATTCCGGGAGCCCAGAACCCCTTCATCTGCTTTCCGGCCTCGATCTCCACCACGGCCTTGATGGAGGCGATCTCCACACCGAGCTCCTCGGCCACAAGCCTGAAGTCGGCGTCGGTGAGACCGGAGTAGCGGG
>OGQO01003762.1_pt1 | contig 10141 bp, 9 predicted proteins | sample 1553241 | NCBI WGS metagenome assembly OGQO01 (sample SAMEA2579933, study PRJEB22360) | human gut metagenome | biome: human gut; feature: human-associated habitat; material: faeces | place: Denmark | collected 2008/2010
TAACTCAGGACATGGAAGAAAAAATACTTTCCATGTATGCCAAGGGAATGACAACCGGCGATATCGAATCTAACATGCGCGAATTATACGATATTGATATTTCTGATAGTACAATCAGCAGGATCACAGACAAGGATGTCCTTGGAATGTACGTAGGCGAAAACGAAAGTGCAAAGTTTTGGCTTTCAATCATGAATGGATTAAAAAACCGTGGAATTGAAGATATACTTATTGCATGTGTTGATGGTTTGAATGGATTTCCACAAGCAATTGAGGCTGTTTATCCTAAAACAGAGATCCAGCAGTGCATCATCAATCAGATCCGTAATTCAACAAAATTTGTTTCATATAAAGACATCAAAAAACTGATGGCTGATTTGAAACTCGTATATGCTGCACCAACGGAAGAAACAGTATTAAATGAGCTAGAGCTGTTTAGAGATAAATGGGATTCCAAGTATCCTAAGATTTACAAATCCTGGTATGATAACTGGGCAACTCTGTCGACTTATTTCAAGTATCCAGAAGCAGTAAGTCGCCTGATTTACACAACAAACGCCATCGAAGGTTTTAACCGCCAGCTCCGAAAGGTAACAAAAAGCAAGACTGTTTTTCCGTCGGATGACAGCCTTTTAAAAATGCTGTATTTGGCAACTATGGATATCACGAAAAAATGGACAGGTCATAGGCACGACTGGGGTCAGATTTACTCCCAGCTGGAAATCTATTTTGAAGAACGCCTGGCAGGACGGAACCTGTAAAACAGATAAGTTTTAGCCAGGTCTTATTGACATGCCTAAAAACTCCTGTATAATGCAGATATGGGCAGAACCCGCGAAGTCGGCTCTGCCCATTTGTAACTATTCACAAATCTTATATCGGTTTTTAACGTTTACACAAAATTTGAAACGGTCTCTATTTTTTCATTAGTACCTATTATAAGGACATTTTTTTATAAAGATTATACTAAATATGAATCTTTAATTTACGACTTAAGACAGCCAAAAATTTTTTATACCTCTAAATAGTAATTTCATTTGTTATTTATAAAGCATGAGCCATTCGTCATATAAAATCGATACGAATGGCTTCAACTTTATTTAATACAACCCAAACTATATTTTGAGAATTCAATCAATTATGAGACACCTTCTTGATTTTATATCTCAAACTTTCTAAAACCAATCATCAATCTCCAACACATCCTTAATAAACCTATCTCTATTCCTCTCCCATCTCGTAACAACAATTGGAGGCAGCTCCAATTCCTTACTTAACTTAGTTCTCATTTCCTCAATCCGCTCCTTCATCTCCCCCTGATCGGAATCAAGTTTTAACGAAATCTGTCTGGGATTTATTGCGCCTTTGATCTCCTGATAATCAAAATGAGGCAATAATATAGTCATATACTCTTTTTTCAGTGCCCATACTGCCCCCATTTCATTCAAACAGGGAATACTTTTATAGTAGTTGCGCGAAAGCACAAATATTACATGTACGTCAGTCCTGCTAAATTCTTCTGCAAGATAATCATATATATCCTTGTCCATCGGAATCCCAAAGCCTGGTACAGACGAGCAAAATATCTGTTTTTCACGAACACCCATATCAACAATAAGATCTATTATTTTTTCTACGTATCGTACATCCTTAGAAGAATGACTTATAAATATTTTCTTGTCCAAACAATATCCACCCTTTCCTTTCCCCTTATGTTCATAAGTCATTTTTTTCGATTATAGCATTTTCAAGTTTTATAAATGGCAATTCTAACATAGCTATATTCTTTAATTTTATCAAATTCTCGCATTCACAATATCCAGTATAATATAGAACCTCATCCATACAATCATAATCGTCATAATCATCATGATCATACACATACGAGACTGCTTCTGATATATTTTCATTATCATCAAAATATATCGTATCTGATTCGTGCAGCCCATCAGCATAATATATTTCAATCCCACTTACAATATCATTCATTTCTTCTTCAGATATTTTATACTCTCTAACGAACCCTTCTAAACATTTATGCAAGTTGTCTGAAATCTCTGTCAATTCGCCAAAGTAATAATCCTCTAGAAGTTCATATAACACCTGAGGGACTTCTCCCTCACTAATTTTTTCTTCCCCACTCCACATCGGCCAATCTAAATCAGCAGGCGGATCACATGCGTCGTCTAACAATACAACTCTATCAATATTATCCATATTCAGAAATAGAACCTTGTTGTTCATACACGGGATTACCATGTATTTGTTTTCCATATCCTGATATACAAATTTTCTGGTAATTCTAGTAATAGGAAACCATTTGTATTTTTTTCCACGCGATATCCGAATCCCAACATGACCCCAAAAACCACTTACATCATTGGTACCCTTTTCAGCAATAGTAGAAATCAACAAATCCATCTCTGCCAGTTGAGGTTCAAAGAAATTTTTTTCCTGTATTACATTGACGCTTGTAGAAAAGCACATAGCAATATCTCTCAGTTCTGTTAATGTTGCCTCCGCACCGTCTTCTATATCTTTCAAACGATCTACTGATATGCCAGTAAATTTTGCTATGTCTTCAATAGATTTCCTTAAAATCTCTCTAATATTTCTAGTCCGATTCTTTTTTATATTGCCTAAAAGCACATCCGACGATATCCCAAGGCAATCCATTATCTTTGATATATGTTTATCATAATTCGTCTTATTTGTAATACTTCCTGAGATCATCTTATCCAACGTTGGTCTCGACATGCCAGTTTCACGACATAATTCAGCCTTTGAAATCGCCTGCTGTTCCATTTGTTTTTTTATTTTACTTCCTATTGCTGCTCTCAAATCAAACAAATCATTACTATTCTGCATATTAATCTCCTTGATATAAATTCCGCATTCATATAAATTATAGTATCACTCCCGCACATTGTTGTAAATATTTTATTTACATTTTCGCAGTTATTTTTTACTTCCAGTATTGTTACCAATCATAAACGTCCCCATATTTCATATTCAACTTATGTACAACAAAAGCCTTGGCTAAAAGTTAAACAACTCTTAATCAAGGCTATATTACATACTTTTTTATCATTTTTTCCTATCTCTCATTACATATATTGCTTCAATTATCCTTCTAACACCATAATTCTTTCAATATAACCATACTTCATTGTACAATCCTCAATTATTATTTTCTGGATGATGCCTTTCATATGGTCTGGCAACTGAGATAGCTATTATTGTACCATTATAGCTTTATTTCATCTGCAAATACTTTTCTATCAACCTAGGCTGTATCCAAAGGATATGTCCATTTCTCGGGTAGCTCATCCATAAACACAACCTTCTCCATTTCGCTATGTAATTCTTTTGCAAATTCAGTTATCTCTGCAAAACAAAGCAGTCCAAATGTTTCCTCCCCAGTATCATTTACTCTGGTCTTACCGATTACTGAGTATACACATATCGGCTTTATCTCGAACTTGACTGCCCCTGTTTCTTCCTGTAACTCTCTTTTAGCCGTTTCAAGAATATTCTCCCCAGCTTCTCTATGCCCTCCCGGCACTTCATATGTATCTCTTTCTTTATGCTTGCAAAATACCCACTTGCCGTTACTCTGTGAGATAATTACTGCAAATTTCAATAGTTCATCATTAACTGTATCATAAAATCTTACTTCCACCATATTTCCTCTCCATGTACATATCTACAATATTTCATTTTCAATAAAATCCGCAATTCCCTCTTCGTCATTTGAACCAATTACAATATCCGCTCTCTCTTTTACCTCATCAATCGCATTCCATATTGCAACACCTGTTCCACATAATTCAAGCATTCCGATATCTGCATAATCATCTCCAAATGCAATAATTGAATCTGTACTAAATCCACATACTTCCGTAATCTTCATAATTGCGTTTTCTTTCGTCACATTCTTTTTTGTAAACTTGTACCAAAATCCATCAGAGAAACGAATACAATCACAATCAGAGAGACTTCGAGCCAGCTTATCTGCCTTATCTTGATTAAATATCTCGACACACATTTTTAATGAACATTCGTTAAAATCTGAAAAATCTGTATAAATACTATCTCCCCAACTCTTATCTAACTTCTTAGGATCTATTTTATAATTCCAATAATGTGCATCTATTGTATCTATCGTAATTTCGCAATCATTTCCACAAATATTTCTTGCCATGTCAATCATCACATTCGTTTCTTCTTCGGAAAATTCTGCCCTATAAATATATTCTGTTTTGTATTTTACTAATGCCCCTCCACTCGATATTAAAATATCGGGCATCAATTCATTTAAAAATACCAAAGAGTTTTGCTCACTTCTGGAGGTGGAAACACCTATCAATATATCATTTTCCCTGCATTTTTTTGAGCTGATAATGTTCTTGTTGATATTGTTTTTTCACTCTGTAATAAAGTTCCGTCTAAATCAAAAAAAAGAAGTTTGCATTTCTTCATATCATTTTTTCCTTTTCATTCTTATGAAAAATTACATTTGCATCAATTACTCTCCCCACAAATAGAGCCAAACCAGAGCCATTTGATAAAACAAATGCCGGAAACCCGCATAAATACAGGTTTTCGGCATTTTAATCCGTTATTCGAATTCAATCGTTCCAGGCGGCTTACTAGTCAGATCATACATTACCCTGTTCACGCCCTTGACCTCATTGATAATCCTGTTCATTACCTTCTGAAGCACCTCAAATGGTATCTCTGAACAATCAGCTGTCATGAAGTCTGTTGTATTTACAGCACGGAGTGCTACGGCGTAATCGTACGTTCTGAAATCTCCCATACAGCCAACTGAACGCATGTTGGTCAGGGCTGCGAAGTACTGACCGAGGTTTCTGTCGAGGCCTGCCTTTGCGATCTCCTCACGGTAGATGGCGTCGGCATCCTGAACGATCTTGACCTTCTCGGCTGTGACCTCTCCGATGATTCTTATTCCAAGGCCTGGGCCTGGGAATGGCTGACGGAATACCAGGTACTCTGGGATTCCAAGCTCAAGGCCGGCCTTGCGGACCTCGTCCTTGAATAGAAGACGGAGTGGCTCCACGATCTCCTTGAAATCTACATAGTCAGGAAGTCCGCCTACGTTGTGGTGGGACTTGATGACCGCTGACTTGTCAAGGCCTGACTCGATGACATCAGGATATATGGTTCCCTGTACGAGGAAGTCAACGGCACCGATCTTCTTGGCCTCCTCCTCGAATACACGGATGAATTCCTCGCCTATTATCTTTCTCTTTGCCTCAGGCTCGGTTACTCCGGCAAGCTTGCTGTAGAATCTGTCCTGCGCATTTACTCTGATGAAGTTCAGGTCGTAAGGTCCATCTGGTCCGAATACCGCCTCAACTTCGTCGCCCTCGTTCTTACGAAGAAGGCCGTGGTCTACGAACACACATGTGAGCTGCTTGCCTATCGCCTTGGACAGGAGAACCGCAGCTACTGATGAGTCAACACCGCCTGACAGGGCGCACAGCACCTTGCCATCGCCTATCTTGGCACGGAGACTCTCTATTGTATCTTTTACAAATGAATCCATCTTCCAGTCGCCTGCACACTGGCATACATCCATGACAAATGCTCTGAGCATCTTCATACCTTCCTCGGTGTGCATAACCTCTGGGTGGAACTGAGTCGCATACAGCTTCTTCTCAGCATTCTCCATGGCTGCCACTGGGCATACAGGAGTGTAAGCTGTCTTCTTGAAGCCCTCTGGTACCTCTGCAATATAATCTGTGTGACTCATCCAGCAGATGGTCTTGTCATTCACATCTGCAAACAGCTTGGATGTCTTGTCAACCTCAACCTCTGTTCTTCCATACTCGCTGACAGGGGCCGTGCTGACCTTGCCGCCCAGCAGATGAGCCATGAGCTGTGAACCGTAACATATTCCGAGAATAGGAATACCCAGTTCGAATATCTCCTTGCTGCAGCTAGGTGAATCGTCTTTGTATACGCTGTTTGGTCCGCCGGTAAAGATGATTCCCTTAGGGTTCATCTCCTTGATCTTCTCCAGCGGCAATGTGTACGGATGTACTTCGGCATATACATTACACTCTCTTACGCGTCTGGCGATCAGCTGGTTGTACTGTCCGCCAAAGTCCAATACGATAATCAGTTCCTTATCCATGTATATCTCCTTTGTTGCCTTTTATTACTTATAACAGATTCCTGAACATTTCCTAGTATAACACAATATGCAGCACTTTTGTGCTGCATATTATCTAAAAATTATGTTGTTTTAATTATTTATGCATTTTACATATACGATAGCATTCGAACAGATACTTCACTGACAAATTTATATAACGCAGTAACGTCATCTGCCCTGCCCACTCAATATTGAAATCTATTATATAACTATATTTATACCAATCTCTATCTTAATCCCTACTTCAGCTTCTCCTTCAGAACCTCAATACCCTTCTGGTACTGGCTGTCATTCTTGCCCTGGAAATCCTCATAGGTATAATCATCTGGAAGATCCACTTCAATATCAGGCGCAACACCCTTCTTGTGGATATCGTTGTCATCGTGTGTGAAATACTTCTGTGTCGTGAGCTTGATCGCTGTGCCATCACCAAGTGGTATAACACTCTGCACGATTCCCTTACCGTAGGTATTCTTTCCTACAACAGTTGCAGCCCCGAATTCCTTGAGTGCCGATGTAAGTATCTCTGACGCACTGGCACTGTACTCATTTGTCAGGACTACCATAGGCATATCGAGGTATTCATCATCTGTCGATTTATACTCGTCCACAACCTTGCCGGTCTTGTCCTTGATGGACACTATGGTTCCTTCTGGGAGCAGATAGTCGCAAATGTTTACGACCGTGGTGAGCATTCCACCCGGATCACTTCTGACATCGATCATCAGTGCCTGCATGCCCTCATTCTTGAGCTCCTCAACTGCCTTCTGGAAAAGCTCGTCTGTGTTGTCTATGAACTGCGTGATCCTCACATATCCGATCTTGTCGTCTATCATAAATGATGATACCGTGCTGTACTCAACGATCTCCCTGGTGATGGTGACATCGTGGTAAGCCTTATCACGCTCCCTGTATATCTTCAGCGTAACATCAGTTCCAGCATCGCCTCTTATGAGTGATACGAGGTAGTCAAGATCATCGTCTGTAGTGATCTCGTGATCATCTATCTGTACAATAATGTCATCAGGCTGTATATCCACCTTCTCAGCCGGTGCACCCTCAAGGATATTTACCGCACGGACATATCCCGTATCCTCATCCTTGCTGACCGTAACTCCGATTCCGGCATACTCACCTGAATCATCCTCCTGTAGCTTGGCATACTCTTCCTTGGTGTAATACTGTGCATACGGATCGTCAAGGGATTCCATTATACCCTTGTATATGCCCTCCCTGATCGTATCATCGTCAATATCATTGTAATAATAATTGTCTATGATACTCTCGATCTTCGCTGTCTTGTCAAGTACGTCCGCATCCAACAGATTGCCATCATAGGTTATCTTGGTGGAACTGCCGGTTTTGCCGCTGAGTGTGCCACTGAACACACCTGATGTACCGCAGCCCGTCAGACCGATCACCGTACTTGCCAGCACCGCTGTCACTACTGTCTTCTTCAACATTTTCCTCATATCATTATCTCCTAACCTTGTATTGCCATCAAATACCTGAATCTCTCCATATCCCCTGCCCGGTCTACTGTCCAAGGAAGTCATGCGGATTGACATACGTTCCGTCTATCGACACGCCAAAATGGCAATGCGGACCTGTCGACACACCCGTACTTCCTGCCTTTGCTATGACCTGACCTTTCACAACCTTGTCGCCAACATTTACACATAGCTGTGAGTTGTGCATATATACCGTACATATTCCGCCGCCGTGGCTGATCATGACCATGTTGCCACCGCCGCCATTGTAGCAGGACATCACGACTGTGCCGGCCTCCGCCGCAACAATATCTGTTCCATAATCACAGCCTATATCAAGTCCCTGATGATATGTACTTGCTCCCGCTGTAGGAGCATCTCGGTAACCAAATTCATCCGTGATAACACCTCCGGTCGATACCGGCCACATGAATTTGCCCTTATATTTGGAGGTGTCGTATACCTTTCCATCTTTCGTATACGCACCCGTACCATTTGCATTTGCCTTGCCCATCTCCTGTCTGGATATCTCCGCGATACGTCTCTCGGCTTCCTCACGGGCCACAGTGAACTTGTTCATCAACGACTTCTGGGCTTCTATATCACCATCATATCTGGTGATCTCTTCCTGCTTCTGATCTATAATGGTCTGCAGTTCAGCCTCGTTACTCTCCAGATCCGTCTTGACCGACTCCACCTGTCTGAGGTCAGATTCAAGCTGCGCCTCATAATTGGCAATATCTGTCTTGGTCTTGATCAGCTTTGCAAGCTGCCTCTGATCGTATTCCGATATCTGGTCTATATACTCTGATTTGTTCAGGAGATCGCTGAATGATATGGATGTGAGCAGGGCATCGACATATTCCGTCTCCCCCTCCTCATACAGATACTGTATTCTCTGCTTCATCGCCTCATACTGCTCATCCTCTGCCTTCTGAGCTTCATCCAGACTTTTCTGAGTTGTGTCTATCTCCGTCTGGAGCTCGTCTGTCTGCTCCTGCAGGCTCGTTATCTGAGTCTGGACGGATGTCATCTTGGCATCCAGATCCGCAACGTCCTGAACGATCTTGTTCTGCTGTTCCTCCAGAGAATCCAGAACGTCCTTGGCATTCTTCTCGTTTTCACTGGCATCATCCTTCTGACGCTCAGCCTCTTCCTTCGTCATGGCATATGCCATATTTCCCCCGGTCTGAGACGCAGCCATGCCCCCCATGACTACACATCCCGCAACAAGCAATGCCATCCTTCTGATATTCCCTTTTACATTGACTTTCTTTTTCATAATCTACTACTCCTTGTTATCCCCATCTAACAATTAACTAGTATATCTTATGTCGTCGTGCGTGAGCGCGATGACCTGCGCACGCATCAGCGTGCTTCATTATATTATATCGCCTGCCGGCTCAATGAGGGCATTCGCATTATGACGTCTTGCGCAAGCGCATCCGTCACAATGCTCATTATATCATACTCTCAAATGCTTCCTCGTGGTAAGGATACTTCCTACCAGTCCAACACCGATACCAAGCACAAGTCCAACCGGTATCATGGTCTTGAACAGGTCATGCTGGCTCACAAATGCAAACAGCGTTGTGACAACCTTAAATCTTCCGGCAACATATGTCAGTATCTTATCATACATGTAGTACAGAAGGACCAGAGGTATAGCCGAACCGACCGCACCTATGATCACACCCTCTATGATGAACGGCGCCCGTACAAATACATTTGTCGCACCGATCAGCTTCATGATCCCTATCTCTTCCTTTCGCACCGTGATACCTATGGTTATAGTATTGCTTATAAGGAAGATAGATACCAGCATCAGTATCACAACTATTCCTATGGATGCATATCCGACAAGGGATGACAGTGTCGTGATGCTGTCCGCAGTCACGTCAGAGCTCTTGACCTTTCTGACTCCTGAAAGCCCCTGGGCAAATGCCACGAACTCCGGCTGTCTGGCCACATCCTTGAGCGTAACCTCATATGAGGCCGAATTCTTAAGTGGATTGTCCTCGCCAAATGCATTCTTTGCCGCCTGTGGATCATCGTAGTTCTGCTCAACAAATTTATTCCATGCGTCATCCGCCGACACGTAATCCATCGTGTTTACATAATCCAGAGTTCTTATCTGTGATCCGATAAGCTGTATCGTGTCGTCCGACACATCCTCGTCAAAGAACACTGATATTGTAACTGTATTCTCAAGCTCCTGCATACCGGACTGAAAGTTTACAACTACCGCATATATGATTCCAAAGAGGAACAGACATGATATGATGGTTCCAAGTGATGCAAGTGAGAACAGAATATTTCTTCTTATATTTGCAAAGCCCTGTCTGAGGATATAGAAAAATGTACTAATCTTCATCTATATATCCTCCTTCCTTCTCGTCGCTGATAATTACACCCTTCTTCAGGGTGATAACTCTCTTCTTCATCTCATTGACGATATCCTTGTTGT
>OGQO01003771.1_pt1 | contig 10119 bp, 11 predicted proteins | sample 1553241 | NCBI WGS metagenome assembly OGQO01 (sample SAMEA2579933, study PRJEB22360) | human gut metagenome | biome: human gut; feature: human-associated habitat; material: faeces | place: Denmark | collected 2008/2010
CACCTGACACCGAAACACTTAAAGACATGGAAAAGAAAATCATCATAGCCATCGACGGCTATTCGTCGTCGGGCAAAAGCACTATGGCCAGGGCACTGGCCGCCAAGACAGGATATACCTATATCGACTCAGGGGCCATGTATCGCGCCGTGACGCTCTACGCCATGCGCCACGGCATGATCGCCGACGGCCGGGTAGACCGCGAGGCGCTGGCCAAGGCGCTCCCTTCGCTCAGCATCTCATTCCGCAAGGCCGGGGCCGACGGACGCCAGCATACGCTGCTCAACGGCGAGGACGTGGAGACCGAAATCCGCGACATGGCGGTGAGCTCATGGGTGAGCCCTGTGGCCGAGCTCCCGGAGGTGAGGCAAAGGCTCACGGCCCTGCAGCAGGAATACGGCAGGGAGAAAGGGATAGTGATGGACGGCCGCGACATCGGCACCACCGTGTTTCCGCATGCCGAGATGAAGGTGTTTGTCGACGCCTCTCCCGAGGAGCGCGCACGGCGGCGCCTGCTCGAGATGGAGGCCAAGGGGGAGCATCCCTCGTATGAGGAGGTATACGCCAACATAGTGAAGCGCGACCATATCGACACCAGCCGCAAGGAGTCGCCGCTGCGCAAGGCTTCCGATGCCGTGAGCCTCGACAACAGCCGCATGACGGAGGCCGAGCAGCTGGAATGGCTCATGCGTCTCTTCCACGAAAAGACAGGCATAGAGATATGAAAATAGAGATCGACAAGAATTCGGGATTCTGCTTCGGGGTGGTCACCGCCATCCGCAAGGCCGAGGAGGAGCTCCAGAGCAAGGGCGAGCTCTACTGCCTCGGCGACATAGTGCACAATGCCGGCGAGGTGGAGCGGCTGCGCAAGAAGGGACTTCTCACCATCACCCACAGCGAGCTCGAGAAGCTCCACGACGTGAAGGTGCTGCTGCGTGCCCACGGCGAACCCCCCTCCACCTACGCCACGGCAGCGGCCAACAACGTCGAGATCATCGACGCCACGTGTCCGGTGGTGCTCCAGCTCCAGCGGCGCATCAAGAAGGCCTATTCCGAAGGGATGGATGCCGAGCGCGCCGGAGGCCAGAAGCCGCTGATAGTGATCTACGGCAAGAACGGTCACGCGGAGGTCAACGGCCTCGTGGGACAGACCAACGGCGAGGCTGTGGTGATTCAGAACGCCTCTGAGCTCGACAAGGTGGACCTCGACCGCGACATACTCCTCTATTCGCAGACCACCAAGAGCCTCTCCGGATTCCGCGAGATAGTCGACGAGATCAAGCGCCGCAAGAAAAACGGGAAGTTTGAATATTTCGACACCATATGCCGCCAGGTGGCCAACCGCATGGAGCAGATGCGCGAGTTCGCCTCGGCCCATGAGGTGGTGATCTTCGTGAGCGGCGCCAAGAGCAGCAACGGCAAGGTGCTGTTTGAGCAGTGTCTGAAAGTGAATCCCCACACCTATCTCATCTCCGACGAGAGCGAGCTTAGGCCCGAATGGACCGAAGGGGCCGGAAGCGTCGGCATCTGCGGCGCCACGTCCACCCCGTTCTGGCTCATGGAGAGGGTGAGGGACGTACTCGGCGGCCATGAGTGACATCGCGGAGCTCGACGAGCACTACATGCGGCTGGCCCTCGAGGAGGCGAGGGGCGGAGGCGCGGAGGGCGAGGTGCCCGTCGGCGCGGTGGTGGTGTGCGGCGGAAGAATCGTAGCCAAGGCCCACAACATGACGGAAAGGCTCGGCGACGTGACGGCCCACGCGGAGATGCTCGCCCTGACGGCGGCGGCCAACGCCCTCGGCGGCAAGTATCTGCCGCAGTGCACGCTCTACGTCACCCTCGAGCCCTGCCCGATGTGTGCCGGCGCCATCGGATGGAGCCAGATCGGACGGGTGGTGTGGGGGGCCTCCGACCCCAAACGGGGATTCCGCCGTTTCGCGGCCGATTCCAAGGGCCCGCTGCATAAGCGCACGGCCGTCAGCGAGGGTGTGCTCGCCGGGGAGGGGGCGGCGCTCATGAAATCGTTTTTCGGCCGAAAAAGATGATGAAAGTTTTCATTACCCTTTTTTTTGACTAACTTTGCAGCATCAGGAACCATACGCTCCTGACTGCCGTCTCCTTCAGAAGCGGCTGCAACATCTAAACTATCTTCTTCTATATTCTAATGGGCCTTACACTTAAAGAAAAAGCATCGGGCGCCCTCTATGGATACGCCATCGGCGACGCCCTCGGCCTCGGCTCTGAATTCATGACGCTCCCTGAGCGGAAGATGCGCTATCCCCAGGGGCTCAGAGACTACAGCCAGATTATCCGCGACCTCCACCGCAGCAACTGGAAGCCGGGGGAATGGACCAACGACACCACGATAATCCTGCTGCTCATCGACAGCGTGGCGCGCCGGGGATGCCTCGACCTCAAGGACTATGCCGCCGAACTCAGGCGCTGGAGCGACGGCAACACCATCGACAACTGCGCCTGCATGCGGTGGGTGCTCTCCCGCGAGGAATATCTCTCGGACCCAGTGGGTGTCTCGCGGGCTGAATGGAAACGCATTAAAAACCTCGACGCCACCAACGAGGGGCTCGGCCGAGGCCTCTTCGGGGGCATGTGGCGCGACTCAGGCGACCTCGTCGCAGAGTCGCTCACGGCCATGACCCACGCCTCGCCACGCTGCGAGGCCGCATCGAGAGTGATCGCCCGCATGGCACACGACCTCACCTGGAACGACCGCGAGACTCCCTACGAGGAGCTCCTCGCATTCGCCCGCGAGATCGACAGGACAGTGGCCGCATATGTGGAGATGGCACGCCACGGCAGGCTCTCCGAGCTCAACCTCGACGAGCCTTCCACATATAATTATGTACGCAAGACGATGGCGGCCGCTCTCTGGGTGCTCTGGCACTGCGAGAGCCCCGCGGAGGGAATCACCACCCTCTGCGATGCCGCAGGCGACGCAGACACCAACGCAGCGCTGGGCGGCGCGCTGCTCGGCCTTAAATACGGCGGCGCCTCCATGCCCCGCAATCTTATCGACGGCCTCAGCAACCGCGACGAGATAGAGAGCCGCGTGCCGCTGCTCATCGACGCCATCCAGACTGAATTCCACCCGTGACCGGACCTTAACGACTTCAACCACCGTTCCACCGAATATGAAGAATCCCTGGATAGAGGCCATGAGGCTCCGTACCCTGCCGGTGTGCCTGGCCGGAGTGGCGGCAGGCACCGGAGTGGCATGCTATCTCCACAGCTTCTCTCCCCTCCCCATGGCGATCTGCCTGCTCTTCGCGATCATCGCCCAGATAGCGAGCAATTTCGCCAATGAATACTACGACTACGCCAACGGACTCGACAGGAAAGGCCGCGAGGGTTTCCGCCGAGGCGTGACCGAAGGCGACATAGAGCCACGAAAGATGCGCGCGGCCACCTATCTGCTGCTCGCCGTCGACTCCCTGCTCGGATGCTCCCTGATAGCCTGGGGGGGCTGGTGGCTCATTGTGCCAGGCATCCTCATAGCCCTCTTCGCCGTGGGCTACAGCACAGGCCCATGGCCTCTAAGCCACCACGGACTCGGCGACATAGCCGTAATCGTATTCTTCGGATTCGTGCCCGTCTACTTCACCGCCTACGTCCAGACCGGCATGTGGGATATGGGAGCCACAGTATGGCTGACAGGGCTCGCCATCGGCCTTATGGGAGCAGACGTATTGATAGTGAACAACTACCGAGACGCCGACGACGACAGAGCCGTGGGCAAACACACTACCGTGGTGATATTCGGCCGCAAGGCCATGAGCACGGTCTACCTGCTCAACGGCCTCGTGGCCATCACGGCCCTCACGCTCACCGGCTCCCCGCAGCAGCCCTACTGGACAGTCGCAGGGCGCCTGGCATTCATCTCCGCACATCTCCTGCTCTGGAACCGGCTCCGATCGCGCAGCGGCAGAGAGCTCAACGACATCCTGAAATGGACGTCGATCCTCCTGCTCCTCACCGCCATCTATCAGCTCTGCATGTTCGCAGTCTGGCCGAAACCCTGACCTTCCACCTTAATATACCATAATATACCGCAATATACCGCCACATGAAAGCAGCCACTGAAATATCGTCTGAACTACGGGCTCTTTCCGACAGCGCCCAGGCCGCCAATCTCTCCCGCTTCTTCAAATGCGGCAAAGGGGATTACGGTGAAGGCGACCTCTTTCTCGGAGTGAGGGTGCCCGACACGAGAGCCATCGTGAAGCGCTACTGGAAAGGAGCCGCCACAGAAGACGTCGACCTCCTCACCCGCTCTCCCTACCATGAAGAGAGGCTCGCCGGATTCCTGACACTTGTGGAGCTTTATACCCATGAGAAGAAAAAGAAGCGGGACGCCGACCCGGAAACCCTGGTCAACTTCTACCTCTCGATCATGGACCGGGGCAACAACTGGGACCTCGTCGACCTTGTGGCACCTAAGATCCTCGGCGACTACCTTCTCGCCCACCCGCACCTTCAGCCGCTCCTCTTCCAGCTCTCCTCCAGCGGCAACTTATGGAAGGAGAGGGTGAGCATCGTGGCCACGCTTCCCATCATCAAGTCGGGCGACTTCAGCCTCACCCTCGACCTCGCCATGCTCCTCGCGCCGCATCCACACGACCTCATCCACAAGGCCACGGGATGGATGCTCCGCGAGGTGGGAAAGAAAAACCAGCGCACTCTCCAGAATTTCCTCGACCGCCACTGCACGGAGCTATCACGCACCACCCTCTCCTACGCCACGGAGCGTCTCGAGGAGCGCCGCCGCATCTCCTACCGGCTTCAGCTCAACGAGGCGATCACTACACGACTCACCGGAAAGGCCCCGGCCCATATTCCCATGACCCGCAAGGTGAGCAGCATCAAGCCCGTGAAGAAAAACAGCAACACGCAGAAAAAATAACAGCCGACCAACCGGCAAGACCTCATTATGCCGACAACCGAACGCAAACCATACCGCGCCATACTCCCTCCTGCCGCCGACCCCACAGGCAAGCTGCCTCCCCACGACACCGACCTCGAGGAGGTGGTGCTCGGAGCCTGCATGCTCGAGAAGGACGCATACATGAACGTATGCGACGTGCTCGTGCCCGAAAGCTTCTACGACCCGAAAAACCAGAAGATATTCCAGGCCATCAGCACCCTGGGCCTCAACCAGCGCCCCATCGACATGATGACGGTCACCGAGCAGCTGCGCCAGGACGGCACCCTCGATGAAGTGGGAGGCGCCATCCATATCACGGAGCTGACGGCAAGCGTCTACTCCGCCGCCAACGTGGAATTCCACGCCAGGATCATCGCTCAGAAATACCTGGCCCGCCGCCTCATCTCCTTCGCCTCGAAAATCGAGACCCTCGCCTTCGACGAGAGCAACGACGTCGACGACCTCCTACAGGAGGCCGAGGGCAACCTCTTCGACATCTCGCAGACGCAGCTGAAGCGCGAGGTGACGCAGATCGACCCGGTGCTCAACCTCGCTCTGGAGCAGATACAGGCCGCCGCCAACACCGCCACCGGCCTCTCCGGCCTCGAGACAGGATATACCGAGCTCGACAGGATGACGTCGGGCTGGCAGAACTCCGACCTCGTGATCATTGCGGCGCGCCCCGCCATGGGCAAGACGGCCTTCGTGCTCTCCATGGCCAAGAACATGGCAATCGACCGCAACATCCCTATCGCCATATTCACCCTCGAGATGGCCAACGTGCAGCTCGTGAAGCGACTCATAAGCAACGTGGCCTCCCTGGAGGGCGAGAAGATCAAGAGCGGCCAGCTCTCGCAGGAGGAATGGGACCGACTCAACACCCGCCTGCGGAAGGTCTACAGCGCCCCCCTCTATCTCGACGAGACCCCGGGCCTCAGCATCACCGAGCTCCGCACAAAGGCACGCCGCCTCGTGAGGGAACGCGGAGTGAAACTCATCATGATCGACTACCTGCAGCTCATGAACGCCACCGGCCTCAAGCTCGGCAGCCGCGAGCAGGAGGTGAGCACCATCTCGCGCTCGCTGAAGGCACTGGCCAAGGAGCTCGACATCCCCATCATCGCCCTCTCGCAGCTCAACCGAAGCACCGAGACCCGTGAGGACAAGCGCCCGGTGCTCTCCGACCTCCGCGAGTCGGGCGCCATCGAGCAGGACGCCGATATCGTATGCTTCATCCACCGCCCGGAATACTACACCAAGTCGCCCGTCGACGGCGAGGGCAACGACATCCGCGGTCTCGCACAGCTTATCGTGGCCAAACACCGCAGCGGCGCCGTGGGCGACGTGAAGCTCCGCTTCGTGGCCCGCTACGCCAAGTTCGAAAACTGGGACGAGGGCTACGATACGGTGCAGAGCGCAATCGGGGGCGCCCCGGTGAAGATGGAGTCGAGGATGAACAGCGACACGACCCCTCCGCAGGAGCCGGAGGGCGGATTCCGATTCTCGGGGCCGTCGCCGATGTCGCCGATGCCCGACAACATGATGCCCCCTTCGGGAGAGCCCGACATCCCCTTCTGACGTCCGGTCTCTACTGACGCCCGATATAAGAAAGATTAAAAATCCATATCCGCTGATGAACCACTTCGCCCCCGGCAATGTTAATAAGATAAAATCAATAAATATCAAAGGTTATGGACACTAAGGAAAAACATATCAGGGAAAACGAGGGCGTGGAGAAGCGTGAGCTACGCGAGCAGCGCGCCACCAGCGTGGAGCCCGGAATGACCGCCGACAGCCTCAGGGCCGAGGCAAGAAACAACAAGAGAAACGACACCCGGAAGATCAACCGTCTCTGGCTATGGCTCGGAGTGCTCGTGCTCGTAGCCATCCTCCTGTGGTGGCTCTTCAGCATCGGCCTCCTCGAGGATCTCGCAGGAGTATTCAACGGATAAGCTTAACTACAACAGATAACACCCGGCCATTCAAAGTCCTTATCAAAGGGTTGTGTCAGATGATACATAAGACCGGGAACGGAGGCTCTCAACACTTGAGCGCCTCCTTTTTTATGTGGGATATCAAGGCTACTCAATCCACCGGCAGGCCGCATGGATATAAAAGGAAACGGAACCACGGCCGGAGCCATGATTCCGCAGATGGTCTGTGGTTGAAGCCAACAGGCGACGCTTACTTGCCTGCGATATTGTCGGAGACAGAAAGCGAGAAACGCCCTTTGGCGCGACGGCGTGCAAGCACCTTACGGCCGCTCTTGGTGGCCATTCTCTCGCGGAATCCGTGCTTGTTGACACGGCGCCTGTTGGAGGGTTGGAATGTTCTTTTCATCGTAAGTAGCTGTTCAAAGTTGTTGGTTATCAGTTACAGTAGCTGTCGAGGCCGCACCTGCTCACGCTGAGTGTCACTTCCAGCTACTTATTTGGTTTTCAATTCGGAGTGCAAAATTATCAAATCCTTTTGACAATGCAAAATTTCCGGACCTATTTTTTCCTATTAAGGCGTAGAAATTTCTCGTTTTCCATTTTTTTATTAATTTTGCAGAAAATTCGGCCTCCACACGTGGCCGTTCCCCTACAACAACAATAAAAAAGACTATACAGCTATGATGAACGCCCAAGACATCAAGAACGGCACATGCATCCGCCTCGACGGGCAGCTCTATTTCGTAATCGAATTCCTGCACGTGAAGCCCGGCAAGGGCAACACCTTCATGCGCACGAAACTTAAAAACGTGGTCGACGGCCGTGTTCTGGAGCGCCGCTTCAACATCGGCGAGAAGCTCGAGGACGTGCGCGTTGAGCGTCGCCCCTACCAGTATCTCTATACCGACGGCAACGACGACATTTTCATGAACAACGAGACCTTCGAGCAGGTGCCCATCAACAAGGAGCTCGTCACAGGCGCTCCCTTCATGAAGGAGGGCGACACAGTGGAAGTGGTGAGCGACGCCTCTTCCGACACTGTGCTCTATGCCGAGATGCCGATGAAGACCGTGCTCAAGATCACCTACACGGAGCCCGGCGTGAAAGGCGATACAGCCACCAACACCCTCAAGCCCGCAACCGTCGAGACCGGCGCCACCGTGAGAGTACCCCTCTTCGTGAATGAAGGCGACCTTATCGAGGTCGACACCCGCGACGGCAGCTATGTAGGCCGCGTGAAAGCCTGACAATACCCCGCTTCATCCCAACGCCATGCTGTTCTCCCTGATCGTGCCGGTCTACAACCGGCCCGCTGAAGTGGCCGACCTGCTCGAGAGTCTGGCGGCCCAGACCGACAAAGGCTTCGAGGCCGTGATTGTCGAAGACGGATCCACCATCCCCTGCGGGGACGTGTGCAGGAAATACGAGGGGCGCCTGGCGCTGAAATACATCTATAAGGAAAACGAGGGGCGAAGCATCGCCCGCAATACAGGTATGGCCGGAGCCGACGGAGACTATTTCGTCTTCGTCGACTCCGACTGCATTCTGCCCCCCGACTATTTCGAGTGTCTGCGCAAGGCCCTGCTGAGCCACCCGACAGACTGCTTCGGGGGGCCCGACGCCGCCCATGAGTCGTTTACCGACACCCAGAAGGCCATCAACTACGCCATGACCGCCTTTCTCACCACCGGCGGAATACGCGGCGGCAGAAACAGTCTCGAGAAATTCACTCCGCGCACCTTCAACATGGGATTCTCGCGCAAGGTCTACGAAACGGTGGGCGGCTTCCGCGAGATGTTCAGCGAGGATATCGACATGAGCACCCGCATACGTCTGGCCGGATTCAGCATCCGTCTGCTGCCGGATGTCAGGGTCTTCCACAAGCGCCGCGTCGACTTCCGCAAGTTCTGGCGCCAGGTGCATGTATTCGGCATGTCGCGCATCACCCTCCAGCTCCTCTACCCCGGCTCCATGAAGCTCGTCCACTGGCTCCCGGCCGTTTTCGTAATAGGCGCCGTGGGTCTGATTGTCGGCGGCTTCTTCTGCCGATGGCTCCTCATCCCGCTCCTCGTGTATCTCCTCGCCCTCTGGATCGGCGGCATGCTCGCGACCCGCAGCCTCAGGATCGCCACTATGGGTGTCGGAGCCGCCATGGTGCAGCTCACCGGATACGGCACAGGCTTCATCCGCGCTTACGTCTGGAAGATCCTGCTGGGCCACGGACGCGATGAGGCTCAGGAAGTGGCCATCAGAAAGGGGAAATGATGAAAGGCATCGAAGACTTCGACATCCCCGAGATCAAGCCCACTATCGTGAGGTTCTTCGGAGAGCCCCACGTAGCCGAGGAGCAGCCTGAGATCCACGGCGCTCCCATGCACGAGGTTGACTCCGGCGACCGTCCCTACGAGCGTGCGGTGGCCCACGGATGCCACACCCTCGGCAACGCCGACCTCTGGGCCCTTATCCTGCGCTCGGGACGTCCGGGACTTCCTATCACATATATCTGCCGTGAGCTGATGAGGATGGGCGGAGGCTCCCTCCACAGCCTCGAACGCCGCGAGCGAAAGGAACTCCTCGCAATCACCGGCATCGGCCCGGTGAAGGCCATTCAGATCGAGGCGCTCTTCCAGCTCCTCCGCAACTACATGCACGAGACAATGGCCGAGCGGCCGCAGATTCGTCAGTCAAGCCATATCTACGACCTCATGCGCCCCGTGATCGCCAATCTCCCCCACGAGGAGATATGGGTGATATATATCGACCAGAGCAACAAGGTCATTGCCAGGATGATGGTCTCCGTCGGCTCGGGCAGGGCAAGCATATTCGACGTGAAGAAGGTGCTCAAGCACGCCCTGCTGGAAAACGCCCAGGGATTGATACTCTGCCACAACCACCCTTCCGGCAACGACAAGCCATCGGTGCAGGACGACCAGATCACACAACAGATGAAAAAAGCCGCCGCCCAGCTCGACATCCGCATGCTCGACCACGTGATCCTCACGCCGTCGGGCTATTACTCCTATTCCGACAACAGCCGTCTCTGAACGTCGGCGGCCTCGGGCGACGCCACATCGCCGGCAAGTCCGCGCCTGTCAATGCGGCGTCTCTTGTCGGCTCCAACCAGATATTTATAAAACAGCACCTTACGGCATGCCCTCTCCACCGACTCGATGGAGAGCGTCCCGTCGCGCAGGGCCTCGAGCGTAGAGGCCACCGCATCTCCGGTGGCCACCGGAGCCACCACCA
>OGQO01003772.1_pt1 | contig 10119 bp, 5 predicted proteins | sample 1553241 | NCBI WGS metagenome assembly OGQO01 (sample SAMEA2579933, study PRJEB22360) | human gut metagenome | biome: human gut; feature: human-associated habitat; material: faeces | place: Denmark | collected 2008/2010
AGCTTCCATAGCTTCAATATCTTCTGAATCAGCTACACGCAGCACCTGCCAGCCATAAGCCTTAAAGCGGGCTTCCACATCTTCAGTGAAAGCGATATCGGTAGAACCTTCAATAGTAATTTTATTATCATCATAAAGGTAAATCAATTTACCCAGACCCAAAGTTCCTGCCAAAGAAGCAGCTTCGCTGGCAACGCCTTCCATCAGGTCGCCGTCGGAAGTGAGTCCATAGGTATAGTGATCAATAACAGTAAATTCAGGCTTATTATATTTTGCTGCCAGCATAGCTTCGGCAACAGCAAAACCTACACCCATTGCAAAACCATGTCCCAACGGACCTGTAGACGCATCAACACCTGCTGTATGACCATATTCAGGATGCCCCGGAGTTTTGCTGCCCCATTGACGGAAGTTTTTCAATTCCTCCATCGAAACATCGTAGCCGGCCAGATGCAGCATTGCATACAACAAAGCGCTGCCATGTCCTGGCGACAAAACAAAACGGTCACGATTGAACCAGTTAGGATCTTTTGGATTGTAGTGCATAAAACGGTCCCACAAAGTATACATCAACGGCGCCGTGCCCAAAGGGAAACCAGGATGTCCCGATTTAGCCTTTTCTACCTGGTCAGCCGCCAAAAAGCGTAAAGTATTAACAGATGCATGATCAATAGCCTGCATTTACTGAACCCTCCCAATAACTCATAGTAATATATTAATTATAGCATAAGTTGAAGAAATAAACATCGTGTATTTTCCTGTGTTTTTTATCTTTAGCGGCTTTTATAAGCTTATTCCTTATTTTATTCTGACGCTTCACTATAATTATAAAACTCGCTTTATCTTTATAAGCGTGATTTTCAGTTAAAATAAAATTTTTTAGGGCTAGCAATAAACATCATAATAGTGTATACTAATACCCATATTACACTCACTATTATCATACACTTTATTTATATAGTGTCACTATTGCTTTGTACCTTCGCAGCTTAATCACAGTTATCCTGTAACAGGACATCTCCGACTGCGGTATATCATTTCAATATGTATACCTTGACGTCGTTAGATATATTTTTAATTATTATTTTATTTCTCGGAGGTGTCTTGATGTTAATGTTTTTAGGTTTTATCGTTTTGATAGCCTGCCTGGTGATCGGCGTTCGCCGCGGCGGTATCGGTCTAGCTACTATTTCTGGTATCGGCCTTGTTTTCTTTATTTTTGTTATGGGCCTGAAACCCGGTAAACCGCCGGTAGACGTTATGCTGACAATTATGGCAGTGGTTACCTGTTCAGCATTTTTACAGGCTTCCAAAGGGCTTGATGTAATGCTGAAATATGCTGAAAAATTCTTGCGCAGCAACCCCAAATATATTACTATCCTTGCTCCGCTCACAACCTGGCTGCTTGCCGTTTTATGCGGCACCGGACATGTAGTTTACGCTATGTTCCCTATTATTTACGATATCGCTATCAAACAAAATATCCGCCCGGAACGGCCGATGTCTGTTGCTTCCATTGCTTCACAAATGGGTGTCTGCGCTTCGCCTGCTTCGGTAGCTGTTGTTTCGGTAGTTGCCATCCTCGGCGCTACAGATCACCCTTTCGGAGTTATGCAGATTCTTTCTATTTCCATTCCTGCTACCTTCATCGGTGTTGTGATAGCCGGCCTTTGGAGCATCAACCGCGGCAAAGATCTTGATAAAGACAGTGAATTCCAGGAAAAAATCGCTGATCCTGAACAAAAAGAGTTTATTTACGGCGGCCTGCAGGAACAAAGCCTTTTAAATATTATCCTGCCTAAAAGTGCCTATCAGGCAGCATTAGTTTTTCTTCTGGGTATCGTTGTGATTGCTATCTTTGGCAGCTTCCCACAATTATTGCCGCACTTTCCCAACGCCAAAGGCGTTTTGAAGCCGTTTTCCATGACACCGACAATCCAGCTGATGATGCTTTCTATTGCCGCTGTCATTATGATCCTGTGCAATGTTAAAACTTCGGAAGTCGCTTCCGGTTCTGTTTTTAAATCAGGTATGACCGCTATTGTTTCAGTTTACGGCGTAGCCTGGATGGCCGATACCTATTTCGGTGCCTATCTGCCCGTAATGAAAAAATCCTTAAGTGACATCGTACTCACTTATCCCTGGATGTATGCGATCGTTCTATTTTTGGTTTCCAAGCTGATCAATTCACAGGCAGCGGCCGTGACCGTCATCGTACCGATGGCATTAAGCGTTGGCGTCGATCCCTTAGTAATAGTAGGTTTTATGCCGGCAGCTTACGGTTATTTTGTTCTGCCGACTTATCCTTCCGATCTGGCCTGCATCGGCTTTGACCGTTCTGGAACAACACATATCGGTAAATTTATCATCAATCACAGCTTCCTGGTGCCGGGGCTTATTGGCGTAGGCAGTGCCTGCTTTGCCGGGTATATGCTCGTACATATGGTATACTGATCTAATAAGCTTTTGACCCAATCTGTAACAACAAAAGAGTTTATCTCAATGATTGAGATAAACTCTTTTTATTTACTCACACCAACAGCAACGCACAAGCATAAAAAAGCGGTTTGCCCTTTTAGCAAACCGCTTTCAGCTTAGTTTTACAGAAACTACATCAATTATTGAGCTTCCTTAGCTTCGGCAATTATCTTTTCTGCCATTTTCATCGGTACGTCCTCATAATGGTCAAACTTCATTTCAAAAGTACCCAAGCCCTGAGTCAGAGCACGCAGGTCAACCGCATATTCGGAAATCTCGGCATAAGGAACCTGCGCTTTTACGCAGCCCATACCGTCTTCCAAACTCTGCATACCCAAAATACGTCCGCGTTTAGAGTTCAAATCGCCAATAACATCGCCCATCATTGATTCGGCGCAATAAACATCCAAATTATAAACAGGCTCCATTAAAACAGGTTTCGCCTGTTCCATAGCTTTTTTGAACGCCATATTGGAAGCGATCTTAAACGCCATTTCTGAAGAATCGACAGTATGATAAGAACCGTCAAGCAACGTAATGCGAACATCGACTACCGGATACCCGGCCAAAATGCCGTGTTCCATGGACTCACGCATACCTTTTTCAACAGCCGGAATATATTGCCGCGGTACAGCCCCGCCGAAAATCTTGTCAACAAACTCAAAGCCTTCTCCTGGCGGCAAGGGTTCCATCTTGATCACAACGTGACCATACTGGCCATGTCCACCGGATTGTTTCTTATGCTTGCCTTCAACCTCCGCCGTTCCGCGGATAGTTTCTCTGTATTCAACGATAGGCGCACGCAAATCGGCTTCCACACCGAATTTACGTTTCATACGCTCCATAATGATCTCGATATGCTGATCGCCCATGCCACTGACCAGAGTTTCCTTCGTCACACTGTTCTTAGTAACAATGATAGTCGGGTCCTCGTCCATCAAACGGTTCAAAGCAGTGGCGATCTTCTCTTCCTCGCCTTTCTTTTTAGCGTAAATGGCACGAGTATACATCGGCAGCGGGAATGCGATCGGCGCAAACAAAACAGGTGAGTTCTTGTCGCTGAGCGTATCGCCGGTAGACGTAAACTGCAATTTAGTAGTAACGCCAATATCACCGGCAACAACTTCCTTCATCGGGATCTGAGTTTTACCACGCATCGTAAAAATACCGCCAATACGTTCTTCTTTTTCACGGCTGGCATTATAAACCATGCTGTCACTCTTGATCGTGCCCGAGAATACTCTAAAGAAGCTCAAACGGCCAACAAAAGGATCAGAAGTAGTTTTGAAAACCAAAGCTGCCATAGGTGCGTTGGCATCGCGGATCTCTTCTTCTTCAGTTTCCGGATTCGTAACAACAAAGTCATTCAGAATAGCCGGATAGGTAAAATCGATAATCGCGTTCATAACGCGCCCCAAGCCAATATCTTTATATGCGCTTCCGCAAAGGACAGGGAAAATAATCGCTTGACGAATGCCCTTGATCAGGCAATCCATAATTTCCTCATCGCTGATAGTTTCGCCTTCAAGATAACGCATCATGCAATCATCATCAGCCTCAACAGCAGCTTCGACCATTTTTTCATGCGCTTCTTTAGCATACTCCAGCATCTCTTCAGGAATGTCCATTTCGATGGAATCGTTGCCGTTAGCTTTATAAGCCTTCATTTTATAGAGATCGATAACGCCGCAGAAATCGGCTTCCTTACCGAGAGGTAATTGCAGTGGCAATACACGTTTACCGATCTTAGCACGCAGGTTGTCAAGAATACTATCAAAATCAGCATTTTCACGATCCATCTTATTAACGAAAATAATACGCGGCAAATGTGCTTCTTCTGCCAGCTTCCAGCACTGCTCAGTACCTACCTGCACGCCCGAAGTAGCGCATACAACGATCAAAGCGCTGTCAACGGCACGAAAAGCGCCTTTGACCTCGGCTACAAAGTCGGCAAAGCCTGGTGTATCAATAAAATTGATTTTAGTATCACGCCATTCAACAGGCGCCAAAGTTGCATTAACAGATACGCCGCGTTTGATTTCTTCCGGCTCATAGTCAGTGGTGGTAGCCCCGTCTTCTACCTTGCACATTCTGGAAATTGCTCCCGAACGATACAGTAAGGCTTCGGTAACAGACGTCGTTCCAGCCCCACCGTGACCCACAATGGCCACGTTTCTGATCCTATCTCCAGTATACTCTTTCATGATTACTCCCCCTTGTCCTACAAAATTTGATGTTATTACATTTCGCTTATTACAAGGGCTTTTCCTGCATTTTAGCTAAAATTTAAGAATTTGCCATTTTTTAACCATTAAAGTGTAACGCAAGTAACAATAAATAAAAAATATAGCTGCATTCACTAAAGCTCGCACTAAATTTATAAATCCCCCGCAAAAAAGAGCAGAAGAAATCTCTGCGCTTACTAAGCTATCTTACTCTGTTTTTATACCGTCACCCTCGATCGTTACTTTGGCCTGTTCTTCTCTCTCTCCGCTGCGGCTGTCTGTAATACGCTGCTTGATGCTTTGCTGTTCCGGCCTATTTTGCTGCTCAGTCACTGCAACATTTACCAGCGCAGCCCGATAAATACCTGCCTGTAGTACTCCTAGCTGTGGGAAGCCTGGAGTATCCGGGCTGCTGCGGCGTATCATTTTTATTTACTACCAAAGCGGTAGCATTGCTGTCTGCCTGTTTGATTTCATAATTAGCCAGTGTCTTATCCAAACTGCCGTTGATCGCAAATTCTCCCACAGTTTTACCATCTGTAGTAGTAGTAAAATGCAGATCACGATCAATTTCTACACCCAGATCTTCCCAGCTTTCACCGCCGACTAAGCCGCTTATAGAACCAGTAAAATCAGGCAGTACTGAATTCGCATCTATTTCAACTCCATCGGCTGTTACAGTCAGCTGCGCCTTATTGATAATAAATTTACTCCCGCCATTGATGATTTCGATATCATAGCCGTCCTGACCGGAATAAAGTAAATCGCTCAAATCATAGTCACCGGCATTCTTTTTAGAACCTACCAAAATACCATCTGCAAATCCGCCCCAACCAGCATTTTGTTCAGAGCCATTGTAAACAGTATCGACTTCTGTAATTGAAGATCCATCGATCGTAATTTTTTTCAAAAAGCCCTTTAAAAGAGGCGTAGTGTTACCGTTATAGAATTTCCAAAAAGCTTTTGAATCTGTATCCATGCCAGCTTCAAAAGCTTTGCCAAATTCTTCCAGTGTGAGCAATTTACCGCTGAGGAATTTTTTATAGCCTAAAATCGTATCGCCGCTTTTAGATGCATAGTAAGTATTAGCAATCGTGCCACCGTTTTCGCAAACTATAACATTTCGATAATAGACACCTGAAACATTGCCAGTATTATAAACATTTTTTATTTCGCCATCACTAACTGCAGTAATACCTGCAACATAATCACTGCCATCACCAGTAATATTACCTGTATTATAAGCATTACTTAAAGTACCACTATAATTTTGGCCTGCAATGCCTCCAACATTATATCCCCTACTATTAATAATTCCACTATTATAAACGCCGTTAATATTACCGCCATCATTAAGTCCGGCAATTCCGCCAGTTACCGTATCGACGCCCATACCCGTAATCTTACCTTTATTGTATGAATCAAAAATATCGTTTCTATTCTCGCCTACTATCCCGCCAAGAAAATCACCATAACCTGTAATATTCCCATTATTAAAGCTGTTCTTTACGCTGCCTTGGTTATATCCGATAATTCCACCTGTAGACGAATAATCACCTTTGCCTGTAACTACACCGTTATTATCAGAATAACTGATAGCACCGTCGTCAGCATTATAGCCGGCAATACCGCCAATATTGGCACTGTCATTTTGGCTGCTTATTTCCATTCCATTATTATAAACATTTTTTAATGACCCAAAATTTTCCCCTGCGATGCTGCCAACGCTCCCACCCGAAGAACCAAAATGACTGGTATCAAACTGCGTTATACTTCCCCCCTGCATAGTAAGATTATGCACAAAAGCATTTGTATTTAGGACATCAAATAGCCCCGCATTACTCTGCGTTCCATCGGCAGTATTCATATTGATATACAAATTTTTAATACTAAACCCAGCACCATCCAGACTGCCGTTAAAGCCGCCTGCATCAGCTGGAATACTTGTAAAATTACCAATGGGATCAAATCCACTGCCGCTATTCCAGCTTTGGGTCACACCGGCTTCAATATCATTGGCAAGCATATAATCACCCTGAACGTAATTGCCTTTTATATTCTTATCGATAGCCTGCAGTTCATACACATCATGTACCAGCATAGCATCAGTTATATTTTTACTGTTACCGCTCAGATCCTGTACAACAGCACCAGCTAAAGCAGCACTGCCTTTAGTGCCGCCGCCTTTGCTGTAATCGCTTACTGCATGTCCGCCAGCCGCGCCGTCGCCAACATCTATTGTCGTTTTATCTGTAACTGCATAACCTACTGTCACTTTATTCTCAGCACGCAGAGTAATATTGCCATTACTGGCTGGTTTTAGTGTATCGGCATTGAGCAGCGAAATATTATCGCCTTCCAGCAAAATTTTATCGGCAGTCAGCTCACCCAGATTAATAATATCGCCACGAACCTTTTGTGCAGCTTCAGTACCCAATGTACTAAAAGCCGTACCGTCAAAGCTCTTTCTGTTGTCTATCGTCCGGGTCGATGCCGTCAGCTGGCCAACATTGACACTTGCTGTTGCCCCAAACAAAATACCGTTGGGATTAACTAAAAATACATGCACACCGCTGCCGCTGATGTTACCAAAAATCTCGCTTTTAGTATTGCCTGTAACATAATTCAACACAGCCTGCATCCCACTAAAATTAACCGTTTCTCCCTGAGCCACGTTAAAACTGTTCCAGTCGATCGCCACATTACCACTGCCAGTAATATTCATCTGATTACCGCCAGGTGTACCTATACTGCCAGTTCCCGCCACTACCTGCCCGCCCTGCGGCAAAGCATAGCTCCAATTAGGCAGCAGCAGCATTCCACCGCTCAACACCGCTGCCAAAATCCGTTTATGCAATAATAATTTCTTCGTCATGCGTCCACATCTCCTTCTGCTGTTTTTTAAAACAGTTTATAGGCTAAAAACCAAACCCGGCCGTTTTTATCGTTTTCTTCACTCTGGTAAGCTTCGCCATTAAGCTTGCGGGCATAATCAACTCTCAAATAATAGTCATTTGGTCTGGCATATTGCACGCCAACTCCCCAGCCTGCCAAGTTCCGATGATCGCCTATATTTTTATTTAACTCTACCTCGCCCCAGTCGATAAAAGTTGCCAGACTGAGATTAGCTATAGACGTAGCGTAGCGCAGCTCTGCAGTTGCCTGATAACCGCTGCTGCCGCTGGCTTCGCCCTGCGGATAGGCGCGTATGCCGTCAGCGCCGCCTAAACTGAACTGTTCACTGCCATCCAGATCTTTGCTGGCTAACTGACTGTGCAAATTGATATGCAGGTTCACTGTGTGTCCCAACCTTTGGATATGATTAATATCTGTATTGAATTTATGATAAGTACCTTCGTTGCCAACATTGATATCGTCGTAAGTCAATCTGCCGGTATAATACAGCGCGCTGTAACCAGTATAGCTGCCCATACCTCTGCTGTTGCCAACAATGCCCAAGTGCAGGGCGTTACTGTGTTTTTCAGTACTGCTGCCAAACGTCCGCAATTCATCTTGCAGTTGCCGGTTATCGTAACCATAAGCCGCTGCCAAATAGTTACGGCTGGTATTGATAAAAGGCGTACTGCCGTAGATACTGAAGGTCTTGGCCCTGCCGACAGCGTCCAGAATATTATAAAAACCGCTCAGACTATAATCCATCAGACTGTAGCTTATTCCTAACCGGCTGCCGCTGCTATCCAAAGGCATTTCATATCCCAGGTTGTAGTTATGCAGATCGCTGTTAGTCAGCATCCCGCCCAAAAACAATTTATCACCGATATGCCCAGGTTCGTTGAACGTTGTCTGAAAACCATAACGGTAGCGGCCGCTATACTTACCGCCATGATTATCTGTATATAAAATAGTATCTGCCTGCTTTTTATCGGCCAGCGTCACTGTTAAATCGCTGCTGCCTACTTCTGTCCCAGCACTAAGAATACCGGCCGCAGCGATTCCCGGCAAGTCATTCAGATTATTCAGCACTGTTTCCAAAGGTCCATTTTTGATAATACTACCCGCTTTAAGACCGCTCAAAAATCTTTCTGCCTGCCCTTCACTGAGCCGGGATCGATTATTTATTTTTATTTCTCCCATCGTCCCAAGCAAAATACGGATCTCTACCACGCCATTTTTGATATCCTGCTGCGGTAAAAAAGCTGTAGCAACTGTATATCCCTGATTACGGCAATAGTCTGTAACCAAGTCAGCCGCCTGCTGCAATTCACTGACAGTTATATCTCTGCCCATATAGTCTTTAGTAAGTTCTGCAAAAACCGCCGTGTCGATTTTATCCTGCCCGGTAAACTTAAAGCAGCTGAGCATAAATGTCTGCTCGCCCTGCACCTTACTATCGGCAGCAGTACTATATACTTCTGCCTGCTGCTCTGCCTGGCTGCGGTTCTGTTCCAATGCCCGCACCTGCGGATCGCTGCCTGGTAAAGCTGCCGCCGCCCAGACGGTTGATGTCATGCCTAAAGTTAAAGCTACTGCCATACTTTTTCCTGCCAATTTTAACAATGTCTTCTCTCCTTCGCTGTCTTATTATATTTACGTTTAGATTTTATTTTATATTCTTTAATTATCAACTGTTTTTTATAGCTAAATATTTAAAACATTTGATTTAGCAATACACGTTATCATTATAGCACTTATGTACCCCCCCACAAGACATACAAGAACTTTTTTGCGACGCAGTTTGTTGCTGTTATTGCCCATACGGTTTGATAGCCGCCAAAGTTTTAAATTATTATTAGCCTTCAACTGCCATTACGGTGCAGCTTATTTATTAAAACCGCTTTCAATAAACAAAAAACGCAGACTGTCAGAAACAGTCTGCGTTCAAATCACTTATTAAGTTTTATTTCAGCATTTCCAATACACATAAAGCGCTTAGAGTTTTAGAATCAAAGATGTCTCCTTCCAGCACCATTTCCCTGACCTGCTGCGGCGTTAATTTTACGACATCGATAAACTCATCTTCATCAGTATGCTGGTCGTGTTTTTCCAAACCGCGCGCCGCATACAGGTGAATAACTTCATCAGTGAAGCCCGGTGTAGTAACGATAGAAGTCAGCCTTTGCCATTCCTTCGCACTATAACCGGTTTCCTCCGACAGTTCCCGCTCAGCACATACGTCCGGTTCTTCACCCGGGCCAAGTTTCCCTGCCGGGATCTCATACATTACTGTTCCCACAGGATAACGGTATTGTTTTACAAAAATAATACTGCCATCGTCTAAAATAGGAACAATAGCTACAGCCCCCGGATGATGGATCAGTTCACGTGTCGTTTCTCTTCCGTTCGGCAAGATTACCGAATCAATATTCACCTGCAGCAGGCGTCCTGAAAATCCTACTTTACTGCAGATAAAGGTTTCATCTAAATTTGCCTGATGAAATTTTTTCATAGCTCTCAC
>OGQO01003784.1_pt1 | contig 10090 bp, 5 predicted proteins | sample 1553241 | NCBI WGS metagenome assembly OGQO01 (sample SAMEA2579933, study PRJEB22360) | human gut metagenome | biome: human gut; feature: human-associated habitat; material: faeces | place: Denmark | collected 2008/2010
ATGAAATTTATATATAAAAAATTAATAATTTGTTTAGTGAAAGAAATGACAGAAAAATTTGACGGGATGTCCGAGCCTTACTGGAATATGGGAATGACAAGCTCTTCCAACGGTCAGGTAACCCTGTTCAGTGCGGATTCCAGTGATGCCCAGGATGGTATTACACAGATCCAGCTGACCGGAAGCGGAAACCCGTACTGGCTGATGGGAGTAGATACCGGAATGACATACAGTGAGGCAGGAAATGAACTGGCCGGCAAAGGATTCTATTGTATGCCGTCAAGACCGGTTTATTATGACAGAAATGGAAACTATGTGGCATTAAGCGGAGAAGATAACGATCTGACAGTTACAATGTCCCATATAACACTTGGTTCCCACACGGACAAAACAGAGGTATCTCAGTATATGGGAGAGAATCTGCGCCAGCTCTTCTATGAGGGATTTGACGTGGGAGCGAGAACAGAGGGAGAGGATACGGTTGTGGAGGATGGACAGGTTATGTTCTATGCCAGAGGGCAGGCAGATGATCTTGGAAGTCTGAATGTATCCAAAATCGTAATAAAAGGAACCGGCAACAACTGCTGTCTGTACGGATATCAGCCGGGTGACGGTTGGGATAACATGTATCCGGGTATGCAGGAGGGTGGTTCCGGTGAGTGGATCGACCCGTCCGGAAATGTTCTCTCGATGTATGCTTCTACAGATTCTGCCGATCCGCAGATCGTCCTTTATGATCCTTCTCAGTGGTAGGAAACCCTATAAAAATACGTTGCTTTTCCTATTTCTCTCTGCTATACTGAAACGATAAGGATGAGATTATCTTAAAAGAGGGAGAAACGGGGGAAACAGATAATGGATGAGAGGAATCAGATTACAGAGGGTGTGATCTGGAAACAGCTTCTGATCTTCTTTTTTCCGATCATGATCGGAACATTTTTTCAGCAGATATATAACACGGCCGACAGCATTGTTGTCGGTCGTTTTGTAGGTAAGGAGGCTTTAGCAGCTGTCGGAGGTTCGGTCAATCAGATCGTCAATCTGGTAGTGGAGGTCTTTGTCGGACTGACTTCCGGTGCGTCTGTGATCGCAGCACAGTTTTATGGTGCGAAAGACAGGAAAAATCTTAATAAGACGCTGCATACCTCCTATGCGTTTGGTATTACGATCGGATGCATTGTGGGAGTTCTCGGCTTTTTTCTCACGGATACGGTTCTTACGCTTATGAAGACCCCACAGGAACTGATGGCGGATTCCAGGATATATCTTCATATTTATTTCTGTGGAATGGTCTTTAACATCATTTACAATATGGGAGCATCCATCTTACGTGCAGTGGGCGATTCCAAAAGACCATTGTATGTTCTGATGGTCACCTGTGGGCTGAATATAGTCCTTGATATCATACTTGTAGTTGTCTGCCGCCTGGGAGTTATGGGCGTTGCACTCGCGACTGTGAGTTGTCAGGGAATCAGTTCAGCGCTGGTAACGGTTCTTCTTATGAAAGAAAACCCGCTGTTTCAGCTTAAGCTTCGGGAAATCCGCTTTTATGGAGCTTCGCTTAAATCTGTTCTTCGGATCGGCATTCCGGCGGCACTGGAGGCTACTATGTATACCATTGCAAACCTGATCATCCAGGTATTTGTAAATGAACTGGGAACGGATACGGTTGCGGCATGGGGAACCTTTGCAAAGATTGATGCGGTCTACTGGATGGTCGTGAATGCCTTTGCAATTTCTATAACAACCTTTGTCGGTCAGAACTATGGGGCAGGAAAGGTGAAGAGAATGCGAAAAAGCGTGGGGATCTGTCTTGGAATGGCCTATGCAGGCGCTTTCCTTGTAAGCGGAGTCCTGTATGCACTGGCTGCTCCGCTTTACAGACTGTTTACGACAGATGCAAAGGTCGTGCAGATCGGTGTTGACATGATGCATTTCCTTCTGCCGTCGTACTTTTTGTACGTGGCGATCGGAATTCTTTCCGGTGCACTCAGAGGGGCGGGAAGAGTCCTGGTCCCGATGCTGCTTACCTGCGGCGGAGTTTGCTTTTTCCGTATTGTGTGGATGTTTGGTGTATTTCCGGGATATCCGGGAATCAATACAATTATGCTGAGTTATCCGGTATCATGGGGAATCACAGCAGTATTGTTTATTATTTATTATATCAGAAGATTTCCAAAAGTAAAAAGAATACAGGAGTGATGGACAGGGATGAATGTTTTAAATCTGGAGCATATCAGTAAAGTTTATGGAGATAAGGTGATCTTTGATGATATATCCTGCGGGATACATCAGGGAGACAAAATAGGAATTATCGGTATCAATGGAACAGGCAAAACAACCTTTCTTAAAATCCTTGCGGGACTGGAGGAAGCGGATGAAGGTCAGGTGATCACACAGAACGGGCTTCGCATTACTTATCTTCCGCAGCATCCGGAATTTCCCAAAGACGCAACGATTCTTTCCTATGTGACACAGGGACAGAAGGATCAGAACTGGAATCCGGAGACAGAGGCGCATATGATCCTCAACAGGCTGGGGATCGAGGATCATGAAGAAGAGATTGAACATCTTTCCGGCGGACAGAAAAAACGTGTGGCACTGGCAGCAGTTCTGGCAAACCCGACAGATGTTCTGATTCTGGATGAGCCGACGAACCATCTGGATAATGAGATGGCTGCATGGCTGGAGGATTATCTCAACCGTTTTAAGGGGGTTGTGATCATGGTAACACATGACAGATATTTCCTTGACCGTGTGACAAACAAGATCCTGGAGATCAGCCATGGAAAGCTTTACAGCTATGAGGCAAAATATTCCGACTTTCTGGAAATGAAAGCCCAGAGAGAAGAGATGGAGATGGCTTCTGAACGAAAGAAGCAGAGCATTCTCCGCATGGAGATTGAGTGGGCAAAACGTGGCTGCCGTGCAAGAAGTACGAAACAGAGAGCCCGTCTTGACCGTCTGGAGGAAATGAAAAATTCTACCGCTCCGGTGCGTGACAAGAGTGTGGAGATTGATTCCGTAGAAACACGAATGGGCAAAAAGACGATTGAACTCCATCATATTTCCAAGAGCTTTGGTGACAGAGTCTGCATCCGGGATTTTGACTATATTGTACTGAAAAACCAGCGCCTTGGAATCATCGGGCCAAATGGCTGCGGAAAGTCTACGCTTCTCAAGATCATAGCCGGCGTGATCGAGCCGGACAGCGGAGAAGTGGAAATCGGAGATACCATCAAACTGGGATATTTTTCTCAGGAGATCGAAGATATGAACAGCAGTCAGAGAGTGATCGATTATATCAAGGATGTGGCTGAGTTTATTCCGACCAGGGACGGGCTCATCAGTGCATCCAAGCTTCTGGAGCAGTTCCTTTTTGATCCGGCCATGCAGTATGCACCGATCGAGAAACTCTCCGGTGGAGAGAAGAAGAGACTGTACCTTCTCAAAGTACTGGCAGCAGCGCCGAACGTTCTTCTCCTGGATGAGATCACAAACGACATTGATATTCCGACCCTCACGATCCTGGAAGATTATCTGGCTTCCTTTGCAGGAATCGTGATCGCAGTATCTCATGACCGTTATTTCCTTGATAATCTGGTGGACCGTATCTTTGAATTTGACCGTGAAGGCAATCTTACGCAGTACGAAGGCGGCTACACTGATTACCTTGAGGCAAAGAAACGCAGAGAGGGAATTGAGACAGGTGACGCTGTGTCCTTTAAAGCAGACGGAAAAGATGAGGAAACACCGAAGACAGAAAAGGATTCCGTAAAAACATGGAAGCAGAACCGCCCGGCAAAACTCAAATTCAGTTACAAAGAGCAGAGAGAATTTGAGACGATCGACGATGATATTGCGGCACTGGAGGCACGCATCGAGAAGCTGGATGCAGAGATCATGGCGAATGCGACAAATTCCGGCAAGCTGAATGAGCTTACACAGCAAAAAACAGAGGCAGAGGCACAGCTGGAGGAAAAAATGGACCGCTGGATGTATCTGAACGATCTCGCAGAACAGATCGAAGCTCAGAATAATAACTGATACAGGATGTTTCTTTCTATATGCGGTACAGAAAAGAATCCGTGATTTATCCGGTTTTTATTGATTTTAGGTGAATTCTTTAGTAAGATAAAGTGTGATTATTTTATCATATTCAGAACAGAGAGATGATAGCCGTTTCGCAGACAGAGTTACAGATATAAGGAATGGTTACAATTTGATATAAAAAGCAGGAGGAAAAATAATGGCAGAATTAGTAAAAGTTGTTGTAGATGCCATGGGCGGCGATTATGCACCGGTGGAACCTGTAAAAGCAGCTGTGGAAGCAGTAAAAGAAAGAGATGATATTCAGATGATCCTAACGGGTATAGAAGATGTGGTCCGCAGGGAGCTTGATAAATATCAGGATTATCCGAAGGACAGGATTCAGGTGGTAAATGCCACAGAGGTGATCGAGACGGCGGAGCCTCCTGTACTTTCCATCCGAAAGAAAAAAGACTCTTCCATAGTAGTAGGTCTTAAGATGGTGAAAGAAAAGAAAGCAGATGCATTTGTTTCCTCAGGAAGTACAGGAGCTGTCCTTGTCGGCGGTCAGGTACTGGTAGGAAGAAGCAAAGGTGTAGAGCGTCCGCCGCTTGCACCGTTGATCCCGACGGCGAAGGGAGTTTCTCTTCTGATCGACTGTGGAGCCAATGTAGATGCGAGACCATCCCATCTGGTGCAGTTTGCCAAAATGGGATCCATTTATATGGAAAATGTAGTCGGAGTCAAAAACCCACGTGTAGCGATCGTAAATAACGGAGCAGAGGAAGAGAAGGGAAATGCCCTGGTCAAAGAGACTTTCCCGCTTCTCAAAGAAGTAGAAGGAATTAATTTTATCGGAAGCATCGAGGCGAGAGACATCCCGGCAGGCTATGCAGACGTCATTGTCTGTGAGGCTTTTGTAGGAAATGTCATCCTCAAGCTCTATGAGGGGGTCAGCTCTGAGCTGATAGGCAAGATCAAGGAAGGCATGATGAGTACCTTAAAGAGCAAGATCGGAGCTCTTCTTGTGAAGCCGGCACTGAAGCAGACACTCAAGAGTTTTGATGCAACAGAGTATGGCGGTGCCCCTCTTCTGGGACTCAAAGGACTTGTTGTCAAGACACACGGAAGTGCGAAGGCTGTTGAGATCCGCAATGCGATCTTCCAGTGTGTACAGTTTAAACAGCAGAAAATAAATGAAAAAATTGCCGAGCGTATTCTTCCGCCTCACTATGAAGCACCAGAAACACCGGCAGTACAAAAAGAAGGACAGAACTAATGATGGAAGAATTAGAACAGATCATAGGATATACTTTTCAGAACAGGAAACTTTTGAAACAGGCACTGACTCACAGTTCCTATGCAAATGAGAAAAAACTTGGAAAGCTGGGCTGCAATGAGCGTCTGGAATTTCTGGGAGATGCGGTACTGGAGCTTGTCAGCAGTGATTTTCTGTATGCACGCTTTCCACAGATACCGGAGGGAGAACTGACCAAAAAGAGAGCCAGTCTTGTCTGCGAACCAAGCCTTGCCTACTGTGCAAGACAGTTCGGACTTCCGAAATTTCTTCTTCTTGGACGCGGAGAGAATATGACAGGAGGAAGAAACAGGGATTCGATCATATCGGATGCGACGGAAGCCCTGCTTGGCGCGATCTATCTGGATGGAGGATTTGAGCCTGCCAGAGCTTTTGTCCTGCGTTTCATCCTGAATGATATTGAACGCAAACAGCTCTTTTATGACAGCAAGACCATTTTTCAGGAGATTGTTCAGGAAAAGGGACTTCAGCCTGTTGAATATGTTCTCACAGAGGAGAAGGGTCCGGATCATGACAAACAGTTTACCGTAGAGGTAAGAGTAAATGGAGAAGTGTTTGGATGTGGTACCGGTCACACCAAAAAGGCCGCTGAACAGGCAGCCGCCTATCAGGCGATCCAGGAGAAAAAGATATAATTGCAGGTGAGTTATGTATTTAAAAAATATTGAAGTATATGGCTTCAAATCCTTTGCCCAGAAGATCAATTTTGAATTCCACAATGGAATCACCGGGATTGTAGGACCGAACGGAAGTGGCAAGAGCAACGTCGGTGATGCAGTCCGCTGGGTTCTTGGTGAACAGAGTGCGAAGCAGCTTCGAGGCGGCAACATGCAGGATGTCATTTTTTCCGGCACAGAATCAAGAAAGCCTCTGAGCTTTGCGTCAGTGGCGATCACTCTGGACAACAGCGACCATAAGCTTCCGGTGGATTATAATGAGGTGACGGTCGCAAGGCGTCTGTACCGCTCCGGTGAGAGTGAATATCTGATCAATGGAAGCAGCTGCCGTCTCAAGGATATTCAGGAGATGTTTTATGATACCGGTATCGGCAAGGAAGGATATTCCATCATCGGTCAGGGGCAGATCGACAAGATCTTAAGCGGAAAGCCTGAGGACCGCAGGGAGCTTTTTGACGAGGCAGCAGGAATTGTAAAGTTCAAACGAAGAAAAAACACAACGATCAAAAAGCTGGAGGAAGAACGTCAGAACCTTGTCCGCGTTACGGATATCTTAAGCGAACTGACCAAGCAGTTGGGACCACTGGAGAAGCAGTCCGAGACAGCGAGGATTTACCTTGCCAAAAGAGAAGAACTCAAAACACTGGATGTCAATCTTTTTCTTCTTGAGTATGAACAAAGTGGTCAGAACCTGGAAGAACTGGAGAATAAACTTCAGAATGCTCAGAGAGAACTGGATGAGGCACAAAAGGCCTATGACCGGACGAAGGCTGAATATGAACGTCTGGAACAGGAGCTGGAGGAGTTAAACAGCCGGCTGGATGCACTTAAGGAAGAGCAGCAGCAGAATGCACTTAAGAAACAGCAGATGGAAGGTCAGAAGCAGGTCATGGAAGAACAGATCCTGGCGGGGAAACAGAGCAGTGAGCATTTTAAGGCCCGTCTGGCTGTACTCAGAGAGGATCTTGCACACCGCCGGGAAGAAAAGGAAAAGCTGACCGAGGAGAAGCTAACACTTCAGGAAAAATTAAGAGAAATCCAGAGAAACTTAAGGGAAGAAGAGAAGCAGCTTGAGAATATCGTTTTTAATGTAGAGGAATGTACCGGTGCTGTGGAGGATGGCAAGAACGAGATCATTGAGATCCTTAACAGCCGTGCTACTACCAAGGGTAAAGCACAGCGCTTTGATGCGATGATCGAACAGCTTGATATCCGAAAGGCAGAGATCAGTCAGAGAATTCTCCGTCTCAAGAGCGAGGAGGAGGTTCTCGGAAATGACCGCAGCAGATATCAGAAAGCCTATGATGAGATCACACAGGATATTCAGAAAGCCAACGAAGAATGCAGCCGCCTGAATGAAGAAATGCAGAAGCTTCAGGCGAGGCTGCAGCAGCAGAGCAAAACGATAGAGGAAGGTCAGACTACCTATCACAGAGAGGCTTCCAGACTGGAATCGCTGCGTAATATCACAGAACGCTATGATGGCTATGGCAACAGTATACGAAGAGTTATGGAGCAGAAAGCAAAAGAACCGGGGATTCGTGGTGTTGTAGCAGATATCATTCATGTTCAGAAGGATTATGAGATTGCAATCGAAACTGCACTGGGCGGAAGCATCCAGAATATTGTCACAGACAATGAGCAGACAGCAAAGCGGATGATCAGTTTTCTTAAGCAGAACCGTTATGGACGTGCAACCTTCCTCCCTCTGTCAAATATCAGCGGAAGAGGCGGCTTTACACAGAGAGAGGCATTGAAGGAACCGGGAGTGATCGGAACCGCGGATACCCTGGTTAAGGCAGATGCCGAGTACAGTGATCTGGTACAATATCTTCTTGGCCGTGTTCTTGTGGTGGACCACATTGATCATGCGATTGCGATCGGAAAGAAATACCGGCACAGTCTCAGGATGGTAACGATCGAGGGTGAATCCTTAAGCCCCGGAGGCTCCATGACCGGTGGTGCCTTCCGTAACAACAGCAATCTTCTCGGCCGCCGTCGTGAGATTGAAGAACTGGAAAAAAATGTCGCACTTCGTAAGCAGGAACTGGAGGCTGCACAGCAGTCCGTTCTTACAGACCGGGAGCAGCGAAATAAATTCCGTGACAGGATAAGTGAGCTTCAGCAGAGATTACGTCAGCAGTATGTGGAACAGAATACTGCAAAGCTGAATCTGGAACAGCTTCAGAAGAAAGAGGAGGAGATCCAGAAAACCTATCGTCAGATTGACCGTGATCAGGATGAACTGAGACGGCAGGCGCTGGAGATCCGTGAAGATCACCAGAATATTGCAAAAGAACTCGAGGCTTCCCAGAAGGATGAAAAAGAACTGGAAACCTTCATTGAGACGAAGCAGAAAGAGCTGGATGAATGGAAAGAAGAAGAGACAGCCAGACAGAAGAAACTGGAACAGATTCGTCTGGACTGCGCTTCACTGGAGCAGCAGAAACACTTTCTTCAGGAGAACCTGAACCGTCTGGAAACAGAAATCCAGGCCTGTGAAACAGAAAGCGAAGAGCTGCTTACAGATATTTCGCAGAGCGGCGATGAGATCGTCAAGAAAGAAAACGGAATTCAGAACCTTCGAAGAGAGATGGAAGCGTGTGAAAAGAAAGAGCAGGAGCTTTATACACTGAGAGAAACATGCGAGTCTGAAAAAGAAGAGCGTACCGGAAGTCATAAGGCGTTTTTTGAAAAGAGAGATCATCTTTCTGAAAAAACGACACTTCTGGACAAGGAATGCTTCCGCCTGCGCAGTCAGGCAGAAAAAGTCGAAGAACAGAGAGAAAGCCGTATTGCCTATATGTGGGAGGAATATGAGATCACTCCGAACAATGCACTTTCTTATAAGAAAGAAGAGTTGGATGACTTTCAGGAGATCAGAAAGGATGTCAGCCGCATCAAAGAAGAAATCCGCAGACTTGGTTCCGTCAATGTCAATGCGATTGAGGATTATAAGGAACTTCTGGAACGTCACACCTTTTTGACAACGCAGTATACGGATCTTGTCAAAGCAGAGGAAACGCTGGAAAATATCATCCAGGAACTGGACGAGGGGATGCGCAGACAGTTTACCGAGAAGTTCCGGGATATCCAGCATGAATTTGACAAAGCATTCAGAGAACTGTTCGGTGGAGGAAAGGGAACCCTGGAGCTTGCAGAGGGAGAAGATATCCTGGAAGCCGGTATCCGGATCATCTCACAGCCGCCGGGCAAGAAACTTCAGAACATGATGCAGCTTTCCGGTGGAGAGAAGGCTTTGACAGCAATCGCACTTCTGTTTGCGATCCAGAACCTGAAACCGTCACCATTCTGTCTTCTGGACGAAATTGAGGCGGCACTGGATGACTCGAATGTCGGACGGTTCGCATCTTATCTTCAGAAGTTGACGAAGAATACACAATTTATTATAATAACACATAGACGCGGTACCATGAATGCCGCAGACAGGTTATATGGCATCACCATGCAGGAGAAGGGTGTTTCCACCCTGGTTTCTGTTGATCTGGTGGAGAGCCAGTTAACCAAATAACGAGGAGGAATGAGAATGGCAGAAGAAAAAAAGGGATTTTTTAAACGTCTGGTCAGTGGTCTTACCAAAACAAGAGATAATATCGTTGCCGGATTTGATTCCATTTTCAGTGGTTATTCCAGCATCGATGATGATTTCTACGAAGAACTGGAAGAAATCCTCATCATGGGAGATATTGGAATCAATGCGACATCAGCGATCATAGAGAATCTTAAGAAACAGGTTGCAGAAAAGCACATCAAGAACCCGGCTGAGTGCAAACAGCTTCTGATTGAAGAGATTAAGGAGCAGATGCGGGTAGACAGTACAGAGTATGCATTTGAAAATCAGAAATCCGTAATCCTTGTGATCGGTGTCAACGGAGTAGGAAAGACTACTTCCGTCGGTAAGCTTGCCGGTAAACTCAAGGATCAGGGAAAGAAAGTTATCCTTGCAGCAGCGGATACCTTCCGTGCAGCAGCAGGTGAGCAGCTTGCACAGTGGGCAAACCGTGCCGGCGTGGATCTTATCGGAGGACAGGCAGGGGCTGACCCG
>OGQO01003786.1_pt1 | contig 10086 bp, 7 predicted proteins | sample 1553241 | NCBI WGS metagenome assembly OGQO01 (sample SAMEA2579933, study PRJEB22360) | human gut metagenome | biome: human gut; feature: human-associated habitat; material: faeces | place: Denmark | collected 2008/2010
CCAGTCCCCCCGGCGGCAGGAGCTTTTGCGTCGGATGGGCATCACCGACTTTACCGTCCGGGTGCCGGAGGTGGAGGAATACTTCCCCGCCGGGCTGACGCCGGAGGAGACGGTGTGCTACATCTCCCGGGAGAAATCCCAGGCGGTGGCGTCCGACGCGGACGAGATCGTCATCACGGCGGATACGATGGGGTTTCTGGACGACAAGAAGCTGGGCAAGCCCGCCGACGAGGCGGAGGCCCTGCAAATGCTGACGGCCCTGCAGGGTCGGCGCCACACCGTCTGTACCGGTGTGACGGTGCGGCAGGGGGAGAAAGCCCTGACCCGCGCCCAGCACACGGACGTGTATTTCCGTCCGGCCACACAGCGGGAGCTGATGGCCTATATCGCCGGAGGCGAGCCCATGGACAAGGCCGGGGCCTACGGCGTACAGGGACAGGGCGCGCTGCTGGTAGAGCGCATCGACGGCGACTTTTTCAACGTGATGGGGCTGCCGGTGGTGCTGCTGGCGGAGATGCTGGGCGAATTCGGGATACAGCTGCTGGGATAATGCCCCTTTCGCTCCCTCTGAGAGGGTGCGCTGCCGCCTCCCCTGCCGGGGGAGACTTCAGAGAGGAACAAACGACACATGAAGCGATTTTTTACGAAAACGGGAATATGGCTGCTGGCCGCGGCGGCCACCATCGCGGTGGTGCTGTGCGTGGTGTCGGCCCTGAGCTCCGGAACGGGGCTGCTGCACAACGCCCTGGGCGTGATCGCCTCGCCCTTCCGGGCGGCGGGGTCCGCCGTGGCGGGGGCGGGGACGGGCAGGGTGCCGTGAGCGCAGCGGACAGTGCCGGAACCCACCGCCACCGGGGACGCCAAAATCCGCTCTACCTGCAGCTCCTCCAGCAGCCAGCACACCCCAAAGGCGGCCAAAATATGCAGCAGCGGATAAAAGGCTGCGTAGCGGTACATGGCGTTGGAGGCGTAGCTGACCACAATGGCGTACACCAAAAAGGCGCCTAAAAAGCTGCCGATCACCACACGGGCGGTGGTGGTTTTGGCAAAGTCCGTATCGGCTTTGCGGTGCTTCTTGGGCCACAAAAACAGCAGCAGCCCTGCCACTGTGTGGCCAAAGGGATAGTTGCTTACATTGCCGCTGAGGGTGGGATAGCGGGCGCTTTGGAGCAGCATTAAATCCGGTACCAGGATATTGTACAGCACGCCGCCCAGGTTGGAGAATGCTCGCTGAAAGACAGCGCCGGCAGTCCCGGCAGAGCCAAAGATGGTGGTGCTGTTGCCCCTGGCGTAGCTGTCCATAGCCGTGATGGACAGCCCCAGGAAGTTGCAGTCCTTCAGCAGACCCGCCTGCACCAGTCCTAAGAGCAGAAACGGCAGAGCACACACTGCCAATACGGCTACGGACCACAGGGCGTAACGGAATTTCATTTTCTTTTTGATCAGCAGAGATAGATACAGGATCACCAGCAGCACCGGGATCAGAATGGCTGCCGCCATATAGGCGTACAGCCCCAGGGCGAAGCAGGCCATGGATAGGGTGTAAAACAGCAGCCGTGCCTTAGGCTTTTCCACCGCGTGCACCAAAAAGTATAGGGCAAACAGCAGCACAAAGGGCAGGTAGGCGCAGTCCAGGGTCCAGGCGGATTGATACAGCCGCCAAGGCTCGATCGCTGTCAGCAGAAGGACGGTATTTTGTACCGTGTACTGCCCGGGAAACAGCAGACGCACCAGCCCTTTTAGGGCAAACAGACTGGCAAAGGCGGTCAGCGCCAAGGGCAGCCGAGCAATCCAAATTTGGTTGCCAAACAGGCGGATAAACGCCGCTGCCAGGTAGGTGGCCAGAGAGGACGGGCCGCCGTACAGCCAGGTGTCAAAATACACCGGCATACGCTGGCCGAAAATGTCTGTGCCCTCCCGCGCCAAACTGCGGGCGTTGAGTACCAGCATAGCCTCGTCCACATGCACATCGCCGTTGATCAGGTAAAGTATAAAAAAGAGGACCTGCAACACGGCGCCCAGCAGGATCAGCCCATTGGCTGTGCCGGGCGCAGACAGTGCGCGGGTCAACGCCCCCTTGCGGGGGGCAGAAGAAGCGGTTTGCATAAGCGTTCGTTCCTTAGGATTTGGTGTGTTCGTCCAGTGTCAGGTAGTAGGCGGGCATAAATTCTTTCCGGAAGTAGGTCACCTCCGGCAGGTCAATGGCCTCCACCTTGGCCTCCTGGGCACGCAGAGCCATCTCAAACTCCCGGTTGCCCATACGGTCCTCCTCAATGCACTTGATCAGTGCGCTGATTTTGTCCGCCGCCTTCACCAGCTGCCACAGTTCTTTGTCCGCCGGGTCGGGGTGAAAGCAAGGGTCGTAATCCGGTCGGAATTCTTCCGGCAGCATCGCCAGCAGACGATCCCCCGCCGTGGCCTCGATCTCTTTATAGGCACGGCGAATGGTGTCGTTATAATATTTTACCGGGGTCGGCATATCGCCGGTGATCACCTCGGTGGTGTCGTGGTACAGCGCCAGCAGCGCGCACCGCTCCGCGTTGTAACTGCGGCCGAATTTCTTATTGCCGATCAGCGCCAGCGCATGGGCAATCACCGCTACGGTGTGAGAGTGCTCGGCAATGTTTTCCTTGCCGGTATTGTTCATCAGTGCCCAACGGTCAATCAGCTTCATGCGCTCTACCATGGCAAAGAAGTTGCTGCTCATGCGTCCGCCTCCGGCAGGGGCATACCCAGCTCCTCCAGCTGTACGGCATCGATCTCTGCCGGGCAGCCGCTCATCAGCTCGCTGGCGTTCTGCACCTTGGGGAATGCGGTCACATCACGCAGGGAGTCTGCACCGCAGATGAGCATAGCCAGTCGATCCAGCCCAATGCCCATACCGCCGTGGGGCGGTGCGGCGTATTGATAGGCCTCTACCAGGAAGCCGAATTTGGCGTCGATTTCCTCCTTGCTCAGCCCCAGAAGTTCAAACATTTTGTTTTGCAGCTGGCAGTCGGTGATACGCATGGAGCCGGAGGACAGCTCAATGCCGTTGAGAACCAGGTCAAAGGCCTTGGCACGCACCCGAGCCTTGTCCGTATCCAGGTACGGCAGGCACTCCTCCATAGGCATGGTGAAGGGGTGGTGCATGGCGATCCATTCGCCGGTTTCCTCGTCCTGTTCAAAGAAGGGCATTTCCGTGATCCACAGGAAGTTCCATTTGCCCTTGGGAATGATGTCCAGCTCCTTGGCCACCATCAGGCGCAGAGCGCCCAGAATAGGCAGTGCCTTGGAGGTTTTGTCAGAGATGATAAAGACGCAGTCGCCTTTTTCTGCCCTCAGGTGGGTGAGCAGAGCGTCCAGCTGGCCCGCTTTTAAGAATTTGTTAAAGGAGCAGGTGGGAGTCTCGTCTGCCCAGCGTACATAGGCCAGGCCACCGGCGCCGATCCCGCGGGCGTGCTCTGTTAATTTGTCAATCTTCTTACGGGTATAGGCAGCGGCGGCGTTCTTTGCTACAATGCAACGCACGGTGCCACCGGCGGCAATGGCGTTTTGGAACACCACAAAGTCCGTCCCTTTGGCCCAGTCGGTGATGTCCTCAATGCACATATCGAATCGGGTGTCCGGTTTATCGGAGCCGTAGCGAGCCATGGCGTCCGCGTAGGTCATGCGAGGAAGGGGAGCGGCAATGTCCACGCCTACGGTCTGTGCCATCAGGGTCTGAATAAAGCCTTCGGCCATCTGCATAATGTCCTCGCAGTCCACAAAGCTCATTTCCAAGTCGATTTGGGTAAACTCCGGCTGACGGTCGGCGCGCAGGTCCTCATCTCTAAAGCAGCGGGCCAGCTGAATGTAACGGTCCAGCCCGGCGATCATGCACAGCTGTTTGTAGATCTGGGGGCTTTGGGGCAGGGCATAGAACTTGCCCTTGTGTACCCGGGACGGCACCACATAGTCCCGGGCGCCCTCCGGGGTGGATTTGATCAGCATGGGGGTCTCGATTTCTACAAAATCGTGGCCGTAGAAGTATTCCCGGGCAATCTTGGCGATTTTGTGGCGCATGAGCAGGTTCTGGGTGAGCCGCTCGTTGCGCAGGTGCAGGTAGCGGTATTTCAGCGTGGTCTCGTCGCCGACTTTATCTGCGTTGGCGATTTCAAAGGGCGGAGTCTGCGCCTTGGAAAGCACGCGCAGGTCTGTGACCGCCAGCTCAATCTCGCCGGTTTTCAACTCTTTGTTGACGCTTTCCCGCTTTTGCAGGGTGCCGGTGGCAGCCAGCACATACTCGCTGCGTACGCTCTGCGCCTTGGCAAAAATCTCTCGATCAGTGGCGTCGTTAAAGCTCAGCTGCAAAATACCGGTGCGGTCCCGCAGGTCAATAAAGATCAGGTTGCCCAGGTCCCGCTGGCGCTGTGCCCAGCCGTAAACGGTCACTTCCTGCCCGATCTGCTCGGTGGTGAAGTTGCCGCAGTAGTCTGTTCGTTTCATTCCCGTTAAAGTATCCATTATTCCGTTTCTCCTGTTTGAAAAAGGCTTGTAAAGTCAAAGGTTTCGCCGTTGATCTCCAGATCTGCCAGCTGCGCCTGCATGCTGACGCTGTAAAATCCGTTGACAAAGGTAGAAAGCGCTATTTCTGTTTCCTCCCCGGTGTCCATAGCTTTTAGCTGCACCCGGTCGGTATCCACTTCGTTGTCGCCCAGCACCACGGTGTAGCGGGCGCCCAGCTTGTTGGCATATTTCATTTGGGCACGCAGGGAGCGCTGGTTCAGATCCATCAGCACCGCAAAGCCCTCGCTGCGCATATCCCCGGCCAGCTCCAGCGCCTTGCCGGTGGCCTTGTCGCCCAGGGCGATGATAAACAGGTCTGCTTTTTCCGGCTCCGGGTAAGCGCAGCCCTGTGCCTCCATCAGCAGTTGCAACCGCTCCAGTCCAAGGCCGAAGCCCAGGGACGGGGTCTTTTGGCCGCCCAGTTCGTCAATCAGGCCGTCGTAGCGCCCGCCGCCGCACACGGTGCCCTGGGCACCAATGGAGTCAGACACGAATTCAAATACCGTCTTGGTGTAATAGTCCAGCCCGCGGACAATGCGGGAGTTTACGGTGTAGTCGATATTTTGCGCTTTTAAGTAAGACTGTACTTTATCAAAGTGTTCCCGGCACTCGTCGCACAGATAGTCGGTCACTGCCGGGGCGTCCTTGGCGATCTCCTGACATACCGGGCTTTTGCAGTCCAAAATGCGCATGGGGTTGCGCTCCAGCCGGCCCTGGCAGGTGTCGCACAGTTCGTCTTTGCGGGCAGCAAAGTAGCTGCGCAGGGCGTCATAATATTTGGCACGGCAAGTGGGACAGCCAATGGAGTTGATCTCCAATCGCAGTCCGGTGACCCCCAGCCGATCAAAGATCGCGGAAGCCAAGGCGATTAGTTCAGCGTCTGCCAGGGGGGATTGGGTGCCGAAGCACTCCACACCGAATTGGTGGAACTCCCGCAGGCGACCGGCCTGAGGCTTCTCGTACCGGTAGCAGCTGTCCAGATAATAGACCTTTTGGGGCAGCGCCTCGTTGCACAGCCCGTTCTCCAGAAATGCCCGGGCAGCACCGGAAGTGCCCTCCGGGCGCAGGGTAATGGAGCGACCGCCCTTGTCGTTAAAGGTGTACATCTCTTTTTGCACCACATCGGTGGTGTCACCCACGCCTCGCTGGAACAGCTCCGTGTGCTCAAACACAGGGGTACGGATCTCTTTGTATCCAAAGTCGGCGGCCGTTTCCCGAGCCGTGGCTTCAATATACTGGATTTTGTAGGCGTCCTGGGGCAGCACGTCCTTGGTGCCCTTAATCGCTTTGGTAATCAGTGCCATAGTTCTTTCTCCGTTCGTGTAATACCAGCAAAATCGGGTGAGCTGGCTCACCCGTTGCGTTTTTAGTGATTGTATTTGGGGTTGACGATCTCTCGCCATTCAAAGTCGCCCCGCTCCACGCCGCGGATCAGCGCCTCTGCCGTGGCAATGTTGGTGGCAAAAGGAATGTTGTGCACATCACACAGCCGCAGCAGGTCGTTGTCGTTAGGTTCATGGGGTTTGGCGGTCAGCGGATCTCTAAAGAAGATCAGCAGGTCAATCTCGTTGCAGGCAATACGGCTGGCGATCTGCTGGCCGCCGCCTTGGCTGCCGCCTAAAAAGCAGTTGATCTTTAGACCGGTGGCCTCTGCCACCAGCTTGCCGGTGGTGCCGGTGGCACACACCTCGTGGCGGCTGATAATGCCACAGTAGGCAATGCAAAACTGCACCAGCAGTTCTTTTTTGGCGTCATGTGCAATCAGTGCAATATTCATAATGCTCCTCCGTTTCTCTCAGGTTGGTCAGGTGGTTAGGTGCGCCGGGGCGCTGTAGGATCAGCCGTTTCTATGATAAACGGCGGTTGTTTTTTTGTTTTACGGTTCATCATACCATATTTTGGCGCTTTATTCAACAAAAAATACAGGTCAGTTCAGCAGGGCACCGGTTTTTTGATTGGTTTTTTCGTCCGTATTGTTCTGATACCAGTATTTGATGATGGAAGAGGTGATCTCTGCGGTGGAAGTACCGCTGCCTGCCAGCTCAACCACGGAGGCCACGGAGATCTCCGGATTGTCATAGGGGGCAAAGGTGATCAGAAAGCCGTTGTTCTTCTTTACACCGTTGACGAACACCTGCGATGTACCGGTTTTGGCGGCCACTTCGGTGCGCAGCTGGTTGAAGATTAGCGAGGGTGCACCTTGCGTTGCCACCAGGCGCATACCGCTCTTAACGGCAGTAAGGGTGGATTTGTGCAGATCCAGGCTCTCCTCTATCTTGGGCTGGGTCTCGGTGACCGTGCCGCTGCTGTTGTCAATCAGGCTCTGTACCAGGTGCAGCTGGTAGCGGGTGCCGCCGTTGGCCACAGTGGCGCAGTAGTTACTCAACTGTAAGGGCGTAAACAGGTTGTCAGACTGGCCGATACCTGCCTGAATAGTATCACCGCTTTGCCACACGCCGCCGGCAGCTTCACGCTCCTCCGGCCCGGCCAGGGTACCGGCAGACTCGGCGATCTCCACGCCGGTCTTTTGTCCCAGGCCAAAGGCACTGGCGTACTCGTTCATCTTGGTAATGCCCAGGCGCTTGGCGCAATTGTAAAAGAAGATGTTACAGCTGTCGCGCAGGGCGGTCTCCACATTCTCGCCGCCGTGGGCGTTTTTGTTCAGGCACTGGAAGGTCTGGTCATAATAGCGAAACAGACCGCCGCAGTTGAAGATGGTGCTGCGGGTGATGGCACCCTCCTCCAGGGAGGCCACTGCCATCATGGGCTTAAAGGTAGAGCCGGGGGCGTAGGTACCCAGGGCAAAGCGGCTCCACAAGGGCCGCCGCCGGTTGGTGGCCAGCTGCTCGTATTTGTCATAGTAATCCGCCAGGTCGAAGGTGGGATAACTGGCGGATGCCAGTACCGCACCGGTGTTTACATCCTGCACCACCACGGCGCCGGCAGAATTGTAAAGATCCGTTTTGTCGCAGACCTTTTTTAGCTCTTTTTGGGCCAGGGCTTGCAGGTCACGGTCAATGGTCAGTACCACCGTGTTGCCCTGTACCGGGGCTTTGGTGATCTCCTCGGTCACATGGCCGTCTTTGTCTACGGTAATGGTCTTTTCGCCGGGGGTGCCCCGCAGCGCACTCTCCATGGCGCTTTCAATCCCGCTTTCGCCGATCTGATCATGAATGCCGTAGCCTTTGCCTTTCAGCTGGGCGTACTCCTCTGCGTTGATCTTGCGCACGGTGCCCAGAATGTGGGGCGCCAGGGTGGAGTCCGTATATTCCCGGTGGGTCACCACCTGTACATCGGCACCCAGGTAACGGTCCTTATCCTCTTTAATGGCGGCTACCGTCTCGCTGCTCACCTCGTCGGCGATCACTACCGGGGTGCTGATGGAAAATTGCAGCCGGGTCAGCTCGTAGCGCAGGTTGCCGATTTGCAGGGCGGTCTTGGTGTCGTATTGCTCCAGACCGTACTTCTCCACCATAGCGTCATAGCAGTTTTGTGCTGTGGCGTAGGGTTGCAGGTTGAACATATCCGCACTTTTCATAGTGGCAATGTCCGTCTTTTTACCGGAAAAGACGATTTTGCCGCTTTTCAGCTTTAAGGGCAGGTTTTGGGTGTATTCCTCGCCGTTTTTCTGAAACAGCGCAATGAGATTTTGCAAAATGGCGTTGCGCTTGTCGTTCTCCGTAGCGGCAGGGAAGTAGGCAGCGTCCAGAATAATGGAGTTGGTCTCTCGGTTGGTGACCAGGGCGTTGCCGTTGCGGTCCACGATCTCGCCTCGGGCGGCCTCAATGGCGACCTTGTAGGTCTTGACCGTATTGTTTTGGGCGGCGTAGTATTCGTGATCCCGAACCTGGATTTTATATAGCGTGGCGGAGAAGCCGATAATCATCACTGCCACCAGCAGCAGGGCAATGACCGAACGGGTGCTTTTGTATCGACTTTGCATCGGCTTTTCTCCTTTCGTTTTTTTATAGGATGTCCATTATTGCAGGGCCTTGCGGTTCAGCCGCTGGCGCAGGGGTCGCAGCAGGAACCAAAGAATGGGGGCAACGACCGCTGTGTACAGGGCACAGGGTAGGTAAAAGGTGAACAGGGTGTTTGTGCCGCCGTCCACGCCCTTAATGAGAATAAAGCACAGCCAGTACAGCAGACCGTACAGGAAGGGCGCCGGCAGAGCAAACAGCATGTGGGTCACAAAGGTGCTGCGAATATAGCGCTCCATCACCGCGGACACGCCAAAGCACAGCAGCATAAAGAACAGGGCGTTGAACCCGGCGGATTTGGCCGCGTGCAGGTCCCACACGCACCCGGCAAACAGTCCCAGCAGTGCGGCGGGCAGCTCTCGCTCGCCCATGACCAGCAACAGGGTCACCGGCAGCAGCAAAAAGCAGCGGGCGCTGCCAATTTGCCAAAACAGGCCGGGGGTATTCTGCAACAGGCCGGCGACGGCGATGACCAAACAGTAGACCGTGTATTTCACCGTCTTTTGATGTGTTGTCAGTTCCATTACTTGCCTCCCTTAGCGGGGGTAAAGCCGGTGAGCACCAGGCAGTCGGTAATATTGGCAATATCCGTGCCGGGTTTGACAATGGCGTAGGTACTGATGTTGGTGGTCTCGTCCGCCACCTCCTCCACCGTGCCAATGATCAGGCCCTTGGGCAGTTTGGAGCTGATGCCTGCGCTGGCAATGATGGAGCCGTAGGTAATGTCCGTAGAGGTGCTCAGGTTCTCAAACTTGCAGCAACCGTCCGCCGCCAGCTTGGCGTCGCCGGTTACATAGCTGACCTCGCCGGAGTTGATGTCGTAGGCAGAGACGGAAAAGTCCGGGTCCAGCACCGTGGTGACGATGCTGTAAGTGGGATAGGCTTTCTTCACAATGCCGATCAAATAGCGGCCGTAAAGCACCGCATCGTTCTCCTTGACGCCGTTGACGGCGCCTTTGCTGATGGTAAAGCTGAGATACGGATCTGCGCTGTCCCGGCCTACCACATCGGCAGCCACATACTGAAAACCGCTGTTCTCGTCTTTCAGCTCCAGTGCCTCTTTGTACTCCTCATTTTGGCTCTTGATATTTTTATAATCCGCCAGCTGCTCCTGCATTTCGCCCAGTTGGCGTTGCAGCTCGTCAATTTTCTTTTCGTATTCGGTATTGCCCTTGGCGTTACCGGAGAGGGTGGCCAGCCCGTCGCTGATCTTCTCCGCAGCCCAGTGGGCGGGGGCAAAGACGGTACCCAGTACGCCGCTTTGGGCGGTCTCGCCGTGGCCGGTGGCTGCCGCAATGAGCATACCCAGCACCAGGAGCGCTGCCAGTATGCCTACGGTCTTCACCGGGCGGCTTTTCCAAAATGCTTTCATTATCTCGCCCTTCTCAGTTTGATGGAGGTGCCGATAGCCACGCAGTCGGTGGGGGCGTCCGGAATGTGAATTTTGATTTTCGTTTCCTGCTCGATCAGGTCCGCCAGCCCCCGCAGGGTGCTGGAGCCGCCGGTCAGGTAAATGCCCCGGTCCATAATGTCCGCTGCCAGCTCCGGCAGGGTCACCTCCAGGGTCTCCTTAATGGCA
>OGQO01003787.1_pt1 | contig 10085 bp, 9 predicted proteins | sample 1553241 | NCBI WGS metagenome assembly OGQO01 (sample SAMEA2579933, study PRJEB22360) | human gut metagenome | biome: human gut; feature: human-associated habitat; material: faeces | place: Denmark | collected 2008/2010
GATTCGAACCCTAGACCCACTGATTAAGAGTCAGTTGCTCTACCAACTGAGCTAACAGTCCATTTGAATATTACTAATTCATTATAACACATTTTTTTCGTTTTGAAAATACTTTTTTTAAAATGGTGGACGCTATAGGACTCGAACCTATGACCCCTTGCTTGTAAGGCAAGTGCTCTAACCAACTGAGCTAAGCATCCAAATGCAATAATATTTTACTACAATTACATCTAAATAGCAATAACTTTTTTAATAATGTTAGTAAAATAAGATTAACTTTAGTGGTTCTATATTTTTTAATTTCTTTCATTATCGTTAAAAAAATCATACAAAAGAAAAGATACGACTTTAATTAGTCATATCTCCAATATTTGGTATCCTAATAATCCATTTTGTATAACACTTAACGTATTCTTGCTTTTTTCCGTTTATAACAACGTCTTTAGTCGTTTTATAATAAGTGGTATCATTAGTTGAAATATCATCTTGCCTTTCCATACCCGTTGTATAAGCTATCAAAGGATGCCCAGATAGAGCTACAGAAAGCCTTGCACAACCTTCTTCTGTAAAAAATGAATACCATACAAAAGCAAGCATAAGAACCATTATTAGAATGTTTACTATTTTCATCCCAGTTTTTATAACAAAAATGACAAGTGCAATAATTGCTATTAACGTAATCCATTTAGTTATATTTGCAACCAACATATAAATCAACTCCATATCTTCATTTATATTATACTAACATTGTATAAGTTTTACAACCAAAACTTTAATCTTCGTATGTGAAAACGTTATCAAATAATCTATTTATTCTGGTTTTAACTAACGAAAAGTTCATGTTTTTATTACCTCTTTTGGAAACTTTGTCTTCATTTTTTACAGACCTTAACATAATATCTAGCTTAACAGTTTCATCTTCTAAAGACTTTAAAAACTGTTCAAATCCTTTATACTTAAGACATTTTATTTTGTAATATCTGTAAAATAAATTATCTTCGGTTTTCTTTTTACTTGCATATATAAGTGCTAGCTTGTCTAGTTTCACTTGTGCGCGGCTCTTGATGGTATCAAAATAGATAAAACACCTATCTTCTATGAAGTTCATGTTTATGTCATATATTTTTATAAAAATTTTTTCATCTTCATAGTCAATTTTTAATTCAAAATAATATTTTTCATTAACGAGTACTTTTTGGTTTAATTTTAAATTTGCATATAAAGTCTTTTTTTGAGGTAATAAATTATCTATTTTCCCATACGTTTCCAGCATATAGTTACTCTCAAATAAACTAGGGCCGTCAAAAGTTAATGAAAAAAGATTTATATTGTATCTGCTAAATCTGGTGGTGGTTTTAAGTTCTACGCCATTATAATCCGGAAAGAACATACTATCCGGTTCTTTTCCAAGTAGATGTTCTAAGGTTAAACCGCAAGAGTTTTTTTCTTTACTAATGCTTTCTACGTATCCTCTTTCATTAAGTTTTAAAAATTCTTCTATTATTTTAAAAAATTCTTGTCTCATAATAAATCTCCTTTTTTTAGGTGCTATATTACCAGTTGGTTAGAGCAAAAAAAGTCGAATTTTATGAAAATTATTAATTTTAATAATTTTTATTGGTCGTAGGTTCGTCCGCCACCATAAAAAAACATCAGATTGCTCTGATGTTCTAATTCTTAATGGTGCGGGTAAAGGGACTTGAACCCCCACGGATTACTCCACTAGATCCTAAGTCTAGCGCGTCTGCCAATTTCGCCATACCCGCACTTAGTGGTGGACCCTGTAGGACTCGAACCTACGACCGCCCGGTTATGAGCCGGATGCTCTAACCAACTGAGCTAAGGGTCCGTATAATTTTCTCATTGCTTTTATATATTATCATATTCTTTTAAGTTAATCAATATGATTAGATAAAAAAATTAATTTTTTTAACAAAAAAACGACGATTACTCGCCGTTTTGTAACATATTTAATAAATCAATCTTAAACTTATCCTTATCTCTGTTGGCCTTTGAAATCATTACCCCCTTATATGCCTGAAGCTCTTGTCTATGACCTTCTGATAAAAGTGACTCTGGAGTGATGGTTTCAAGAATTATTGTATTAGAATTTTCACATACAGAATAATGTAAAACTATCTCACCATGTACCCTGATAAATAAGTCATCGGTTGGCAACTTTAATTCATAGTTCCTTGTGTTTTCTTTACTATTTACACTAACTAATTTACCTAAAAAGTTTCCTTCCTTCATTTCAGGATAAAATTCGAATACTAATTTTTTATAAGCAAGCATGTTATACTTCTTAACAGAACGTTCAAGCTTTTTAAACTCATTTTCATTTAAGTATTCAAAAATATAAGATCCTTTCATAATTTAACCCCCTTCATCTAATTGGGATATCATCATTTATGCATATTACCCAATTGGTAGCAGTATTATAGCATAAACGACAAGAAATGTCAAATTTCTTTACACTTAGGTTCTTTCATTTAAAATGATTTTTCAAAGAAAAACAAAAAAATTATAAATGATATTTAATTAATATATATCAACTATTAATATTTTTTCTGACACTTAGGGCAATAATATGTTCCTCTGCCACCAACCTTTTCCTTTATTATAATGCTACCACAATTATAACACTTCTTACCTTGTCTTTTATGAACCATAAGATGTTCTTCAAAAGTACCTCTCTTACCATCTATATTTGGATAAGTTCCCTTATATTTTAATGAGTGTTCAAAAACTTTCTTAGTATTATCAATTATTTCCTTTAATTTTGGCTTAGTAAGTCTATCCGCATAACTCTTCGGATTAATTTTAGAAGCAAATAATATTTCATCAGCATAAATATTGCCAATCCCAGTCACGTAACTCTGGTCTAAAAGCATTTTTTTAATATCAGTGTGATGGGTTTTAAACTTTCCCTTCAAGTACTCTGGGGTTAAATTAGAATCAGTATACTCAAGTCCTAATTTTTTATCTAGAAAGAATTTTTCTAAATCATCTTTTTTAATAACTTCCATTTTTCCGAACAATCTCGGATCATTAAAGTGAAGAGAAAAATCATCAAAATAGAAAATAACATAATCATGTTTATCCCTCTTCTCATTAAGAGGTAATAAATAGAATCTTCCTTCCATTCTAAAATGAATTATTATGTAATTCGAATCAAGTTCAAATAAAAGCCACTTTCCTCTTCTTTTTACATCCAAAACCGTTTGTCCTTCTGAATTTTTAATAAACTCATCCTTTTTATTATAAACGATTTTATCTAAAAATACTTCTACCTTACAAATTCTTTTACCTATTAAAATCTTTTTTAAATCTCTTTTAGTTGTTTCAACCTCTGCTAATTCAGGCATCTAAACCCCACCTTTTTTATTTATTTTGCATCATACCAATTATCGCCGGTTTCAATATCTACCTTAAGTGGTACATCTAATTTATATGCACCATCCATGCATCTGTCTACGATTTCCTTTACCACATCTTCTTCATCTTTTAAAACATTAAAAATAAGTTCATCATGCACTTGTAAAAGCATTTTACTCTTAAGCTTTTTCTCATTAAATTCGTTATAAATATCAATCATTGCTTTTTTCAAAATATCGGCACTAGAGCCTTGAATCGGTGTGTTTAAAGCCATTCTCTCACCCTGCTGTCTTATCATATAATTGGTATTATTAAGTTCATCAATTCTTCGTTTTCGATTCATTATTGTTGTAACATAACCCTTTTCATAAGCATCTTTAACAACACTATCCATATATACTTTAGTACCATTATAAGTTTCGAAATATTTATCGATGAAAGCCTTAGCTTCTTTAACCGATATCTTCAAATCTTCAGCAAGTCCGAAACTACTAATTCCGTATAAGATTCCAAAATTAACTGCTTTAGCTTGCCTTCTCATAAGAGGAGTTACCTCATCTTTTCCTACGTCAAAAATGTCCATCGCGGTGCGCGTATGAATATCCATATCATTTTTAAATGCTTCTATCCAGTTTGGTACCTTTGAAAAGTGAGCGAAAACACGTAATTCTATTTGTGAATAATCACTTGATAGTAAAACTGAATTTTCTTCAGGAACAAATGCTTTTCTTATAAGTTTGCCATAAGTTGTCCTGATAGGAATATTTTGTAAATTAGGTTCAACAGATGATAGTCTTCCTGTTCTTGTAAGTGTTTGTGTATATATCGTATGAATCTTACCATCTTGTAAAATATTCCCTTCCAAACCAATTATGTAAGTACTTTGAAGTTTTGTTAGCATCCTGTGTTCTAACACTAAAGGAACAATTGGATGTCTATCACTATATTTTTCCAAAATTGATTTATCAGTTGAATAACCGTTTTTTGTCTTCTTTCCCTTACCTATTTCAAGTTTAACAAATAGTATTTCACCTAGTTGTCTTGGGGATGATATATTAAACTTTTCACCTGCAAGTTCGTATATTTTTTCACTTATTTCTTTAATTCTTCCTTCAATTTCGGTGTTCATACTGTTAAGGACAGACTTATCTACTCTTATTCCAACATATTCCATATCACCTAAAACAATTGAAAGTGGCATCTCGATTTTTTCAAATAAGTATGTGCAATCTTCTTTTTTCATCTCTTCTTCAAGCTCGTTTTTTACTTCGTAGATAAACCTTGCTTTTGCACACACAAGTTCTTTTACTTTATTTTCATCAATTACTTTTGTCTTACTTATAATCTCATAAAATGGTATGTCATATCCAAACTGATTTGCCAAATATGCGATGTCATCTTTAACGTTATAGTTTAGAAGATAAGCTGCAATCATTGGGTCAAATGAAACATTATCCACTTGATAGCCAAGTTTTTTTAGTAAAACGTAGTGTTTCTTTAAATCGTATGTGTATTTTTCTACTTTTGATATCTTCTTAATCGCACCTACTACAAGATCTTTTTTTATGTAATAAACCGTATTACCATCATAAACAGACATTCCAAGTATTTGTCCTAAATGATAGTTTGTTTTGTCTATTTCTATATAAAATGAAACTGGAGCTTTTAAGTTTTCCAACTCATTTACATCTTCTATTTCATTTATTAAAAGTTTCTCATGACTTTTTTGAACTTTCATGTTTTTTAGAAATGAATAAAATTCAAGGTTCTCATACATTTTCTTTAAGGATTCCAAATTTCCATTTGTTATTTTTGTATCTTCAAGTCCAAAACCTAGCGGAACTTCTTTGTAAATAGTAACTAAATCCTTACTTTCAAAGGCTTTGTCTTTTCCATTTATCAATTTGGTTGCAACAGCACCTTTTATATATGCCAAATTATCATAGATAGCCTCTAAACTTCCATATTCCTGTAAAAGTTTAAGAGCTGTTTTTTCACCAATTCCTTTAACACCAGGAATATTGTCTGATGAATCTCCTTGAAGGGCTTTTATATCAATCATTTTTTCTGGAGTAAGACCATATACATCAAAAAAAGTTTCTTTAGTCATCATTACGTAGTCTTTAGGCTTAAGCATTTTCATGATAACTTTATCAGTTATAAGCTGAAGCAAGTCTTTGTCACTGCTTACGATTAATCCTCTATAATCATCACAATCGTCTATCATTTTAGATAATGTACCAACGATGTCATCCGCTTCATAATTATCTATTTCAAACCATTTAATGCCTAGGTTTGTAAGTATTTCTTTTGCAACTGGAAACTGCTGTTTTAATTCGTTTGGCATCTCTATTCTTCCAGCTTTATAATCCTCATATTTATCATGTCTAAACGTCTTTCCTTTATCAAATGCAACAAGCATATATTCTGGTTTTTCATCGTTTATTATTTTATTTATCATATTAACAAAGCCATATAGCGCATTAGTCGGAAAACCTTTAGAATTTTTCATAAAGTTTCCTTGGTATGCCGTAGCGTAATAGCTTCTGAATAACAAATTATTTCCGTCTACTAATATTACCTTTTTCATATCAATTCTCCTATAAGTACATTATATCATGAATAGTGTTAAATTGAAATTTATTAAGGTTAGAAAAAGAAAAAAGAGCCTGTTTGCTCTTTTACATTTGTCCATTATTTTGACTATTATTAGACCATAATGAAGTATGTTTTGAAGTATCTATATTATTTTCTAATGCTGCATCTGATTCGTCATTAATATCTAACATTTCCTCCTGAGTAGAAGGCGACATATTCATAGTATTTTCTGCGTTAGATGAAACTTCTTCATTTATACTTTGGTTTGCATTATTATTTGCGTTATCAAATGATGGAACCACATTATCAGTTGGCTGAGGCATAACAGGTTCATTCATAACCGTATTATTTTGAACGTTTTCTAAAGATTGCCCTATATTCTGCCCTACATTTACATTTTGTGCTGCATCCATAGTATTTGGCATAACAGGCGTTTGGACATTATCTTGCGCTACGTTATTAAACGTTGGAGCTACATTATCATTTGATTGAGGCATAACATGTCCATCCATTGCAGGAATATTTTGATTGCTTTCTAAAGATGGACCTATATTCTGCATTACATTTACATTTTGTGAATTTAAACCTGATTCCGCGCTAGTGTTGCCAAAAGGTACGTTACCTACCGGGTTACTCATAACGGGTTCTCTCATAACCGGATTATTTGGTGTAACCATTTCGTTTGCTATCATAGTCTTTTCATTCATATTAGGTAATGCGTTAGCATTGGTACCTAACGTATTATCTGCCATGTTATTTTCATTTGAAGTATTTGGTTGATTGTTAACTATAGTAGCATCCTTTCCAAATGCTAACATTGGAAAAAATACTACCGGCAACAAAATCATGCCAACAACAAATCCTCCGCCTTTTCCAAATTTCTTTGCCATACCGTTATATAAAACTATCATTACATATATATTTACAAATGGAACACACAATAATAAAATATACCACCACTCTTTTTCTGCTATCTCACACATAATATATATGTTATATATTGGAACGATGGATGCCCAGCCTGGTTTTCCGGCCTTCTTAAATATTTTCCATAATGATACAATCTTCAAAATACCTAGTGCCATAGACAAAATCCAAAAAAATAATCCCATTGCCGCAATTGCACCAGTTAGTCCTGATGAAGTTGACACACCATATGAAGTATCGACGTAATAATCTGAATTCATTTTTAATTCCTCCTTTATTTTACTTAATTATATAATTTTAATTAAACTTTATCAATAAAATGATGTATAAAATGTTCGGTTCTACAGAACTTGCGCTTGCAGCTTACAATGCAGGCCCGGGAAATGTAAAAAAATTCGGCGGCCAAATACCTCCATACGGCGAAACAAAGAGATTTGTCAACCAGATTATGCTTGAATACAACAGACAAAAGGCAAATCCTGATCCTGCTATCGCAAAAGTTAAACAGGCAAAGGCTCCGATGCCGGAAAAAGCAGCCGAAGCAAAAAATACACCTAAACCGATTGAGCTTCCTAACTTGAAGGAAATTCCTGAAATAAGACACTCAGATCCGGTTATGGAAATTTTATAGCAAACAAAAAAAAAGGCTTCCGATTGGAAGCCTTTTTTCTATGATTTAATCAATAAGCTTGCGCCAATTACACCGGCAGTGTTTCCTAACTGAGCCGGAACAACTTCTACTTCTCGCTGAATAGTCATTGCACGTTTAGCAATTGTTTCTCTTATCGGATCAAGAAGAATATCACCGGCATCAGCAACACCGCCGCCAATAATAATTTTTTCAGGATTAAGAAGGTTAACAACGCTTACCAGACCCATTCCGATATATTCACCCATAATTCTAAAAATCTGTTTTGCAACAGGATCGCCTTCTTTTGCAGCTACAGCCACAATATACGGAGTTATATCAGGGTTTGCAAGTTCTCTGTACTTGGTTGACTTTCCGCCTCTTATATATTCTTCTGCCATAGCAACAATGCTAGGGCCTGACGCATAGGCTTCAAGACAGCCTCTGTCGCCGCATCCGCAAAGAGGACCGCCCTGCATATTCAATTTTATATGTCCGATTTCACCTGCTGCGTTATCTGCACCTCTTACGAGTTTGCTGTTAATAACAAGTCCTGAACCGATACCAGTTCCGACTGTAATACAAACAAGGTTTTCGCATCCTACGCCGGCACCGTAATTTAATTCGCCAAGAGCTGCAGTTCTTACATCATTATCAACACGGGTAGGAATACCAAATTCTTTTTCCATAATACTTGCGATAGGGACATTAACCCAGCCCGGAATATTAGGAGCAAGTCTTACTACGCCTTTTTTGCAGTCAATCTGTCCAGGAAAACCAAAGCCAATACCTTCAATATCAGCTGCTTTCATTTTTGTTTCTTTCAGCAAATCTCTGATTGCATCTTTCATACTGTTAATTGTATATTCATAACCCATCTCCGCTCTTGTCGGGATAGAATTTGAATAAATAATTTTTCCTTTATCGCTTACAAGCGCGATTTTAACATTGGTTCCGCCTACGTCAATACCAATTCTCTGTGCCATTTATAATTCTCCTTCCTATAGCTCTTCAAATAATGCATAAATTCTAACATAAACAGACATGGGCGTAAAGTTAAAGGGCGCTAAACGCCCTTTTTATTAAACATCTAAATCTTTAACAATATTTTTTATTTCATCCAGACTATCGAGCTTAAACTTCTTAACCAGTACTTTGGCGGCCATTTCATCTATTGCACTGAACATTGAAACAAGTACACCTATTGCAAGAGTTAAAGCAAAACCTTTAACAATGCTTGTGCCGCAGCAATACAGGATTGCGCAGGTAATTATTGTTGTCATATTAGAGTCAAAAATACTTGTAAAAGCTCTGTCAAATCCTGAATTAATAGCTGTGAAAAGTGTTCTTCCGGCTTTTAGTTCTTCTTTTGTTCTTTCGAAAATCAATATGTTTGCATCTACAGCCATACCAATACTCAGGATGAAACCTGCAATACCGGCAAGAGTTAATGTTACACCGAATAATTTAAATATTGCAAAAAGAATAACACCGTATATGCAGAGTGCAATGTCTGCGATTAAGCCCGGAGCTCTGTAATATGCAACCATAAACAGCATTACAAATCCAAGACCTATAATACCTGCAATTTTAGATTTAGCAATACTATCAGCACCAAGAGTCGGTCCTACTGTATTTTCTTCTATGATTTTAGCCGGTACGGGAAGTGCGCCGGCGTTTAAGAGGTCAACCATTTTCTTTGCCTCTTCATAGACAAAACCGCTATCTCCACCGGAAATTTGTGCTCTTCCGCCTGTAATAGCTTCTCTTATAACAGGTGCAGACTGAAGCTCTCCGTTAAAGAAAATTGCCATCGGCTGGCCTACAAGCTGTTTAGTTAAATCTGCAAATTTCTTAGTTCCGGCACCGTTAAACTCTAAATCAACAACCCACTGTCCGTTTTGAGAATTTGTACTCAAATTCGCTTTAGATAAATCCTTACCGGTAAGTCCTGTTGCAATCCATTCTGCTTCACCGTCTTTCATGACCGGTTTTCTAAAATCCAGCTCTGCTGTTTCACCTATATATTCTTTTGCCTGATTTAAGTCTGAAACATCAGGAATCTCTACAACAAGTCTTTTATCACCAGCTCTTTGAACTACTGTTTCAGAAACGCCGAGTTTGTTAACCCTGTTTTCTATTGCAAACTGTAAGCTTGACATCATATCCGGCGTAATTTGTGCAATTGTATCACTTGTCTGTGCTTCCAAAACCAAACGTGAGCCGCCTACCAAATCAAGTCCCAGTTTAGTTGGTTTTGTACAGATTATAACAATACTGGCAATAACTATTGCTACAATCATCCAAAACAGTATTAGTTTGTTTTTCATCTATATACTCCTTATTAACATTTATATTTTTATTTTATCCCAAACTTGAATTTACAATCTTACCCGACAGGCTAAATCGAATCAAGCGTAAATATTAATTCAGCCTTTTCTGATTTTGTAAGTTCAACAAGCGGGCGTCTTACATAATCATTGATTATTTCTTTGTACGCCAATGCTGCCTTTACAGGAACAGGGTTTGGCGCCATAAATAATTTTTTGAAGAT
>OGQO01003789.1_pt1 | contig 10081 bp, 9 predicted proteins | sample 1553241 | NCBI WGS metagenome assembly OGQO01 (sample SAMEA2579933, study PRJEB22360) | human gut metagenome | biome: human gut; feature: human-associated habitat; material: faeces | place: Denmark | collected 2008/2010
CAATTGTCTTAGTTTCTTGATGGCAGAATAATTTACATTATTGGCTGCAAAATAGTTATTATTTTATTTACATAATAAGCAATATGTGACCAAGTGGCAGCTTCGGATGTGCGAAGTTTGAATAAGATATTTGTTATGGCGTAGGGCATTATACAGCAAAAATATATACAGGCAGGAATGAGGTCGAATATGGAGATACTTAGAGGAGTTACATTTCATCAAAAAAAGAGTGCCGTATCTCTTGGTAAATTTGATGGAATTCATTTAGGACATCAATTGTTGATGAATGAGATTATAAAGCAAGAAGATCTGGTCCCAACAGTATTTACGTTTGAAGGGATGAAGACCGAGCCGGAAAGTTTGCTCTATTCGGAAGCGGAAAAACAATATTTGTTAGAGCAGATGGGGATTGAGCGGGAAATTTTATTTCCGTTTAATGACCAGACGAAAATAATGTCACCGGAAAGTTTCATACAAAATATGTTATGGGATTCTTTGGACGCAAGGTTGATCTGTGTGGGGGAAGACTATCGGTTTGGCTGTAAACGTGCGGGTGATGTAGCAATGCTTGAGAGAGCTTGTAAAAAACATGGATGTGCACTGCGGGTATTTCCAAAGCGGAAGGATGAACAGGGTGTGATCAGCAGCACCAGAATACGCGAATTGATCCGTTTAGGGCAAATGCAGGAAGCGTCAAAGCTGCTCGGTAGAAATTTTTTCTATTTGGGTACGGTAAAACATGGACAAGCGCTGGGGCGGACAATTCAGATGCCAACAATCAATATATTACCTCCACCGGAAAAGGTGCTTCCTCCATTAGGTGTGTATACTTCTGTCGTTACCGTTGATGGAAGACGTTTTGGTGCCGTTTCTAATCTTGGTAAAAAACCAACGGTTGGAGGCAAAGCAATCAGTTTGGAAAGTTTTTTATTTGATTTCGATCAAAATATTTATGGAAAAACAGTGCGTGTCGATTTATTAGAATTTCAACGTGCAGAGCAGAAATTCGATTCCATTGAGGCATTGCGTGCGCAGATGGAGCACGATAAAAAGACCGCGCAGACCAATCTGAAGGGTGCCCGGTTATAACTATGGGCAGAGAGTGGGCTGGTCATAGTATTGCAGCATAAAACAGCTGCATCGGATATTGTGAAGAGTTTGTGAAAAAATTGTAATTTGTGGGATATATTGGTATACTGGATAGAGCGGACAGATTAACCTATGATTCAAAGTGAACCATTGGTTCTTATTCGCGAGAAAAGCGTAGATTATAAAACTTAGGAGGAAACGTTATGTGGTGTCCAAAATGTAAGACGGAATACCGCGACGGCATTACAGTATGTGCTGATTGTGGAACACCGTTAGTAGAAGGAAGCGCAGAGGATTTTGACCGTATTGATCTTAGTACGTTTAAGGAAGAGAAGACGGCAGCAAAATTTTTAGAATATTTAGAGTATTCTGGGATTGCAGATGCGCAGCAGGAGGAAAATGAGGATGGAACTTATTCCATCACCGTGCCTACCAAGATGGAAAAAAAGGCAGAGAAATTATACCGTGGCTTTTTATTAGCAATGGAAGAAGAGGAAGAAGAAAAGATTGCGCCGAAACAGGTGGCACAGCCAACAGAAGAATCTGCACAGAATGCAGACGAAGAATCTGTGACAGCACAATCCGAAGAAGACAACGAAAATCGGGAATACGATTGGGATGATGAAGAGGATGAGGCCGACCAGACGCCGTACAAAGAGACGGAAGAAGAATTTGAAGAGGCAGAGCAGCTTGTGTCAGAGGAAGATATTGATGAAAATCCGGAAGATCTGCTTTATGCCAGTGAAGGCAATTACGAGACAAAAGAAGATGCTTATAAGGATACAAAATATTCAGGCATTACATTTATTGTATTTGGAATATTAGGAGCAGTGTATTTGGCATTATGCAAACTGGACATTATCCCGATCAAGTACAACACATTTGTATTTATCGTGATCTGTGCTTTATTTGCCGGATTTGTACTGTTAGGAATTGTGAATTGTGCCAAGGCATCTAAGATGAAACTGTTAATCCCGAAAGAGCAGGAAAAGACGGAGAAAATCACCCAATGGCTTTCTGAGAACATTACGGATGCATTTATCGAAAAATGGACGGATGACAGCGTTACAGAGATGGAAAACGATCTTGCGATCACTTCTCATATCCGTCAGAGTCTTCTTCATGAATTTCCAAATGAAGAAGTTGCCTTTTTGGAATATTTGGCAGATAAATACTATTCAGATACATTTTTAGACGAATAAAAGGATTGCAATTAGTGATTATTTGTTATATTATGATTATGTGATAATAGAATGACTCGATTTGTTGAGTTGCGATATGTGCAGAAAAAGATTCGACAGGATGTCTTTACATCCTGTCGAATTTTTTTTTAGGAATAGGAAATTGCTGTTATGTTGCGTTTTGCTCTTTTGATCAATGATTCGATATATGGAATCGCATTACAGAGTAACACCATTTTTTGCTAATAGAGCACGGGCTGATTCCACAGAATCAATACCGGTCTTATTTTTGATTGGAGCAAACTCTTTGTCACGCTCTACCTCAAATGGAAGACAGGTGTCCATCATCTGGATCATATCCAAGATCAACGTCTCGAATTTGTAACCGTTTGGTTCTTCCGGTTTGATCAATGTTCCGGCATCATCAATATATGGAATCTTTTTCTCGACAATATGGAGCGGAAGCGTATTTTCGCAAATATCTTCCAATTCAGACTCCTTGAACAAATAATTGAGGATGACACCAAAGTTATATGCAGGCTCGCCGTCTTCATCGACAGCATCACGAAGTTCCGGTGTCAATTCATAATATTCAACGATAGATGGATGATTGTCTTTTAAGCACATAACGCCAACTTTTTCATCCGGATGATTTTTGCAGACTACCTTAGCACCAACGCTGCGGTTTTCTGTGATCGTTGCACCGATAAAGCATGGGTCAGCAATGCGCTGTAATACGTTATCCACTGCAAATACATTGAGCCATTCAATACCATTTTCATGGATCAGATCTAATAATCCGGCATTTTTGAGGGAAGAGAACCAGCCGCCGTTGCCGTTTGGAGAGGTGGCTAATTTGTAAGGCTCTTCCAAAAAGATCTTTCCATCATACGTAGCAGCAGGTGCCATATCCTGCTTAAAGAAATGAATATAATCTTCTTTGTAACCAAAGAAGTTCTGTTCCTTAAAAAATGTCGTTGTCGCTGTATGGTTTTTATCGCTGGTCATTACAAATAAATGGATAAACTCACCACTTTCCCGAACAACATCCATCAGATTGCAGATAAGACGTTCAAAGATATACATTGGCTTGGTGACGCCAATATCATACATTCCCTTTGGATTATCAGAGCCGAGACGTGTACCCATGCCGCCAGCCAATAAAACAGCACCGACTTTGCCGGAGCGGATCGCTGACAGACCGGTTTCACGGTATTTGTCCTCGTTTGCATGGATTTCCTGCAGTCTGAGTGCACGGATCGGCGTGATCGTACCGGTAGAAGATTCTTTTTCGTTGCTGCCAATCTTATTCAGTACTGAAAAATCGGTTTCTTCAATTTGCTGTAATAAAGCTTCTTTTTGTGTCTCAGATAATGTGTCAAAATATTTCAGAAGATGTTCCTGACCGTACTGCTGTAATTTTTGCTTTGCACATTCTAATGTCATGAATGAATACCTAACCTTTCTTATTTTCGTATTGATGCTCGTATCTGAGCAAAAGTATCTAACTTAATTATACAGGAAATAAATTGGGGTGGCAAGTTTGACTTATTGGATAGGCAGTTTTATAATAAAGAGCAGATAATTTGGCGTTATTTAGTTTATAAGACAATGCTCGTAGTGTGGTGATATGCCACCAAGAATTGCTTTAGCAATTCTTGCAAAGCAAAGCGTTTGCTTTGCTTTTTTACAAGCGCAGAAATGGGGGAAGATTATGGCAGATCGAAGACGCAGACGCAAGGCGCAGGCAGAAGACGCAGAGCGGGCCTTACGATATATGCAGGCATTGCAGGGCAAGAAGATTCCATTGCTGACGTTAGATGCAAAATGGCATGCGTTGTTTCCGGATTTTCGCAAAACAAGAGAGATTAAGCGCTTGGAAAAAGAACTAAACCGTTTGATCGAAAAGCAGGGGCAGACTGCCAATGATCTGTTGGATTACAAAAAGGCAAAGAAAGTATTGATGCAGAATGTTATTGATAATATGACAGATGGTCATGAGTTTGACAGCCCGATCCGTGTGCGCAAACAAGAAAAGAATAAGCAGTTGATCGAAGAAATTAATGATAAGATCGCCAAAGCAAAAGAAGATAAGTTTCAATTTCCTGCAGAAATAGCAGCAAAAAATCATGAATTATTGATTGCCTGCATGCAGGTATGTTATACAGAGTTATCTGAAAATACAGAGCGGATCGAGCAGGCAGAGGCGGAGATCACTGCCCTTAGAGAACAGCTCAAGAATACAATCCTCCATAAACAGGATATGGAGATGCGTAACACGGAAGTATATAAATATATGCATAATCTGTTGGGACCGGACGTCGTAGAAATATTTGACCGGGATCACAGAGTATGGCGTGGTAACATGGAAGAAAATCATTTGGATGCTGGAGGAAACAATGAGTGAGATTGTTGGCATTGGCGTTGACATGATAGAGATCAGCCGGGTGCTGGCTGCATACAGCAAAGAAAGTTTTCGAAAACGTCATTTCACGGAAGAGGAGCAGCAGCTTATTGCTCACAAAGAAGCTCGTGCGGCAACGACCTTTGCTGCAAAAGAAGCTGTCGTGAAAGCGATGGGTACGGGATTTACGGGAATTTCACCGATAGAGATCAATATATTGCGTGATCCGAGTGGAAGACCGACTGTGACGCTGCTTGGCAGGGCTAAAGAGAAAGCATTAGATCTGGGAATTGACCAAATCCTATTATCTATTGCAGATACGAAAGAAATGGCGATTGCGTATGCAACGGCAATTTCAAGCGGTAGATAATAATGACTATATATTATAGTTGCATATAATAGCAAGGCGTGACCATATGATGACTGGTGTAACGCTTTGCAAACCGAGAAAGGAAAGCAAGGTTAGCATGGAATATATCGTAAATGGCAGTCAGGCAAGAGAGATCGATCGTTGCTCCATACAGGAAATCGGAATTCCATCTATGGTTTTGATGGAAAAGGCAGCGATGTCTGTGGCAAGTTGTATTATGGCACAGGCAGATAAAAAGAAAGACCATATACTGGTTGTATGCGGAACAGGCAATAACGGTGGAGATGGTGTGGCTGCTGCGCGTATGCTGCGGGATGCCGGTTATATTGTCAGTGTCCTCGTTTTGGGACAGGAAGAACATTGCTCGGAAGAGATGAAACAGCAGATCTCCATTGCAAGACATCTTGGTGTGTCCGTCTTTTGGGACAACCTTACTGGGGAAACGACATTCACAGAGACGAGTTTTTCAGAATATAGTATTATCGTGGATGCAATCTTTGGCATTGGATTATCGAGAGATGTAACGGGTGTGATTGCCGATTATATTAACGCGATCAATCGAAGTGCTGCAGATGTTTTGGCTGTGGACATTCCATCCGGCATTAGTGCGGATACCGGTGCGGTATTAGGAACAGCTGTAAAAGCAACGATAACAGTAACTTTTGGACATAATAAACGTGGGCTGGTATTATATCCGGGAACGGAGTATGCGGGACAGGTAGTGGTAACGGATATTGGATTTCCGGAAATGGTAACAGAGAGAGTGATGAAGCAGTCACAGACGTTTACGTATACCAAAGAAGACATTTCGGTATATTTTCCAAATCGAAAGAAACGTTCAAACAAAGGAAGTTATGGACGTGTTGTTGTCATTGCCGGATCCAAGGATATGAGCGGAGCCTGTTATCTTTCCGGTGAGGCAGCCTATCGTATGGGGTGTGGACTGGTGCATATTGTGACAGCGCAGGAAAATGCAGAGGTCATCCGTATAAAATTGCCGGAAGCTATTGTTACCGGCTGGTCGGAAAATGTGACGGGGGAGCAGGAAGCAGACATTACCGCAGCGATACATAAAGCAGCAGCGGTTGTGATCGGTCCGGGATTGGGGCAGGAAGCCGGAGCGGAGAGATTGCTGGATCTGGTGCTGCAGGTAGCAAAGAAACTGCCTGAGCTGCCGGTTGTAATTGATGCAGATGGGTTAAATCTTTTAGCCAAAAAGCGATTGTATTCTACACTTGGCAGACAGTATGTTCTGACTCCGCATTTGCGGGAAATGAGTCGTTTATCCGGGAAGAGTGTTCAGGAGATTGCGGACGATATGACATCGGCAGTTATGGGACAGCAGGCGGGAGCGACAATTGTGCTCAAAGATGCGAGAACACTGGTCAGTGATGGTGATTGGCTCTATATTAATTTATCGGGCAACAGCGCCTTATCTACAGGTGGATCCGGAGATGTGCTAAGTGGAATGATCGGCGGATTATTGGCACAAGGATGCACACAGAGAACGGCAGCTACGCTGGCAGTGTATATGCATGGACTAACAGCGGATCAGTATTGCGAGAGTGCACCGCCGCATTGTATGCTGGCGAGAGACATATTAGAAATGATACCGAAGATTGGAGGCAACTCATGAAAACATATTATCGCGTGCAGGCAGATATAGACTTGGATGCTATTTATAAAAATGCAGAAAATGCAAAGAAACTTACTAAGCCGGGTACAAAGTTTATGGCGATCGTTAAGGCTGATGCATATGGTCATGGTGCAATACCCGTCGCTAAAGTATTAGATCCCATTGCAGATGCTTATGGCGTTGCAATTTTGGAGGAAGGAATTGAGCTTCGTCAGGCAGGGATCACTAAGCCGATCCTAATCCTTGGTTTTACGCCGGCACCGCTATATCCGAGTATGATCGAATATGACATTGCAACCGCCGTATTTCAATATGACATGGCAAAGAAAATGTCAGATGCAGCGGTTCAACTAGGAAAAAAGGCAAAGATACATATCAGTCTGGACACGGGGATGAGCCGCATTGGGTTTGCTTTGACCGAGGAGAGTCTGCAGACGATATGCAAGATAAATCAGCTCCCGGGGATCGAGATAGAGGGCTGCTTTTCACATTTTGCACGCATGGATGAAAAAGATAAGACAAAAGCGGAACAACAATTTTCGCGCTATGAAACATTTGTCCATAAAATGGAACAGGCAGGGGTGAAAATCCCGGTAAAACATATTTCAAACAGTGCCGGTATTATGGAAATGCCTAAAGTGAATGAAGATATGGTTCGAGATGGAATCTGTCTATATGGATTATATCCTTCGGAAGAAGTGAATAAGGAGCGGCTGCCGCTTGAGCCGGCTATGCAGTGGAAGACCTATGTTTCCTATGTCAAAGAGTTGGAAGCAGGTATCGAGATTGGATATGGTGGAACGTATACGACCACGAAACCAACGATGGTTGCAACGATTCCGGTTGGATATGCAGATGGTTATGCCCGCTCTTTGTCAGGTAAGGGATGTGTCCTTATTCACGGACAGAGAGCACCAATCTTGGGACGCATCTGTATGGATCAGTTTATGGTAGATGTCACCGATATTCCGGGAACAGCGGAAGGTGACGAATGTATGCTTTTTGGAGAGCAGGAGGGAGAAATCTTGTCAGTAGAAGAAGTCTCAGAGCTTGCCGGTTCTTTCAATTATGAATTTGTCTGTGATGTCGGACGACGAGTTCCTAGGGTATTCTATCAAAACGGTAAAGCAGTAGAGACCAAAGATTATTATCCGGAATATTAAGAGAGCGTCCGTTCTTGCTTTTTGTGAAGATGGGACGATTAATAGCAACAAAAGAAAACGTTTACGAATACTTTTCAAAAAAATGGTAAAGATAGGAAATAAGCCACAAAAAAATTTAGGAATGGAGCGTGAACGTTTTGGTTATTAAACGTGGAGACATATTTTTTGCAGATTTACGGCCGGTAGTGGGTTCGGAACAAGGCGGGGTCAGACCGGTACTTATTATACAGAATGACATGGGAAATCGACACAGCCCAACGGTCATTTGTGCAGCTATTACATCTCGTATGAACAAAGCAAAACTTCCAACGCATATATCGTTGGACATGAAAAAATATGATATTAGTAAAGACTCTGTTATTCTTTTGGAGCAGATCCGAACCATTGATAAATCAAGGCTTCGAGAAAAGGTTTGTCATTTGGATCAGGACATATTGCAAAAGATCGATCAGGCTCTTTGCATTAGTTTAGCGATTGAGGAGAAAACACATCAATGAAAATTACGATATTAACCGTTGGAAAGATCAAAGAGAAATTTTTTCGAGGAGCGGTCGAAGAGTACAGCAAGAGATTGAGCCGTTATTGCAAGCTGGAGATCATCGAAGTGGCGGATGAAAAAACACCGGATCATGCCAGTGCACATGAAGAAGAACTCATACGCGCCAAGGAGGCAGAGCGGCTCAAAAAATACATAAAAGACAATGCTTATACGATAGCACTTGCCATAGACGGTAAGCAATATTCCTCCGAGGACTTTTCTACACATGTCCATGATTTGGGACTGAAAGGGGAGAGTCATTTGCAGTTGATCATTGGTGGTTCGATCGGACTTGCTCCTGAGATCTTATCGTTAGCGCAGGAGAAGATCAGCTTTTCTAAAATGACATTTCCGCATCAGTTGATGCGCGTGATCTTGTTGGAGCAGATCTACCGGGCGTATCGGATCATGAACGGGGAACCCTATCATAAATAGGGAATTATGACGGATATGGAGAAAAAGGTTGTGAGTTTGCCATAATAAAAGGCCTCCTATGATTTTAATATTTTATCATAGAAGACCCTTGTATTGTTTGATTTACAGTGATTTTTTTACAGGCTCATAAATTTTACTGTGCTTGAACATAAAAAGCATTATAATTTGTCATTTTGCTTTTCCACCTTTTCGGTTGGTTAATTATTATTTCTGATAATGGTAACATTTTCATCGCACGAAATATTATTATCAAGTAATTCTGTGTTCTTTGTCACATCCAGACTTGTCAACTGGTTATGCTCACAATATAAAGATGTCAATGCTGTGTTCTTTGTTACATCCAAGCTACTCAACTGGTTCCAGCGACACTCTAAAGATGTCAACGCTGTGTTCTTTGTCACATCCAAACTTGTCAACTGGTTAATGCCACAACCTAAACCTGTCAATGCTGTGTTCTTTGTCACATCCAGACTTGTCAACTGGTTCTGGGCACACTCTAAAGATGTCAATGCTGTGTTCTTTGTCACATCCAGACTGCTCAACTGGTTATAGTAACAATTTAAATATGTCAATGCTGTGTTCTTTGTTACATCCAGACTGCTCAACTGGTTATCGCCACAACCTAAAGATGTCAATGCTGTGTTCTTTGTTACATCCAGACTTGTCAACTTGTTATCGTAACAATATAAAAATGTCAATGCTGTGTTCTTTGTTACATCCAGACTACTCAACTGGTTATCGTCACAATCTAACTTTGTCAATGCTGTGTTCTTTGTTACATCCAGACTTGTCAACTGGTTATAGCCACAATCTAACTTTGTCAATGCTGTGTTCTTTGTCACATCCAGACTTGTCAACTGGTTATAGTTACAATATAAATATGTCAAAGCTGTGTTCTTTGTTACATCCAGACTTGTCAACTGGTTACCACCACAATTTAAATCTGTCAATGCTGTGTTCTTTGTTATATCCAAACTTTTCAACTTGTTACCGCTACACTGTAAAGTTGTCAAAGCTGTGTTCTTTGTTACATCCAGACTTGTCAACTGGCTATCTTTACATTCACTGCCACAATTTAAGTAACGTAATGCCGAAAATTTTTCTGTACTTAATTCTCCTTTAAGTCCAACGTATCTCCAGTCTATTCCTACTAATCTACCATTTTCCCAAGTATATTGCCAGCTATTTTGTATATCTTCACTAAGCTCGTTCGACGCACCTTGTTTTTTCTGTTCAGCAATCAAATTTTTTAATGCTTCTGCATC
>OGQO01003791.1_pt1 | contig 10077 bp, 10 predicted proteins | sample 1553241 | NCBI WGS metagenome assembly OGQO01 (sample SAMEA2579933, study PRJEB22360) | human gut metagenome | biome: human gut; feature: human-associated habitat; material: faeces | place: Denmark | collected 2008/2010
TTATTACTTTTATTTTCATTTTTCACCTATCTGTTTTTTTGTATTAGTTTCGCTTGTCAATACATCCTTCTCTATAAAAATAGGACGCTGTTTTCCCTGAATATACATTCTTGCTATATATTCTCCCATAATTCCCAAAATTAAAAGCTGAATACCGCCAATTAAAAGAATCAATGCGACAATTGTTGCATATCCCGGCACATCTACACCGCAGATCAGCCGCTGCAAAACAACCACAATAAAATAGATAACAGCAAGAAGTGATGTGAATGACCCAAGCACAGTTGCAATTTTTAACGGTGCAGTTGAATAGCCAATGATGCCCTCCACCGCATACTTAAACAGTTTCCAGAAGCTCCATTTTGTCTTTCCTGCATGACGCTCCTCGGCAACATAAGGAATATAGTAAGTATCAAAGCCAACCCATGAAAAAATTCCCTTTGAAAAGCGATGATATTCCGGCATGCTTAAAATTGCATCAACCATTTTTCGTCTGCATGTGCGAAAATCACTCGCGCCATTGACAAACTCTACCTCACTCATTTGATTGATCAGGCGATAAAATTCACGTTTAAAGAAAGACAGACCCTTTCCTTCATTTCTCTCTTTTTGAAAAGCAGCAACACAGTCATACTCTGGATGATCATCCAATATCTGAACCATCTCGCGCACAATTTCAGGACGCTGCTGTAAATCAGCATCAATCAATGTTACAAGATCACCCTTTGCATGCTTCATTCCTGCCAGGATTGCTGCTTCCTTTCCAAAATTACGTGAAAACTGAACAATTGTGATCGGTGTTTCTTCTCTTTTCTCATAAAACAGCTTTTTTAACTCAATCCCGGTATTATCCCTGCTTCCATCATTTACCATAACAAGCTCGTACTCATAGCCACAGCCCAAAAACGCATTTACAGCTGCATCATAGAATGCCCGGACATTATCCTGCTCGTTATAGCATGGAACCACCAGTGATAATTTCATCCTGTTACCTCCTGTCTTGCCTACTTGTCTTTCATATTTAAAACCAGATTGATCATCCATCGCAATCTGGTCGGATAGTCCCCACTTTTTTACTTCATCACCTACTATAACACAATTATGCCCCATTGGAAAGTATATTTTGCGCATTTCCTTTTCTTTTCAGCATTTTTATGTTATTATAAAGGTCAGTCTGACTGACTTATCAATGTTTCACGGTGCAAAACTGTGCCCATTATGGAAAGGTGTGAATATTGTTTATGAAAGCTTTTTTACGTTCTTCTTTTTCTTTATGCCTGTGCATATGTCTTCTTTTACTGCCATGCCATGTCGCAAGTGCTGCAACAAAGGCTGAAATTGACACCATGCAGGCACATCTGCCTGAGGAATGGCCTGATGCGCCTGAAATTACAAGCGAAGCCGCAATCCTCGTTGATATCGATACTGATACAATCCTATACGCAAAGAATGCGACAAACTCCATGTATCCTGCCAGCACAACTAAGCTGATGACAGCCTATCTGACTCTGTCTAACACTTCTTTGGATGATATTGTCACATTTTCAAAGAACTCTATTTATAGTCTTCCAAGCGGCAGCAGCCACATTGGTATGCATATCGGAGAATCCTTAAGCGTAAGAGACTGTCTGTATGGTCTTTTACTTCCTTCTGCAAATGAAGTAGCAACAGCACTTGCTGAACATGTCAGCGGCTCTGTATCTTCCTTTGTGGATCTGATGAATAGCACTGCTGTAAGTCTTGGCTGCGTAAACACAAACTTTGCAAATGCCAATGGACTTCAGGATCCAAACCACATGACATGCGCCTACGATTTATATAGGATTATGCTAGGCTGCCTTCAGTATTCTGATTTTATCTCTATTTCATCCACACCAGCTTATTATAGAAAGGCCGATTCCATTCTAGACCGCGATATTCCTATGGGCACTACAAATAAGCTTATTAAAAAAGATTCCGACTACTACACACCGTTTGTTGTCTGTGGAAAAACTGGTTGGACCGAGGAAGCTGGACGCTGCCTAGTTACATATGCTTCAAAGGATGGACGCAATTTAATCTGCGTTACAATGGATACAGAAGATCCAAACCAATATAAGGATACCATCCAGCTTTTTAATTACGGATTTGACCATTTCAGTGTAGCAAAAGCTTCTGAGCAGGATCAGACCTACAGCACACAGGCGCTTATCTCTAACAGCCCACTTGGTCTTTCTGAGCAAAATTCCTCTTTTCTGACACTGGACAGCGCTTCACGCGTCACCGTGCCAGATACTGTTTCACTAGATGACCTGACACGCCGTCCCATTACAAATGAAGATGGCACACATATGCTCTCATATGAGCTTCATGGATATCCACTTGGAACTGCAATGATTATCAACCAGGTCGCACAGGACACAAGCGACCTATATGTGGTATCTGGTAATTCATTGTCTGACGTGCTTCAGACAAAACCTTTCCACGAAATAAAAATCTGGCTTTTTGTATGCATGCTTGCCGTCATCATTTTGATTATTCTTCTCGTTGTCTTTTTAATTCGTTATAATAAGATGAACAAAATAAAACATCCGACACGGCCAAATCACCAATATCGTATGCAGTAAACAATCAGAAAAAGGGCTGCGCATTAGCTTGTGCGCAGCCCTTTTTCTGCCGCTTTCTCCATGCGGCGTTTTTTCATCAATTCTGATTTTGCCTTAATCTTTCTGGCACCCTCTGCATCAGTCAGCTTCATTGTTTTTATCATAAAAACCTGTCCGTCACAGTGTTTTACCCTGATTTTTCCTTTTAGCCATCCATGTCTAGGACAATATGCCAAGCCAAAATACTTGCGGTTGTTATCCGAAAACCAGTTCATTCGTCTTGTGACATTTCTTCCGCATTTATAGCAGACCATTGAACTGACATTTCTTGCTTCCATTGCCTCCTCACGGCTTTGATAAAGCTGTGAGACAAACTTTGAATAACGCTCAAAAACAAGATATATCTCCTCCTGTGCATTTTTCGGAGGTCTGTAATAATCTACCGATACCATGCTCTGCCAGCTCTGCTTTTCAAGCTGACTTAACACGCAGCCTGTATAAGCTGCATCATACACAGCACGGTGAAAAGGCCATTTCTTTGGCAGTGCCAGCGTCTCAATCACACTCTCAAGAGATGCACGCGCGTGACCATCCAGACAATACAGACTGTAAAGCTTTTGAACATCATAATAAAACAGAGGGAACGCAAACGGATTTTCCATTCCAAAATAGGCAATGTTTCGCTGCAGCTCCGTCAGATCCATGTCGCCCCACGTAAAGAACACAGGATCCTTCCCACACCATTTCCAGAAGCGTTCCATCGCGTCCGGAAACGGTATGCCTTCAGCTTCTAACTGTTTCATACTAATTCCAACCACTTCCCGCACGCGGTAAAACAATTCTGTGTACACGCACGGCCGGATCAGGCAGCTAAAGCTGTCTGTCTGGTTTCCGTGCTCATCTAGGCGTACCGCGCCAATCTCAATCACCTCAAACGTAAGTCCTGGTGCTTCCCTATCACGCGTCTGTGCCTGATTCCATTCTAAATCTAATACAATTGAATTCATAAATAATAAATCTTTCTAATATATGCCTTATTATAGCCTTACAGTTAAACCTCTGCGCCTGGCACAAGCATTTCCAAGCCTTCTACTCCTTCTACTGCATCACTTATGGAGCTTGCCACATGGCGAAGCGATACAAGTCTTGAGTAAAATTTTGCGTAGCCTGGCTGAACCTCACAGCCGCGGCGTCCATAAAAGTAGCTTCTCATCATCTCCTCTGCAGCCAGTGTGATACCGTTTCCTGCGGCCTGATCCATCGCATCCAAATATAGCTCTTGATCTGTCTGTGCCGCCATTCCAAGGAGATATTCACCTACTCCATACATTCCGCAATACTCCGCACACAAAATACTTATCGTATGCTGCAGATTTTTTCTTTCCTTTTCATCTAATGTCTCAGAGAGCACCTGATGCAGCTGATTCATTTGTGCAAGAATCTCTGTTACTGCCGGCACCATTGCCTCATAAATCTTTTTTCCATTCTTCTCACTTGCAAGAAGCGGTGCAAATACAGCCATCTCAAGCATTGCTGTGCTTGTAACGTCCTCTCCTGCAATCTCTTCACACCGTTTTTTTACCTTCGTTACAGCAGCCTCATCAAAATGATTAAGATATAGTGCAGCCAGTTCTTCGAAACCATCCTCCAAAAAACCACACAATACATTTTCCATCAGCTTTGCCGTATCATTCTCTCCATTTTTTTCCATATCCAGATCAGGATGCAAAAGCGGCAGCAGTTCTTCCGTAACCATCTGCGTATTTAAAGAATCCTGTGCCTGAAGATATTTCATCACGCGTGAAAAATTCAAATACAAATATAAAAAGCTTTCAGTTAACAGCAGGTGCTTTGCTTCCAAAATATCTGGCTCGTAGCCGCTTACACTATTTTGATCTGTCACCTGTGACACAGGTGCAAACTCCCAATAAGACCGTAAATGAGGAAAATCAAGTCCCTGCTTTTCACGATACTGTGCCTGTGGCAAACGCTTCGATGCCTCACGGCGCATCTGCATCAAATTTTCACGATATTTATCTGGCTGGCCAAAACACTCTTCCTCAAAATAGTCGAGCACATCAGTGATTCGGTCATCACTGATATCAGCAGCTTCATTACTGTAAAGCCAGACAAAATCACTGACAGCGTCCTTTAGACGGTGCATAGAATGCTGTGCATGCTTATACATCACCTGATCTAGCGCAAGCTTTAGTACAACAGCCGCCTTCTCATAATTCCCCTTTGCAATCAGTCTGTTTCCCTCTTCCTGAAGTGCCCGAAAGTCCCAGTTTTCATCGTTATACTCCTCGTACCACAGATCTGTCTTACAACTGGGACAAAAATGAGGATTTCCCCAAAAATGTGTATGGCAATTCCTGCATCTTCCCATTTGTATCACTTCCTTTCTTATTTCTTCTTTACATTGAATAGTCACATTTTAGCACAAATGAATAAAAATAGCAATGCAGGCACTTTCTATTTAAAACGGATTGTGCTATTATGATGACAGTTCATATGTCAAACCATTACGATATCAATTCGATGTCAATTTTAGGAGGTAAATTATGCAATTGAAGGAAATCGAAAAGTTAGCAGCTTCCGTCATGGAAAGGGCAGTTGATGCTAAAGAGGTGGCTGGTGTCAACCTGCTTGTTTTAAAGGACAAAGCACCTGTATTGTCACTTCAGGCTGGCTACGCCGATCTGGAAAACAAGATTTTAATGGCAGACGATACTATCATGCGCCTGTACTCCATGAGTAAACCAGTTACAGCAGCCTGCATGATGATTTTAATGCAGCGCGGTCTTGTTGATTTGAATGATCCGGTATCAAAATTTATTCCGGCTTTTGCAAATCAGACTTATGTAAACGGCAATACACTTTCTCTTGTACAAAGACAGATGACCGTACATGATCTTTTATTTATGACATCTGGCCTTTCCTATGGAAGCGATTCTGCTGCCGGAAAAGCAACGTCTGATCTTTTTGCAGAGATGGATACACGTCTTTCTACAGATAATGCTATGACAACACGTGAGTTTGCTGACCGAGTTGGAAAAAATCCACTCGAATTTGAGCCATCCTCTAACTTTATGTACGGCATTTCCGCTGATATTCTTGGTGCACTGATCGAGGTGATCTCAGGAATGAGCTTTGCTGAATTTTTAAAGAAAGAGATCACAGATCCTCTTGAGATGCCAGATACAGGCTTTTTCGTTCCTGCGCAAAAGCAGTCTCGTCTTTCTAAGGTTTATGCACGCACAGAAAATGGATTAACACTTTATACAGGAGATCATCTGGCAATCAAAAATAAAATGGATACTCTTCCGGCATTTCAGTCAGGCGGTGCCGGCCTTGTCTCCACATTAAAGGATTACGCAAATTTCGGCACCATGCTGCTTAACGGCGGAAGCTTTAAGGGACGCCAGATCTTAGAGCCAGAAATTGTACGTTATTTCACACAGGGAACACTGCAGCCTTGGCAGCAGGAATCACTGTCTCGCGGCTGGGGCGGTCTTGAGGGCTATAGCTATGGCAATCTTATGCGCGTTATGAAGGATCCTTCTAAGGCGATTATGTACACAACACTTGGCGAGTACGGCTGGGATGGATGGCTTGGACCTTATTTCTCCAATCACCCTGGCTGCGATATCACTTTCCTTGCTGGTATTCAGCTTACAGATGCCGGTACTACACCAACTGTAAGAAAGCTTAGAAATGTCGTTTTACCAAATCTTTTGAATAACAGGTGATGGAATCTATGGATGAACTGATTTCACAGGCTGCTGATTTTATTAGCGGCCTGCTGCCGTTTCTCAATAATATAAATATTGTCGGTCTTCTTTTATCATTTGTCTCACTAGTATTATCAGTACTTTTATGCTTTTGGGGCTATCGCCTGTTTACCTGCTTTGCAGCCGGCATCGGCTTTGTAATCGGTGCCTTTCTAGGATTTTTCCTGTCTGGTCATTTTACAGATGAGTTATGGATTATTCTTTTAAGTGCACTGATTCTTGGTCTTATACTTGGCTTTTTGGCAACCAGGCTAATTCTTTTGTCCACATTTTTTGTCGTCTTTATTCTTGTTTCAGTCTTTTCATGCGGTCTTCTGGTTTCATTTGTCACATCACTTTCAAACGTGATGGCCGGCATAATCAGCTTGATTCTTGGAATTGTCGCTGGTGTGATCTGTATAAAGCTGCAAAAACCTATCATAATTCTCGTCACTGCATTTTGCGGTGCACTCGGAACGGTACAAATTTTATTTCAGCTTTTAAAATTTGAACAGATCACGATCTTCTACGGTGCTTTCTTATCACTTGCTATGATTGGAAGCATTGTCCAGTTTTTAAGTACAAGGCGAGATGAGTAAAAAAAGTGCGTGTAAAAAATGATTTTTCATCTTTTACACGCGCTTTTTTAATATGATAAAAGCTTTTAATCCTTTTCCAACAAATATCCTACATTTCGCACTGTGCGGATCATAGAACCTTCCTCGCCAAGCTTCTGGCGCAGCGTTTTTATATGCATATCGAGTGTACGGGACTCTCCTTCAAAGTCAGTTCCCCACACACGTTCCATGATTACCTCTCTTGTAAGTACCATGCCGCAATTAGCCATAAGAAGCTTCAAAAGCTCATACTCTTTAAATGTAAGCTCACAGTTTTCTCCCTTTACCGTCACGAGATGGCGCTCATCATCTAATACCAGATTTCCAACCTCAAGACGCTTTGTCTGCGCACCTGCACTGCGGCGAAGCAATGCCTTCACACGCGACAACAGCTCCATAATGCCAAATGGCTTTGTCATGTAATCATCTGCGCCTATATCAAGACCACGCACCTTATCAAGCTCTGTAGTCTTTGCTGTTACCATCATAACTGGCAAATGCTTTGTCTGCGGCATTGCTCTAAGCTTCTTTACAATTTCTAAGCCATCCTCATCCGGCAGCATAACATCAAGCAAAAAAAGATCTGGCGCTTTCTTTTCCAATCTCTCGTAAAGTGCTTTTGCATCCTCAAATTCCTCAATTTCAAAACCGCCGCATTTAAGTGCATATGCCTCAATCTGACGAATATCATTGTCATCCTCTACAATAAAAACTAGTGCCATCTTATTACCATGCCTTTCCGCAAAATTTTGCTTGTCTTTTGTGCTTTTGCTATTTTACTTTGACATCATTAAGTCACTACTATACTGCTTCTTTTTTAATTCTACATCTTTTTTATGTAAAATCAAGGTAAACTTTCCAGTTCACGCGTTATGATACGAAAGCCCTTAAAATGTAACTCCCGTATGAATGCGTGAAAAGTGCGATGGTCGAAAGAAATTTGTACACTGCACAAAGCGTGTTTGGCTGTATGAGGTATTTCCATTTGTCAATGTCAAACGAACCTCTATGATATTATCTGGTTCTTCTCCTGTTCCATTCCACCGAAATGAGAGATCCTCTATCCAAAATCCCTGATAGAATTTTTCATCAAAAGTCCAGTCTGTGCCTTGTGACGAACTATCCGCCACTGGATAATAATATAGTGAAAAACGACCCTTTCCATCACCCGAAGCCTCACTTTCCATGCGCACCGGATTTCCATTTGCTGAGTAAAAGCAGATTGTTTTCCACCAATCATCACCACTTGATTCACCGCCCAGACAAAGCAGTGCTCCATCTGCACTTGCTAATGAAAGCTCTCCTTGTGCCTTATCAAGAATTGTGTCACTGACTACAATTGCTCTTGATAAAGATTCCATTCTGTAAAACGCATTCATTGCAGCAGAAACTGCAGTTGTTGCTGCCAGTAAAAACATACCAATCAGCGCAAATGTAACAATAACCTCAACAAGTGTGCTTCCGCGCCTGTTGTCTTTTATCTTCTTCACTGCTCATCACCTCCATCTAACGTGGCTGATGAATGATTTTCATATCCAGTTGTTCCATCTCCAAAGTAAAAGATTGATGCGTTTTGCCTGCTGTAGCTGCTCCATTTCGTATTTAATGTAAAGCTGCCGGCTTCTCCAGAAAAAACGCAGCTTACAGATTCCGTCTTTGTCGGACTAGTCTTGTTTTTATAATAGTCGCCTATTAGCTCCTGCTCTTCTTTTCGTATATCTACAGAGCGCGCAAGAAGATTTCCTGAAACTTTCAAAGACTTTTGAAACATCAGCATTATTATCATCAGCAGCAAAAATGCCACGATGACGCCTACTAAGCTTACACCTTTTTTATTGTTTACGCATCTTTGGCTTAGTCGTTTATACTGAATCTGCCTTCTGCCTGTCATTTTTTTAATCATATCCTGCATCACCTACCTTCGCTCTGAGCGGATCCAATAAAGAGTATCCTGCACATCCTCATTTTGATTCTCATCATCCGCTGTATAAGCAGTATAAGCATTATAAATTGTAGTAACAGAAAATGGCATATCATGATATATGCAGTGCACCGTTACATAAAGTGATGCATCCGTACAGCCATTTTCTCCCTCCTCCCAGCTAAGCGTTGCCTGCGCTGACAGCTCATTTGACTGATTCAGTGCACTGCTGTCCAATGAAAATGTCTGTTCTTCACCAGATGGCCAGCTTCCTGAAATGATCTTGCTGTTGACAAATTCTAAGATAGTGCCAGCAGCCTGTGTTTTTTCCTGCTGTGATGGTGCCACTGTTAGCTCTTTTTCCAGCTCATCTGCAATCGATACTGCAAGTATTCTTGACTGCTCCTGATCCTTTACGCGTCCCGCATTTTGTGTCATAATTGAGGAGGCCAGAAGAAGTGCAAGCGACATCATAACAAGAACTGCCATGATACACACCACAATAATCATCGCAATTCCCTCTTGTCCATTTCTTTGTCTGTGCTGTTTCATGGCAGCCTCCTTCCCCCATCTTGTATATCGGTATCTTACCACTATGAAGCATCTGCTGTCAATAGAACCACCGGGACAGGGACGTTGGTCTTTTTATTGTCCCGGTGGTTCTTCAAAATGCATCAGCCGAAATCCATTTACTGGGTTTCGGCTGTTTTATATAGTATCAAAAATTCATATATCAAAAACATTGTAAAATCATGTTGACGAATATGTTTTGAAGAGGCTATAATCATTGCTATAAAATTTATAGGAGAAACAACAAGTATGAGTCAAGACATTATTAACAACCGTTTTTTGGAAGAATCCGTCTTTGCTATTGCCGATGGATACTGCGTAATCAATCTCAGTAAGAACATTGTACGTGGTTCTATCAAAGTAGGCAGAGTACCACGTCCATAGGAGTTACGCACCGCATGGGCGTGGGTGAATGCCTTTGATGCTACTTATTGATTTTTAATATATTCTTGTACCATTTGTAGACTGTTCTCACTTACTGTTGTGGCAAAATAGCTATCACTCCAAAATAATGGTTTCCAGTAGTATTCTTTCAGAAAGGTATCACCATACTGTTTTCTTGCATAACGGCTTGTTTTCGTTTTAATGACATTTACCAGTGTACCCGGTGC
>OGQO01003793.1_pt1 | contig 10074 bp, 8 predicted proteins | sample 1553241 | NCBI WGS metagenome assembly OGQO01 (sample SAMEA2579933, study PRJEB22360) | human gut metagenome | biome: human gut; feature: human-associated habitat; material: faeces | place: Denmark | collected 2008/2010
TATATACCAATGACTAGGAGGATAAGTCTATGGAAAAAAGAAAACCAATGGATATAACTATAGGTTCTAATATGAGTAAATTAAGAAAACAACTTAATTCTAAATATAATACAATAGAAAAAACGAGATACTTATATTTTTACAAAAGGAGGATTTATTATGCATTGCGAAATCTGTGGAGGTTAAATAGAAATACAAGCTAACGGCAAAGGCATCTGTCCATATTGCGAAGGACGCTTAAGTATCTTTGGTAAGAAATGCAAATCATGCGGAAAGAGCTATTAATTTACACTAATATTTTTACAGAAAAGAGGGATTTCAATGTCTGATTTTTTTAAAGATGGTTCTCGGTGGGGAAGTATTGACAGTAGCGGTTCTATTTACGCTTCTGACGGTACTTATCTCGGTAGTTTAGACAAGTTTGGAAAGTTCCATGACAGCAGTGGCACTTATATGGGCAGTATAGATAGTCAGGGGAAAATACGAAATTATAAAGGTGATTATTTAGGAAGTGTATGGTCAAACGGTGAAGTTCACAACGATCGTGGAGATTATATTGGAATGTTTCCATATTACAATGGAAAGATAGGCCAATTTCAAATCGGAAATAATAATGATTCGGCCTCATCTAATAATAATTCAGACTATAACAATGACAACCAGACAACGGGAAGTTCCACAACTCATACTTCCACTGGAGGCGGCAGTATAACTCCTGCCAGTCTTTCTTCTGAAGGGGATATTCTAGATGTCATAAAATTTGTAGTTATTATTATTATCGGCGCCCTTATTTTTTCTATATTATCCGATTGTTTTTATACAGTAAAAGAGTTATTTATTTCTCCATACTCATCCATTCTTTTGCTGTTATCCTTAGTCGCACCGGCTATTGCTGGCACCATATCCAAAAAGGAGAATGCTGCTAAGGAGTTCCCTCTTTTATATCTGATAAATTATGCACTTTGCCTGCTGTGGTCTATTATTTTTACATTGATTTTGCAAATGACTGCTGTTTATTCTGTTTTTATTTTCGCATTAGATAGCGTAATCTTTGCATTAGCTATGACTATTATTTCTATCCTGTTCTATACAATACTGGATAAAATAATCTTTAGCAACAAAAACATGGATGATTTTAATTGGTTAATAGCACTCCTTAGTTTATCTATTATTACTTGCGTTCTAGTAATTATATTATTTGTTCAGAATCTGTTTCAACTTGACCATCGTTTACAATGGGACAAACGCCCTTGTTCCTATGCACCTTATGAGTCCACTACAGAATATACTGACGAAGATACTGAAAGTTATGATAATACTGATGATTCGGATGATTTTTCTGATGATTCAGAAACTTATAGCGATGATTCTTCCGATGATTCCTGGAATGATTCTTCTGACTCTTCTAATGAAAATAATAACGAAGAGTCCTCATGGGATTCTATAAGTTTTGAAGATAAAATAAATCAAATCAAAACCGATTATTATGATATTGAAAATAACTTAGATTCAATGGAAAGTGACTCTAGTGATGGGGCAACGTTCTATTACAGAAATAATACTCTGACAAAAATGGTTGATACCGTATATCAGGATAATTATACTGTTGAAGTATCCTACAAAAACAGTAAACCATTTTTCATTTTCATGAAATCTAATGATGATAATTCTGAATACAGATATTATTATTTTAACGGGAAATTAATCCGCTATATCGATGAAAATGGCGAAGTTAGTGATTATGAAGATGGAACAGATATCATTGGTTCCGATTTATATGAATGGGCTGATGCTATGTAAAATTCTGGTTTACCGCAGGTCAAGGTATGCACTATCTACCACTTACGATTGCTCAACAACTATAAATTTTTTAGCGGTTCTACTCAATAGCTCTTCAAGCAATCCGACTATAGATTCTTTAGCTTTGCCGGGCTGCCAACAAACAGAACTCCAGAAGATAAATAAAGCATATTTGTGGCCTCGGAGCAAGTGTTGGATGTGAGCACGAAAGCGAACATTCAACACGCCGCGACTAAAGTCACAAATATGCTTTATTTACCTTCTGGAGTTCGTCTGTTTATCTGTCGCTCCCCCTTGCCTGCGGCAAATCACCCCCTCTTATGTGCTTTTCCATAAAAGAGTTCGGCTAATTTCCCTGTTGTCATTTCTTCTCGTTCTTTTCCGGTCAGATCCATGACTATTTTTCCAGAATCCAGCATAATCGTCCTGCTACCGTATTCTAATGCATATTCCATATCATGCGTAATCATAAGGGTTGTGATCTTATTTTCCTCAACAATCTTTTTCGTTAATGCCATGACTTTTTCGGCTGCGCCGGGGTCAAGGGCTGCGGTATGTTCATCGAGTAATAGGAGTTCTGGTTCTGCAATGGTTGCCATTAAAAGAGAGGCTGCCTGTCGCTGTCCGCCGGAAAGAAGACCGATTTTTGTTTTCATTCTGTCTTCGAGTCCCATTCCAAGTGTGGAAAGGACTTCTCTAAAGTAGGCACTGTCCTTTTTATTTAAGGCAAAGAAAGACGGGGAAGCCTTTCTTGTGTAAGCAAGGGCAAGGTTTTCCTCAATGGTGAGGTTCGGAGCGGTTCCACGAAGTGGATTCTGGTAAAGGCATCCGATGTTTAAGGCTCGTTTGTAGTCTTTTAATTTCGTAATGTCTTTGTCTCCTAAGTACACTTTTCCTTCATCTGGAAAAAGGCTTCCGAGGATGACGTTAAACATGGTAGATTTACCGGAACCGTTTGAACCGAGTACAGTAACAAACTGACCGGGTTCTACGGTGAGATTTAAATGGTCGAGGGCAACTTTTTCATTGACAGTGTTTGCCTCAAACTTTTTTGTGATATCTGTAAGTTTTAACTGACTGCTCATTAACGTCTGCCCCCTTTCTTTTTATATGTTTTTTGTAACCACGGAATAACTAATGCGATTACAACGATAACTGCAGACAATAATTTAACTGCATAGCTTGGCATATCAATCTTGTATGCAATCTGAATGATGATTCGGTATAATAAGGAACCGAGAACAACACCAACTGCCTGTATTGTAACGGAATGATTACTAAAGAAAGTAAGACCGATGATTACCGAGGCGAGTCCCATAACAAGCATACCATTTCCACAGTTCAAATCTGCGTATTTCTGATACTGGCAAAGAAGCGCGCCGGAAAATGCAACGAGTGCGTTAGAAATCATGACCCCACCGATTCTGGATACATCTGCATTAATCGAAGATGAACGAACCATTTCCTCATTATCACCAGTTGCAATAATCGCCATACCATTTCTTGTACGGAAAAATGTAACAAGAACTGCACAGGTTACAATAACGATTATCATGGTAAGTAAAAATGCGGTCATGCCTGATGACATATCCTTGCCAAAGGCTCTCTGGAATATCTTGTATACAGTATCTGCCGGTTTATTTACGGTTACGCCCAAGCTGTTTTTTGCTTCATACTGTAAATAACGGTTGGACTGACCACCCAGAATAGCATAGTTTACTGTGTAAAGTCCCGTCATTGTAAGGATACCAGATAAAATCGGTTCAATCTTTAATTTAGTCTGCAAAAGTCCCGTACAAAGTCCTGCTGCCGCTCCTGCAAGCGTGCCAGCAACAAGCCCTAAAATCGGATGTCCTGCAATCGTCACTACGACACAGGCGGTCATTCCAAATACAAAACTTCCCTCTACCGTAAGGTCAGGGGTTTTTAAAATACTAAATGTCAGAAAAACGCCCAGGGCCATAGGGGCGTAGATAAACCCCTGGCCGAGAGCGGAAACTAACATGCCTGCTATTTCATTCATGTTTATGTCCTCAATTCTAATCTTGATTCATTATTTATTAAAATGACTTGTTCCATCTTCCTCTACAAGCACATCAAATCCCTCAAATGCCTTCTTATCAAAGTTACCACCAAACTGTTTTACAGCCTGCATATTTACATATTTCGCATAATCAGAAATTGTCTCGTAAGGAATATCAGAAACTTTTTCGCCGTTTGCAATCTTTTCTACCATGTCTGCAACCTGTTTTCCAAGCTGTACATAGTTTACACCAACTGTAGCAAATCCACCGTCTGCAACCATAGAGTCAGCACCACAGTAGATAGGAACTTTCTTTGCGTAAGCGGCATCTGTGTAAGTAGCCATTGCTGAAGCGATTGTGTTGTCGTTACCAGTATAAAGTGCATCTACTCCTTTAGAAATCAGGGATTCTACTGCTGTCTGAAGCTCAGAAACATTAGAGATAGAAGACTCTTCATAAGCGATATTATTATCGTCACAGTATTTCTTAGCTGCTGTGATTGTAGATACGGAGTTTGTTTCACTGGATGTATACAGGAAACCAATCTTCTTGTAATCTGGCTGGAAGTTAGCGATCAGCTTAACGATTTCATCTGCTGGAATGTTGTTAGAAACACCCGTGATATTCGCACAATCTTCTCCTGTAAGACCTGCTGCTTCCGGGTCTGAAACTGCGGCGAATACGATTGGTGTATCTTCTCCATCATAAACGCTCTTTGCTGTCTGTGCTGTGGAAGTTGCGATTGGAACAACAATGTCTACTCCTTCAGATTTATAATTCTCAATGATAGAGCTTAATGCTGCTGTATCACCGTTTGCGTTATCTGTTACAACTTTGATGTTGTCGTCTTTTCCAAGTTCAGAAGTGATAGTATCACGAATCTGGTCAAGGGATGTGTGGGACATTGGCTGAACGACTGCTACAGTAACCTGTTTTTCTGACTTACTACTTCCTGTGCTACTTTCGGAACTGCTGTTAGAACCACATCCTGTTAAACAAAGAGTTCCTGCCATTGCTGCTATAATTGCTGCACTTACAAATTTTTTAAATTTTCTCATTTTCTTTTCCTTTCTATATCTGTTGTCCGAAGTTTTTAATCAGCTTATATTGTAAAAAGCTTCTCCCCAAGATTATATAAATTTAAAAGTTTAATTGTTTCAGATTAAAACTTGTGTTAAATATCAGAGTGCCAGCAATTCTAAGTTCTAATTTTCACTTGCCATTTTTATATGCTTTTTAATTACCTCACAAGATTTGTTAAGCATCTCCTGTTCTTCCTCTGTTAATGGAAGTTCGATTATTTTCTCAATTCCATTTTTACCGATGAGACATGGGACTCCGCAATGTACATCATGCTGACCGTATTCGCCTTGAAGTAATACAGAGGCCGGCATGATTTTTTTCTCATCACGGAGGATGCAGGCTGCCATTTCAGTTAAGGCTCTGCCGATGCCAAATTCGGTTGATTTTTTACCTTCGATGATAGTCATTCCAATCTGTCTGGTTGCTTCTAAGACTTTTTCCTTAGAAATATCATAAGCATCGAATGGAAGTCCCCCGATTGTTACTGATGAGAATGGAATCATAGAGGAATCTCCGTGTTCTCCTAAGGAATATGCCTGAATAGAACGTCTTCCCACACCGGATTCTTCGCTTAATGTCCGAATTAATCTTGCAGTGTCTAATAAAGTTCCTGTTCCAAAGACTCTGTTTCTTTCTAAGCCAAGTCCTTTTCTTACATAGTCGGCTACAATGTCAGCTGGATTGGTAATGGTTACGACAATTCCTGGAATCTTGTATGGTTTTAACTGTTCGAGAAGTTCTTTTAACATTTCTACGGAACGGCCTAACATATCAAGTCTTGTCTGTCCCGGCTTTCTTGCCTCACCGATTGCGACAACAACGAGAGCTGCATCTTCGCAATCTTTATAGTCACCATCTCTTACTACCGTTTCTCTCTCACAGAAGCTTACGCTATCTGCAATGTCTAATGCCTGTGCGTGTGCCTTATCTTTATCCACATCCACAAGGACAATCTCACCGGCTATCCCCGAATGTGCCAGTGCATATCCACAGTGGGAACCAACATGTCCGGCACCGATAATCACAACTTTTCTCATTTTCATCCTCCTTATCCACAATTATCAAAGTTTTTCCACAATACAGCTTTGTTGATGTCAGAGAACTATAAAAAAACGTCCCTGACAAATATTCTCTATCTGTCAAGGACGGGTAAAACTCCAAAAATTCTCCCGCGGTACCACCTTGCTTCATGAAAATCTTCATGCACTCACAGGATACACATCATATCCCTGACAACTAACGTATGTCCTCACGTCAATGCTAGTAAGCTTTAAACTTCCATATCACCGTATTCTATCAGTTTCTGTACTTCTTTCAAATACTTCTGTGCAAGATAATTGATATCTGCCTGAATCTGCTGTTCACACTGCCCTCCGTGGCCCACTTGACAATCTGCGTTCTGTCCGGTTCTCAGCATCCCGGTCTCTCTGTAAGTGCATCAATCGCCCTAACTTCCACATCATCGGTTTAAGCGTCCGCTGTATTTACTTTAATGCGTTGATTATATACCCACTTGATAGGAAAAGTCAACTATCTATTTTCCAATTCTTTTTTTCGCGCGTATATTTCTTCTTTGATTGTATCAAGTGTCTCGATTTCGTCCACTTCTTTTAACAGCTGCATATAAATCTTTTTCTTCTCTGCTACTGGAGTATTTCCCATAACTTTGCGCACAAAATACTTCTCTTTTGTCATAGTTGGCTTAAATGTACGCGCATAATTCTTTGTTGTCTTTTTAAATCCGGCAACTTCAAGGAATCCTTTTTCAAGTAAAGCATTCACCATGAGATGAATAGAACTGTTCTTCCATTCCTTGTCCCCAGATGCTTTGATAATCTCTGAAGCAGTAAGTGCTTCTTCCTGCTCCCACATTACCTCCATAATCGCCAACTCGCTCTTTGTTAAATGTTGTTCTGCCATGATAATCTCTCCTTAAACTTTATATATGTTTATTTATGTTCACTACACCCTTTTAATAAGAATGCATTATATCTTGCCTGCTTCATGACTTCTGACAAAGCGGCCTTCCACTGCCATATCTGTCCAGGCATTTCTTTGATTGCATTCTGTCCTTCCTTTACAAAATGATTTTTTCTTAGAGTGTGTTAAAAAATCCTCTAATTCTTTCGTCTTTTTCTGACAATATTAAATATAATAATTGCCACAAATGCTATGATACCACATCCGGTAATCATAAATGCAAGCTTAATTCCCGGAAGCTGATAATGCAGCTTAATATCATGTGTTCCTTTTTTAAGATTAATACCGATATACTGATAATTTACCCTCTGAATATCTGTCTTTTTGCCGTCAACATATGCTGTCCAGCCTTTCTGATATGGGAGAGTGACCACCAGCATCTTGTCTTTGTCAACAGTGATATTACCAGTTACCGTATTCTTCTCTGCTTTTGCATTCTGCAGGGAATTCTCTTTAAGTGCGTTCACTCTGTCTGCATAATTAGACATCGTCTGAGAATAAATCGCAAGATCCTTATACTTCAAAGTGCCTGTACCGACAAACTTCAAGGTACATGTCTTTACAGCACCCTCTCTGTATCCCAGATTAAAAAGATATTCCTTTTGCCCGGTAGTATATGCATCAATACGGAACTTATGACCATATTTTACGCCCGGAGCCTTAATTCTTGCTGTTATAAAATGTTCTTTCGCATCTTTTTCTGCATAAATATCTCCAACCAGAGACAGATAAGTTTCTGCATTGGCCGGCGCCTCAAAGGAGAACTTCATCGTCGCACCCGGCTTCTCTATCTCTATCGTATCTTTTGTCATAGACACACCGTTAAGCTTTATATTTTTAATCTTTAACTTTTGTGCAGTAAGCGGAAGCTTCGTAGCCACAGTAAGATTACTGTTCTTATCCATATCCTTATCTTCCACAATAGCTGCAAGCATTGTAGTCTCCTGCTTTTCGGCTGCAGAATACTGATCAATTCTATCTGCATTTACTATTTTATCGTAAGTATACCCAAGTGGCAAGGAATATTGATTCTCATAAATAGAATAATATTTATTCTTTGTCTCCTGCACCTTTTTATAGCCATATGGAATCGTTGCCGTATTCTTCTTTGCAACACCCATATACTTCACGCTCGCAAGCGTATTCAGGTAAGTCCGGAAGTTGTAATCATAGATACTTACAATATTCCAGCGACAATTACCCATCGCATTATTATAATTTACAATACCGCCATTTAACGTACTGCTAAATGTAGAAACATCATTATATCCATATAACAAACTGGAAGAACGAAGGTTACCCGTTGTAACAAGATTAGTGCTTCGGTAAAATTCATCCGTATCCGCTCCCGGTACTTCATCAAGATGCTTTAACGCTGTCCCGGAAATCTTCTTTTTAGAATCTCCCGCAGAAACGTAGGTATCCAGATGCGTATAACTATCATCCCCAGAAGTAATAAACCACTTTGCATTAAGGAAAATAACCAGGGCAGTCATTCCAAGAACAATTCCTCTAAACTGTTTCTTAGAAAATGTAATCTTATCACTATTTAATAAGAACAGCATAATCAGCGTCGCTGCCAAAAGTCCAAACGCACCATAAATACTTGGAACAAACAACTTGTCAGAGAAAGCATTTACTAGCCCGTAAAGTCCAGTGATTGCTGTCATGATTCCTAGTTCTTTTCCGCTCAGATCTCGCATCTTATCAAGACTTTCTGCCAGAATAAAGGAAACGATCACCACATAAATATAACCCCAGCGGTTATTTACATTACTAAATCCGCTGAAAATATATCCGAAAACAGGGAACAGGGAAAATGCTGTGAAAATCACAAACAGCCAGCGAAGTTCCTTTCGGTTCTTTCTTGTAAAAAGTAATACGATCGCCAGCATTGCAAGCGGAGCAAATCCAAGCTTAAGCCATAAACCAGACGCAAAGTTATCCGATATATAGGACGTGAAAAAGTCCACCAGCCATTCTGTACGGTAAAATAATGGTGTTGTACTTAAAAATGCAGTAATCTTTCCACCACCACTTCGGCTTGAACCCATGTAACTTCCAAAAGATGTAAATAATGAGATTACTCCCAGGGATGCCCCCAGAATATAACTTCCCACTATAATAAATCCTCGCTCAAAAAATGTCTTCCAATTCCGATATTCCTCTGTACAAACGATTCGAAGCACAAAATAGATTCCCAGTGCGATTGTGTTCATATACAGGAAATAATAAGAACACAGCAGAGAAACCGCTACTAAAACTGTGAGCATATACCATTTTCTATTACGAATCAGTCTCTCCATCGCAACAACAAGAATCGGGAGAAGAATCATTGGCGTAAGGAATTGCCCATGCTTCGTTCCCGCATAAATCGCATAGCCGGAAAAGGCATACACGATACTTGCCGTATAAGCTGCAAAATGTGACTTTTTAAAATAAAGTACAAGACCGGACATACTAAGTCCTGCAAGAAAATACCTTACAATAATCAGAAAACTATATGCCTTCTCTATCTTCGCCGGTGAGAATAACAGGTATAACCAATAAACCGGGTCATAACTGATCGCCACTGTCGCACCAAGTCCTGTTGTAAAATCGTACTGTTTAAAATCAAAGTTTCCACTGAAAATATCTTTAAATATCTCAGGAATATACTGAATAAAACGATATACCTTCGGAACATACTGCCCAAGACCATCTGCCTCCCAGATTAATGTTTTATTCTGTAAAATGTATGGCAGGAAAATAAGCACTGCCATCACCACAAAAAGCACAGTATATCCAATAAAATATCTAAGTAAGGAACGCCAGTTTTCCTCTCCCTCTCTGGAAGCCGGTGTTGTTATAATGCCCCACACTCTTTCTAAAATATTCACTACCGCTTCTTCTAATGCCGCATAAATACCGGCAAATGGCACACATATATTAATCGCTATAAATGCAAGGAACATTCCAAGAAATACAAAACATGCCGCCTTTATATGAAGTACTGCAAACACTCCTGCAATAACAAAAGAAAGCGCCGCCATAATAAAATTCTTTTTTTCTAAAAATGTATTATAATATAGTCAGATTAATTCATTTCATGTATTCTGAATAGGATTAATCACTATACTTTGCATAACGGGAAAAGGAAGAATGTTTTCGGCTGTTGGTCGCTGAAAGCATATCTTCCTTTTTCTGT
>OGQO01003796.1_pt1 | contig 10064 bp, 7 predicted proteins | sample 1553241 | NCBI WGS metagenome assembly OGQO01 (sample SAMEA2579933, study PRJEB22360) | human gut metagenome | biome: human gut; feature: human-associated habitat; material: faeces | place: Denmark | collected 2008/2010
CACCCCTCGGTTAACGCTTCGGTTATTAAATTCTTGGGCTTTGAGCAGATTTTCAAGAACAGCCTTACAGGTCTGCCCATAGGCGGCGGTAAGGGCGGCTCGGACTTTGACCCTCGAGGTAAGAGCAAGGGTGAGGTTATGCGCTTTTGCCAGGCGTTTATGACGGAGCTGTACCGGCATATCGGCCCCAATGTGGATGTGCCTGCCGGCGACATTGGCGTAGGCGCCCGGGAGATCGGCTTCCTGTTTGGTCAGTATAAGCGCATTTCTGATGCATTTGAGAACGGCGTGATCACCGGCAAGGGCCTGTCCTACGGCGGCTCCTTAATTCGCCCGGAGGCCACCGGCTACGGCGCGATTTACTATACCTGTGAGGTGTTTAAGCACCAGCACGATGATATCAAGGGGAAAACCTTTGTGGTCTCCGGCTTCGGTAATGTGGCCTGGGGTGCGATTAAGAAGATCACTGCGCTGGGTGGCAAGGCGTTGACCATCAGCGGTCCGGACGGCTATGTGTACGACCCGGACGGTATCGCCACGGAGGAGAAGATCAATTATCTGCTGGAGATGCGGGCCTCCGGTCGCGACCGCGTGCAGGACTATGCAGACAAATTCGGCGCAGAGTTCCACCCGGGAGAGAAGCCCTGGGGCGTTAAGGGTGATGTGATCCTGCCTTGCGCCACCCAGAACGAGGTGACTTTGGAGGACGCCAAGAAGATCGTTGCTAACGGCGCGAAGTATTACATAGAGGTGTCCAATATGCCCACCACTGCGGACGCCCTCAATTACTTAATGGACCAAAAGAATCTGATCGTTGCACCGTCTAAGGCTGTCAATGCCGGTGGCGTGTGTGTGTCCGGTCTGGAAATGAGTCAAAACTCCCAGCGCCTGTCTTGGACGGCGGAGGAAGTGGATGCCAAACTGCACCAGGCGATGATCAATATTCATAAGCATTCCGTAGAAGCCGCAGCGCGCTACGGCCTGGGCTACAACCTGGTGGCCGGTGCCAATATCGCCGGTTTTGAAAAGGTCGCAGACGCTATGCTGGCGCAGGGCATTTATTAAAATTCAATTTAATCCCATAAATTTGTAACCCCCGGTACGCGTTGTACCGGGGGTATTTAATTGGCAATTATTGCTAAAATGTACCGCAAATGTTTATGTAAATTGTATAATGAATTTTTATTGTGAATGTGTTATTGTTTAGTTGAGAATAAAGAATGAAGAAATGATAAAGTTGGAGGTGATTTGCACATATTTTGTGTTGCTGTTTCGCTAACTGACAAAAAGGAGAGAAGAATAAAATGAAAAAGACATTATCTGTATTTTTAAGTTTTGTAATGCTGTTTGCCTGTCTTTGCGTAGGAGGCATATCTGCGGGGGCGGCAGAGAAAAAGTCGAATATTCAGTATTTATTTGACCGTGAGAACGAGACCTTGTATATCCGCGGCAAAGGCGCTGTGCCGGCGTATTATTTAGGTTGGGATGAATGTAAAAATGATGACTATAATGATAAATTTTCTGAACGAGACGAGGATAAAAGCTATGGCTACATGCAGTATGGGCCAGGTGAAGGTGACAGTCAGTTTGTATATTCTCCGGAAATGAATGATGAAATCCTCCTTCGCAGCATTTATCCTTCCTTCTATATCGACACGACACGGTATGTAAAGAAAATCGTTTTTGAGGAGGGGATCACCTCCATTGGTTATGGCGCATTTTCCTATGCATTTCCAAAATTAGAGAAAGTGGTGCTTTCTTCCACCATTACTTCCATTGGCGGTGATGTGTTCTGCTGCGATGGCGGAGATACAAACAATATTACGGTGCCTGCGACGGTAAAGAATTTGGATTCGTGTGCTTTTTCAGGAGTAGTTAAGGGCAATGTTGTGATTTTGGGTAAATCCACCAAGTTTGTGAACATTGGTCAGTATGGCTTATTGATGGATCCAGCTGTACGCATCTATTGCTTGCCCGGATCTACCATTGAGAAGCAGTGCAAACAGAACAACGCCAGTAAAGATCCATATATTGAAAAGGTAGATTATAAAGTCATCAAAACGCCGGCGCAGGTGAGTGGGGTAAAAGCCGCCACCACCGGCAGCACGGTAAAACTCACCTGGAAAAAGGCCAAGTACGCCAATCGGTACAAGGTGCAGCGGTATGTGGCCAGCCAAAAGAAGTGGAAGACTTATGCCACTGTCACCGGCACTTCTTACACCTTTAAGAACATGGCCGGGTCTACCAATTACCGCTTCCGTGTAATTGGCGTGAACCGCATTTGCGACGCAAACTTTAGCGGCAAGGCTAGTAAAGAGTGCAAGGCAAAGACCAAGTTCGGCAAGGTGCTGGGCGTAAAAGTCAGCGCCAAGAACGGCACGCTGAGCGTTAAGTGGAACGCCGTGCGGGAAGCGAAAAGCTACCAGGTGTATTACGCTGCCAAGAAAGACGGCAGCTACAAGAAGCTGGGCACTGCCTCAGGCACTTCCTTTAAGAAAAAGGTGACCAAAGGCAAGACCTACTATGTAAAAGTCCGTGCAGTTAAAAAGAACAGCAAGGGCAAAACCGTCTACGGCGCGTACTCTGATGTGAAGTCTGTATATGTAGATTGGTAAAATCGTTGCGGCGGCCAGGCGTGTGCTTGACCGCCGCTGCTACGTATGTTAAAATGAGAAAAATCCTTTTGGCGGTGATTTTATGGCCCATTATGAAGCCTATATTGCCCGGTATGGCGACCGGGATTTTAACGAAATGCCCTTTAATGAGGTGGACGGGCTGATTTTTTCTCAGCTGGCGTATGTGGACTATGCGGGGATCGTTGGGGGCGCAGACGCCCAGTTCCAGACCCTGCTGGACGATGCGGCGCGGCAGTATTTTGCCCTGCACCCAGCGGAGGAGATCGACAATGAGATCGGCATTGTGCAAAAGGCGATTTATCTTTTGCAGCTGTGTGCAGACACGCGCCGCTATGGCAACACCCGGTTGTCCGCTTATGTGAATAATGTAAATATCAAGATCGACAAGCAGTTTTCCGCCGTTGGCTTTCACCTGAACGACGGCAGCCTGTTGGTGGCGTTCCGGGGCACGGACACCAGCATTACCGGGGTGAAAGAATCGGCTATGCTTAGCTATATGTTCCCGGTGCCGGCCCAGATTGAGGCGCTGTATTATTTTCAGGAGACGGCGTCTCTGACCGAGGGCGATGTGCGGGTGTGCGGCCACTCCAAGGGCGGCAATTTGGCCGTTTTTGCTGCCGTGTCCTGCTCTAATTCACTGAAAAAGCGCATTCGCGGCGTGTATGAATATGACGCTCCCGGGTTCCCGGAGCCCATGGTGCACCGCTATGACTATCTGGAAATGCGGGACCGGTTGTTCTCTTATGTGCCGGAGCGGTCGGTGATCGGCTGTCTGTTGGAGCACAATGCAGATACCAAGATTGTGCAAAGCGAGAACGAGGGCTTAAAGCAGCACCAGGCTGCCTCCTGGGTGGTGGAGGACGATCGCTTTTGCTATGTGCCCAGTCGGGACGAGGCATCGCTGTTTATTGAAAAGTACATCAAGATGGTGATGGACGATGTGGGGCCGGACAATATGGAGACGGTGTTTGAGACCCTGTTTACCTTTTTCGAAAGCGCCGGCATTACCGATTATGAGGCACTGCGGAGCTTTGACGCCGGGGATATGCTGCGCACCCTGTACTCCGTGACCGACATTACCGAGGATCAGCGTCACCTGCTGGAGCATACATTGAAGTTGGCGGTGAGCGATTTGTCCCGCCTGCTCTATAAAGAGAAGATTGAGAGTTACATTAAGCGTCTGGACGCGGTGATTGCCCCGGAGGAGGCAAGCCGCACCAAATCCGGTCTGCGCCGCACCTCGCGAGAGAAGAAAGAAACGGCCGATAAAGTGAAAAAAGAAAAGGAAGAGAGAAAAGAGCCAAAACCGAAAGAAAAAGCGAAGAAAGAACCAAAGCAGAAGAAAGAAAAGCCGGAAAAGCCGGCAAATAAATAGGCAAAAGCCGCTGACAAGTGTCGGCGGCTTTTGTATATTCTTAATTCGATTCGTCTTTGGGTTTCAGATACTGGTTATTATACTTTTCAAGAAATAGCAGTACACTTTGCTTGAGCACTTCTATCTGACTTTTCAGATAATACTCATCCTCAAACATAGCATAGTGCACACAGGCGCGCACAAAAATAAAGATCAGCGGCGTGATGACCGTATAGGGAATGCCGATCTTCGGCTCCAACTCTTTTGCGTACTGGGTGTAACGCTCGTTGACCCCCTGAAAGAACTTCTTGCCGTGCTCAATGTACTTGGGCAAGGTGTAAACCTGGTACATCAGGCGGTATTTTTTGCCGTGTTTTTTGGCGGTCCAGTAGGGAACTTCCTCAAGAAACCGCAGCACATCTTTTGGGTCTGTGGGCGCCATGGTCAAAAAGTCGTCCTCCACCTTGGACATACAGTAGGCGGTGGAGTCGATAATCAGCTCGTCCAAATTCTTAAAATAAACATACAGGTTGGCTTTGGTGCAGCCGCAGGCTTCTGCCAGCGCCTGGGTGCCGGTTCCGGTTAATCCGTTTTCCGCATAGCAGGCAAAGCATTTTTCCATCATTTCCTGCCGTTTCATATCATGCTGTTGAGAAATTCGTTTCATTGCTTGTTGCTCCTATGAGATAAATCCATTCGATTACTTAGGATAGCATATCTTGTCAAAAGAAGCAAGTCACTTTCTGTGAAAAAAGGGACGGTACACAAACCGCCCCCTTTATATAGAAGATTTATAGGCTCAAACGCGAGTTACCCGAAAGCCGGTGCAAGCATAAGCGGTGTCCGTAACCGGGTACTGCTTAAAGAACTGATATTGGGAGTAAGAACTGGAAAGAATCTCTCTGCCGTCCTCCTCAATGAACTCCACAATGTGGGGCACAAAACGCAGCGATTCAATATCTTCCGGGGTACAGCCCTCGTGGTACTCGGTCATTAACGCTGTGAACTCCTCCTTGGTAAATGCCTTTGAGATGATACGCTTCGGGTCAATGGGTGCAAACAGGGGAGAAATGATAAAGCGAGTCTTGCCCACTTTTAATGTGACGCAGTCGGTGAGCACCAGTACATCTTTTCCGCTTGCCTCCAAGGTTCCCAAAAAATCGCTCTTTAAGGTCTTGTAGTCACCGGGCAGGGTCAAGTAAGTTTTACGGTCTATCATCGCGGGTCCTCCTTAATGGCTATGACGGGTTGTGTAATGGGCAAATCATTGGAAATTATAAAATAATTTTGTTCTATTTTACTATATTCTCTTCACAATTTCAATAGAATGTGGTAAAATAAGCCAAAGAATAGGGCAACTCTATTCTGTTTTAGGGGGAATGACTATGAAAGCAAAGAATCCGGGCGCTTTGTCAGGGCGCACCTGGACCTCCATTCTGCTGTTTGGCCTGATCGGCCAGATTGCCTGGGTGGTAGAGAATATGTATTTCAGCCGTTTTATGCAAAATGAGATCACCCGCGCGCCTTATGCCACTACACTGATGGTGGCGTTCTCCGCACTGTTTGCTACACTGTCTACGCTGCTGGGCGGCGCCATCTGCGACCGTACGGGCAAGCGCAAGGTGTTTATCACCTGGGGGTATGTGATCTGGGGCTTTACCATTATGGCCTTTGCCCTGATCCCTATGCAGCCGGCGCCGGATAAAGTCAAGGCCATGGTGATTTTGGTGGTTGTCATGGACTGCGTGATGTCTGTGATCGGTTCCATCAGTAACGATGCGTCCTTTAACACCTGGATCACAGATATGACGAATACCGCCAACCGCAGCAAGGTAGATACCATTTTGGCAGTGCTGCCGCTGCTGGCCATTGCCGTTGTGTTTGTAGGCTTTGACGGGCTGACCAATGCCGCTGCCACTACCGACGACTGGAAAAAGTTCTTTATGCTCCTGGGTATCATTCCCACTGTCGGCGGCCTGATCGGCGTGTTCTTGATGAAAGACAAGCCGGGTCTGCAAAAAAAGACGGACGGTAATTTTCTGGCCGACTTTGTGTACAGCTTAAACCCGAAAGTCATCAAAGAAAACAAGTTGCTGTATGTTTGTCTGTCCGGCAATATGGTGGCGGCTATTGCATACCAGATCTATGTAAACTATTTGTTCAATATTATTGAGGGCACGCTGCAAATCAAGGATTATATTGTCCCGGTGGCCATTATTGGCCTGGCGGCGGCCGTGGGCTCCGTTTTGGTGAGTACCGCTATGGATAAAGTGGGCAAAAAGCACTTTTTCTATCCCACCATTATTGCCGGGATCATCGGCTGCGTCGTTATTTGGAGCGCTAAGTTTTTCGTAGGCAAAAACCTAAAGGCGGAACTGGCGATTTTAATTGTCGGCGGCATTTTGGTGATTGGTGTAACCCTGGTGATGGCAGGGGTGGTTACCGCTTCCTATCGGGACTGCATTCCAAAGGGCCGGGAGGGTCTGTTCCAGGGCTGTCGTATGGTGCTGTATGTGTTGGTGCCCATGATTATCGGACCGCTGATTGCCCAGTTTATTATCAATCAGTATAATAAAGGCGTTACAGACAGCGCGGATATTGTGTATCCCATGGAGCTGTTCTTGGGTGCCGCCGCGGTTATGGTGTTCTGCTTTATTCCTGCCTCTGTTGTGCGCAAAAAGCAGGACGCGGTGCATGAAAAATTGTTGGAAGAAATGAAAGAGGAACAGGCGCAATCGTCTGCAAAATAAATGCCGATAAGCCCTCTCCCCGGAGGGGGCTTGCGCATTGCTTTTGCGGAAGCGGAATTCACCGTTTTGTAATCAAATTATGTCTTGACTTTAGGTCTTGTGTCCAGTATAATATCTGTTTAGAACGAACAGCAATTTTGATGGAGAGTACAGAATATGACATTGCTTATTCAGAACGCGCGCTGCTGGAACGGCGGCGGGTTTCATACGGCAGATGTCCTCTTACAGGGAGGCAAAATAAAGTCCCTCGGCACCTCCATTTCCTCTGATGGGGTCAATGCCCTTTTTGACGCAAGGGGTCAGTATTTCCTTATACCGGGTTTCGTTGATGTGCATGTGCATCTCCGTGAGCCCGGTTTTTCTTATAAGGAGACCATTGCCACCGGGTCCGGGGCGGCAGCTGCGGCGGGCTATACGACCGTTTTCGCCATGCCCAATTTGACCCCGGCGCCGGACACCCCGGCTCATTTGGCAGAGGAACAGGCGATCATCGACCGGGATGCCAAAATCCAGGTTTTGCCCTTTGCCTCTATTACCAAGGGGCGTAAAGGTAGTGGCGAATTGGTGGATTTTGAAGCGTTGTCACCAAAGGTGGTGGGCTTTTCCGACGATGGTTGCGGTGTGCAGGACGAGGGCTTAATGCGAGAAGCGATGGTGCGATGCAAGGCGCTGAATAAGGTGATCTCCGCCCACTGCGAGGTCAACGATCTGCTGAATGGCGGCTACATTCACGATGGCGCTTACTGCAAGGCGCACGGTCACCGGGGTATTTCTTCCGCCTCTGAGTGGAAGATGATCGAGCGGGACTGCCGCCTGGCGTCGGATACCGGTTGTCGTTACCATGTGTGCCACATTTCCACCAAGGAGAGCGTGGAAGTGATTCGAGAAGCGAAAAAAAGCGGCGTGCCCGTCACCTGCGAGACCGGCCCCCACTACCTTGTTCTGTGTGATGAGGATTTACAGGAGGACGGTCGGTTTAAGATGAACCCGCCCTTGCGCAGCCGCAGCGATAGGGAAGCTCTGTTAGAGGGCGTAGCAGACGGCACGGTGGATGTGATCGCCACCGACCATGCGCCCCATAGTGCTGCGGAAAAAGAGAAGGGTCTGTCCGGTTCCGCCATGGGTATTGTGGGTCTGGAAACGGCGTTCCCGGTGCTGTACACCAAGCTGGTGCGCACCGGCGTGATGACCTTTGAAAAGCTGATTCAAATGATGGCCGTGCGGCCAAGAGAAATATTTGACCTGCCGGTTGGCGAGATTGTTCCCGGCGCACCGGCGGATCTGTGCCTGCTGGACACGGACTGCAGCTGGACGGTAGACCCGGACAAGTTTGTGACCATGGGCAGGGCAACGCCTTTTGCCGGTTGGCAGGTGCAGGGCAAAAACAGATTGACGGTATGGAGAGGAGAAGTAGTATATGAAGCCTTACGATAAGCAGTTGGTGCTGGAGAACGGCAAGCAGTTCTTCGGCTACGGCTTTGGCGCAGATAAGAGTGCCATTAACGAGATCGTGTTTAACACCTCTATGGTGGGGTATCAGGAGATCGTTTCCGACCCCAGTTATACAGATCAAATGGTTGTGATGACTTACCCGCTCATCGGCAACTACGGTATGACCGATGAGGATTATGAGACCAAGATTCCCACCATGGGCGGCCTGATCGTGCGGGAATACAACGATCAGCCCTCCAATTTCCGCTATACCAAGACCCTGTCTGAGGTGCTGGAGGAATATGGAATTCCCGGTATCAGTGGGATTGACACCCGCATGCTCACCCGCATCATTCGAGACGAAGGCAGTCAAAAAGTGGGCATCTTTCCGGCGGATATGCCCTATGACAGTGCCCTGTGGCAGGTGAAAAATTACACCATTCCCACAGATATGGTGTCTCGGGTCAGCTGCAAAAAGCGCTGGTATTCCCGTACTCCTAACCATAAGTACGATGTGGTAGCCATCGACTGCGGGATAAAGCTGAATATTATCCGCAAGCTGAACGAAAAAGGCTGCAATGTGACGGTCGTGCCTTACGATACCACCGCGGAGGAGATTCTGCGAATGCATCCGGACGGACTGTTCTTGTCTAACGGTCCCGGTAACCCGGAGGATGTGACCCCGGTGATCGAAGTGGTGCGGCAGCTTAAGGGCAAGCTGCCCATCTTCGGCATTTGTCTTGGGCACCAGATGATCAGCCTGGCGCTGGGAGCGAAGACCTTTAAGATGAAGTTTGGCCATCGGGGCGGTAACCACCCGGTGAAGCATTTGGAGAACGGCAAGATCGAGATCACCTCGCAGAACCATTCTTATGCGGTGGATGTGGCATCCCTGGCCGGCACGGAGTTGGAGCTGACCCACATGAACCTGCTGGACCGCACCGCTGAAGGTGTGGCCTCCCCGGAGAACCGGCTGTTCTCCGTGCAGTACCACCCGGAGAGCGCACCCGGTCCACAGGACAGTGCCTATTTGTTTGACCGGTTTATTGATTTGATGGAGGAGGCGCAGAACCATGCCTAAGCGTACAGATATTCATAAAGTATTGGTGATCGGCTCCGGCCCCATCGTCATTGGCCAGGCGGCGGAGTTTGACTATGCCGGCACCCAGGCCTGCCTTGCCCTGCGTGAGGAGGGCTATGAAGTCGTGCTGATCAACTCCAACCCGGCCACCATTATGACCGATACGGATATTGCCGATAAAGTCTATATGGAGCCGCTGAATTTGGAATATGTGGCGCGTATTATTCGTCATGAGCGCCCGGACGCTATCTTGCCTTCCCTGGGCGGCCAAACCGGTCTGAACTTAGCGGTACAGCTGGCGAAAAAAGGCGTTTTGCAAGAGTGCGATGTAGAAATTCTCGGCACCAGTTTTGAGTCCATTGAGCGGGCTGAGGATCGAGAGCTGTTTAAGGAACTCTGTCAGGGACTGGGGGAGCCGGTGCTGCCCTCAGAGATCGCAGAGACCTTGGAAGACGGTCTGCGTGCTGCTGCAGAGATCGGTTATCCCGTTGTGCTGCGCCCGGCCTTTACCCTTGGCGGCACCGGCGGCGGCTTTGCGGATGATGAAGAAGAGTGCCGTGTGATGCTGAAAAATGCCTTGGCTCTGTCACCGGTGCACCAGGTGCTGGTGGAAAAGAGCATTAAGGGCTATAAGGAAGTAGAATATGAGGTGATGCGGGACGCCAACGATACCGCCATTACCATTTGTAATATGGAGAATATTGACCCGGTGGGTATCCATACCGGCGACTCTGTGGTGGTGGCTCCCTCTCAGACCCTCACCAACAAAGAGTATCAGATGCTCCGTGATTCAGCTTTGAAGATCATTCGGG
>OGQO01003798.1_pt1 | contig 10062 bp, 8 predicted proteins | sample 1553241 | NCBI WGS metagenome assembly OGQO01 (sample SAMEA2579933, study PRJEB22360) | human gut metagenome | biome: human gut; feature: human-associated habitat; material: faeces | place: Denmark | collected 2008/2010
CGCGAGCTGGGTTCAGAACGTCGTGAGACAGTTCGGTCTCTATCTGTTGTGGGCGTTGAGATTTGAGGAGAACCGGCACTAGTACGAGAGGACCGTGCTGGACAGACCTCCGGTGCACCGGTTGTTCCGCGCAGGAGCACCGCCGGGTAGCCGCGTCTGGGCAGGATAAGTGCTGAAAGCATCTAAGCACGAAGCCGGCTCCGAGATTAGATCTCGCCAAGGGCCGTCGCAGACGACGACGTCGATAGGCCGCAGGTGCAAGCGTGGCGACACGTTCAGCCGAGCGGTACTAATTGCCCGAACATTCCGAAGAAGAAACAGAATAAGCCACGCCATGCTGGTTGTGGGCTGCGATATGAGGGTCTGAACGCTTGCCGTCACGCCGAGAGCGGCTGACGGGCTTCCACGCCGCATCTTTCCAACCTCATTCAGGTGATGAGAGCATAAGGGCTCCACCTCTTCCCATTCCGAACAGAGAAGTTAAACCTTATCACGCCGATGGTACTGCGAAAGCGGGAGAGTAGGTAATCGCCACCTTAAACGAAAGGGTCTGCGCAAGCAGACCCTTTTCTTTTATAGTTATCATAGCTATATTAGCCAGAATAAAAGAGGGAGATCGCTTCGGCAATCTCCCTCCCGCTGTTTTCTGAGCCCCGCTTTATCTCTTCCTGCGGGTCTCTATGAATTTCTTTATCGCGCCCGTGTCGAAGATCTCCTCGCTCGCTCCGGGCTTGCGGATGAATAGTCGCCCGTCTTTCCAGAGCACGCCCCTGTGGAAGGGATTCACCTTCACGCGGCATATCCAGCGCTTGTCCATCTCCTCCCATTCGATGTCGATGAATTCCGGGAAGAGGCTGCGACCCTCGATTATGCTGCTCACCCTCGCCCCGATCTGGCGCTGGAGAAGGAGATTGTACTTATCCTGCATGTCGCGGATGTCATAGTCGGCGAGACCGCTGTTGAGATAACGGAAATCATTGTCCAGGCCGCGCGGTATGCCGTTGTTGTCGACTCCGATATACAGTGTGCCGCCCTCGGTATTGAGGAATGCGCATATCGTCTTCACTATCACGTCGCCCTGCATCCGCTCGTCGGCGCGCATGCCGTTGTCGGCCGGATACACGGCCGATGTCTTGAACTCATGATAGAGGTCTTCCTGCACGTTGAGCCTCAGGGTGCATACTTCCGGCCATGGCAGCGACAGGGTGGTGTATACCTGTTTCTTTATCACTGTGCGTACATCGCCAACGGCAAACCCCTCCAGGGCATTGTAGGCCGTCACCAGGGCCAGAAGGTCTTTGAGGCGCCTGTCGGCCGATATGTCGGTGGGCACCGCAATCCTTGAGAGATGGGCGCGGTTGTCGAGGCCGGCAAGAATCTGTAGGGTGAGTATGCGCGAGCTCAGCGCCGGCGACAGCGGACGTATATTGAGGGCCTTGCCGGTCAGCTCCTCTATATTGCGGGCGTCGGGACGTCCGGCGAGCGCGAAGTCCGACAGAGCCTCCTGCATGCGCATCTGAAGCTCCAGAGAGGCCGACAGCGTGTTGTTGCCTGAGATGTCGGAGACCATCTTCGCTATTCCGAGCGCGCTGTGGCAGCGCACGAGGTCGCTGCGTGTCATCTCGGCGAGGGTCTCGAAGAGGAAGGCGATGTCGGCCATGGCGGCAGGTGTGATCTCCACATCGCGGATGTAGGCCTGTTCCCTGGCTGCCGACTGAAAGCTGTTCCATTCCGACTCTTCCATGCGCCCCTTGAAAAGCCCGGAGAGCTGATATCTGAGGGCCTCGGCGCAAAACTGGTTGGAGTCCATGGTCTGGAGGTCTTCCATATCCTCGTCCTCGCCGGGGAAGTGGTCGAACTTAGTGTTGACATAGAGTTTCCCTTGCGAGGGGATATGGTTGACATTGGTGATTTTGACATACACCAGGTCATTGAGCCCGAGCTCCTGCGGCCCGTGTTCGATAAGCACCGAGTATCCTTTGTCGGAAACGGCCTTGTATTGGTTGCCGCGGATGTCGGTGACCTTCACCAACGGATGCTCGTCGGCGTCGTTGTCCGACTGGGCGAGCGACGCGCAGTCGCTGCGCAGTGTGTCGCGCAGCGTGAAGCGGCATGTGCCGTCGGGACGCACGTCCTTCACGCGGGCCTGAAGTATGATGTGGGTGTTGTTGTCGTTGAAGATGTCGCGCCAGTGGTTGAACGTGAACGAATAAGGCACGATATCGTTAAACGCCAGCATGCCGCGGATGCGCCCGTCGATTGAACGCACATAGAAGTCGGGCACCGGACCGCGCGTGTTCTGCCCCGTGACGACCACCTCAACCGTAGCTCCGGCCTCCGCGACCTCCGCCCGGCTCTTGATCTCCACGTCGACTCCCTTGAAGAGTATCTTCTCGATTTCCTGCCATGCCAGACGCTGGAGGCGCAGATTGGCCGACGAGGCGCCGTGGCGCTCCGCCACGCGTTCCGCAAGGTCGATCGAGACGTCGATGGCCCCGATCGTGTCGCGGCGCGCGTTCTTGAGCGCGCCCCACGCGTTGCGCGGCTGTATCATCACAGCTCCGGGCTCCACGGCCACCGTCACCTTGTCGTTCTCGAACTGTGCGCGGCGCTGCTGTCCGCACAGTGGTCCGTGGGAGAGGCGATAGCCGCATATCTGCGAGATGTTGTCGAGATTCTGCCAGTCGAATTCCAGCGGCAGCGTGTTGAGCCCGGCGAAGGTGAGAAGGGCCTTCTTCACCTCTGGGCCGTCGTGGCGCCCGGTCACCACGGCAGCCAGCAGGTAGAGGAGCCCGCGGTGGGAGTCGCGCAGCGCGAAGTCATCGTCGTCGACGCGCAGCAGGAGCTCGATGGCGATAGCCTCGACGAGCTCCCGCAGGTTGTTGCGGTTATAGGGGTTGATCGCCTCGCGCCCGGTCTCGATATACATCTCGAGCATCCGCTTCAGCGCCGGGGCGAACATGGCGAGGAAATGCTGGTTGCTTCTGTTTGACTTGATCACCTCGAAAAGGCCGGCCACATTGGAGAATGTGAATTGCGGCGCTATGCTCAGTGTGGCGATCAGGACGCCCATTCGTTCCTCCGGCTTGTAGATCCAGCCGCACTGGCGCAGGGTGGCGATCGTGTGGCCTATCATCTGCTCCGCCTCCCCCGTGGCTACGTTGCGCGCCGCCACAGAATAATATTCAAGCTGCTGTATGATGTTGGCGAGCTCGTCGCGGGTCTTAAGCCAGAGGGCCTCGTTGCCCGAGAAGCTGGAGAGGTAGTCGGCGCTCTCCACCACATGGCGCACAAGCGATATGAGCCTGTCGACCCACACCACGCGACGCTCCGGAGCCGCCCCGAGCCATTGCGGTATGCGCCTGTACATCATCGCCGCCCCCTGCACAAACCATTCCGGATTTCCTTTGGTCGCAAGATCCATCAGCTGGGCAAACGATTCCGAATCCTTAAACCGTGCGGCAACGCGCATCCACGGCGTGCTCTCGCGGGCCACGAATTCCAGCAGCGTATCGAAGGTGAAGGCCGTGCTTTTGGTCTCCGGCTCCACATACGACAGCAGAAGCCTGTCCGGAAACACTTTCTCTATGCGGCAGCTGATGTAATCGAAGCGGTTCACTTTCACCGGCCCGAGGTCCACCCGGTAATGGCCGATGCCGTTCTCTTCGTCCTGAAGTGAGAAATTGCCGGGTTTCGCCTGCTGAACCTTGAACGTGTGTACCGAGCCCTCCTCATAGATTTCCGGATAGAGACGGCTGACCACTTGCGTGAAGCTGTCGTCGGCCTCATAGCGCACTATAAGCCGTTCCGGTATGTTATACGTCTGAAATTTCAGCGCGCGGATTCTGTAGGTCTGTCCTGTGCCGTTTTCTCCGATTATAAAATAGAGCTTGTCCTGCTCCCGCTGGGTAATGAATTCCTTGGAGGTGAAAGTATATTCCTTCCCTACTTCATATCTCATTGCGTTTAAGAGTTAAGTTATTATATAGTGGTTTAGGTATCAGCCTAATACCCGCCGGCGGGAGATACCTGCCCCTGCCGCGGGGCCATTGGCGGAATACAAAAGGCCGCCGCGCCCTTCTCGGGGCGTGGCGGCATCTTGTTCCGGTGCCTGCCGGAGGCCATCAAGGCTTTTTAGCCCTCTGTGATGGCGTCGTTGGGGCAAACCTGCGCGCAGCTGCCGCAGCTGATGCAGACATCAGGATTGATTTTGTAGATATCGCCCTCTGAGATAGCGTCTACCGGACATACCGACTGGCATGTGCCGCATGCGATACAGTTGTCGCCGATTACGTAAGCCATAATTGTAAAGTTTTATTTGATTGAGTTTTGTGTCTGTATGCGTTTTATTGGTTGCCGGCACGCCATGCGTCCCGGTTTGTGTGGCAAAATTAATGGTTTATTTCCATTTGTCCAATCCCCCGGCCTATATTTAAACTGCGTCTAATCTTCCTCAAAAGCCAATCCGCCCGCTACTCCCTCGCGATTCTTTTCAGATTCCATTCTTATTTCGTCACTTTATACTGTGTGTTTATTGTTTGTTAACGTTCTGCTGCAAGATGTTGGCACCGATGGGCGCTAACTTTGCATTGTCGCTCCGAGGCAGCGGCTCATTCCCAGTCTCAACTCAAAACAGAAACAGAATTATGATGGAGTCTACACGCAACAGTCAATCCATGAGAATCGGCGACCGCGTATACGCGCGCCTCACATTGTGTGGCAACACTATAGCCGAGATCACAGGCGACCGGTTCGCCGGCATCACCGACGTGCTCTCGTCGCTGCGCCACAAGGCAGCGAGGGTCCGTGGCCTCACAAGCCTTTATGTCCGCAATCAGTCGCAGGGCTGGAGCGTGGAGCGCCCCCTGATGCTCTACACCCGGTCCGCTCCCGGCGCCCCGCTCCGGGGCCGCGACTCCGCCTGCGCCACGAGGCCGGCATCTCTCTTCTCTCCCTCCTGCGGCATACCCAGACCGGAGATGCAGTTTCCCTGGACTCTGTAGCCCGGCAGCCTTACGGCATACGGCACCCCCTGATTTACCTTTCCCTTGAGCGCGATTTTAAGAAATTACACCCCGCATCGCACCGCATTATAAATATTTTTGTTACCTTTGTAGGTTACTCTCTCTTATTTATATCATAGCTTTAAAATTTCGCGCCATATATGGAAAGCATTAAGGTGAAAATCATCAACAGGAGCGGCCATGAGCTCCCGGAATACGCCACTCCGGGAGCCGCCGGTATGGATGTCAGGGCATATCTCCCCGACGGCCCGGTCACCATCGGCCGTTTCCAGCGGGCCCTTATCCCCACAGGCCTCTTCATGCAGCTCCCCGGAGGATACGAATGTCAGATCAGGCCACGCTCGGGGCTCGCCCTCAACTACGGCATCACTGTGGCCAACACTCCGGGAACCGTCGATGCCGACTACCGGGGTGAGATTTGCGTCATCCTCATCAATCTCGGTGAAGACGATTTCGTGGTCAACGACGGCGAGCGGATCTGCCAGATGGTGATCACAAGGTATTCACACATAGAATGGGAGCCTGCCGGGCGCCTCGACCGCACTGTGCGCGAGGACGGCGCCTTCGGGCACACCGGCACCGAATGATTCCGCCTTCCCATCCCGCTGCATTATGATGAAAAGAAACTGGCTCTCTGTTCTCCTTCTTGCCATGGGCTGTCTCGCCGCCACGGCTCTTGCCGACGCGCCTGCTACCGACAGGGCCAAGGCCCGGTATTATTATATCGAGGGAATGCTCCGCGAGGCCACCGGCTCCGACATCCAGGCCCATGAGTTCTTCAAGCGTGCGGTGCTCGCCGACTCCACCTACAGGGAGGCCCTCTATGCCCTCGCCACCACGAGGCTGATGGTGCGCAACGACTCCCTGCAGACACCCTCCGGAATGCTCGGCAGCCTCGCCCTCATGCGTCCCTTTGTAGATGCCTATCCCGACGACTTCAACGAAAACCAGTTTTACGCCTACGCCGCCCGCCAGCTCGGCGACCCTAAGGAGTCCGTCAGGGTCTTCGAGCGTATCGCCACCCGCCTTCCGGCCAAGACCACAGCCCTGCTGCAGCTCGGCGACGCCTACATGGCCGACGACAATCCGAAGGCTGCCGTCGACGCCCTGTCGCGCTTCGAGGCCATTGAAGGGGCCTCCCCGCAGCTCGCCATGCGCAAGCTCGGGTATATGGCCACCGCGGGCGACACCGTCGGCGTCCTCGCCGAGGCCGACAGGCTGATCAGGGAAAATCCCAAAGATCCTGTCTACCGCATTCTCAAGGGCGATGTCCTCAGAGTGATCGGCCGGACAGACTCCGTCGAGAAATACTATATCGAGGCCGAGATGGTCAATCCCGAATACGGCGCCGCCAAGCTATCGCTCGCCAACCTGTATCTCGAGCGCGGCGACAGCACGGCCTATGACGCCAAGATCTACGAGGCGCTCATCTCCGAGGATTTCGGCATGGAAGACAAGAGAGACCTCCTCGCGGAATACCTCCAGACTCTCATCAGCCAGAAGAACGACACCCGCCGCGGCGACAACCTCTTCAAGGTGCTCCGCGAGCAGTATCCCCACGAGCCCACGGTGATCAATCTCGAGGCCCGGTATTCGGCCGCCAAGGGTGAGCTCGACTACGCCGCCGAGCTCATGGGATACGTCACGGACCTCGAGCCCGACAAGGAGCAGAACTGGGGACAGCTCATGAGCTATTTCTCGGCCGGGAAGCATTTCGACGAGGCCGACAAGGCTTACCGCAAGGCGCTCGACCACATCACTCCCACCCGCGACCTGAGGATGCTTCACGCTATGGTGCTCGCCCTCGACAAGCGCTACGACGACGCGCAGGAGGCATATGCCGACGTCGTGAGGCAGATCGCCCCGGGAGCCCCCATCACCGAGCCCGTCACCGACCCTGCCCTCAAGAACCTCGACTACAACTCCCTGATGGCCCTCAGCGACATCTATACTGCCATCGGCGACATGTGGTATCAGGCCGGCGACCTGCAGAAAACTTTCGGAGCCTACGACAACGCGCTCTTCTTCAATCCCATCAACGCCATGACGCTCAACAACTACGCCTATTTCCTCGCCGAGAACGACGGCGACCTCGAGAAGGCACGCACCATGAGCCGCAAGGCCGTTGATCTGGAAAGCGCCAACGATACTTTCCTCGACACCTACGCCTGGGTCCTCTTTCGCCAGGGCGATTACAAGGAGGCCAGAAACTATCAGCAGAAGGCTGTGGAGATCGCCGAGCAGAACGGCGAGCCCAGCGCCGAGCTATATTCCCATTACGGCGATATCCTCTTTATGGACAAGGAGCCCGACAAGGCTCTCGACTACTGGAGCAAGGCTCTCGAGCTCGAGCCCGACGACGAGCTGCTCCAGCGTAAGGTGAAACAAAAGACTTTTTTCTACGAATGATCAGACAATATGTGTTGGCCGCCGTCATCGCGGTCTCGCTTGCAGTCACTTCGGCTTTCGCCGCCCGCCAGATCTCATCTCCCGTGACGGATGCCCGGAAGCAGGAAGCGGCCCGCACCATCAGCGATTCATATTTCCATTGGCAGTCGGTGGAGATCGACGGTAAACTCCGGATGGACGGCCTCCCCGTGTCTCCTTCCGTCAGGATCTTCATGCAGAAGTCGAAGCTCGTGGCCATCTCACTGCGGGCTCCGTTGCTCGGGGAGGTGGGCAGATTCGAGGTGGATGCGGATTCACTCCTCGCCGTCAACAAGATGAAGAAGGTGTATGTGAAGGCTCCGCTCTCGGAGCTAACCGACATCTTTCCCGTGTCGGTCGACGATCTCCAGGCCCTGCTCCTCGGCAGGGTGGCTGTGGGCTCGGCCGGTGCCCTCGCCCCTGACAACGCCGGGCTCGTCGACATATTCGACGACGGCGACGGCGGCTGGCTCGTGGTGCCGGTCGACGAGATACAGCCCGACGTGGCGGCCTATGGCTATCAGGTGGCCCTCACCGGACGTCTCGCCGCCTTCCTCGCCACCTCCAGCGGCGGCTCCACATCCGTGGCTCTCCTTTACGACTATCCCGACGGGGGCACCGACATCGACGTCATAATCGACACCCCTAAACGCAAGTCGGAGGCCTTTCTAAGCCTTGACGCCCCTAAGCAGAATCCCAAGCCTCTCCAGCGATTCAGGTTCTCGCAGAAATACCGGCAGGTTTCCTTCCGTGATTTCCTCAAATCGTTCTGATACTCCAACCCACGACTTATCATCATGCACCGTATATTCTCATCCCACCGCCTTATAGCCCTGATCCTCCTCGCCGCCATGACGGGCGCCCCTTTCCCGGCGCCTCTCCACGAATGCGCAGTGGCCCAGTCGACGCAGACAAGACAGAAAGGGAAAGGGGGCAAATCGACATCAAAGAAGAAGACATCGCGACGTAAGAGGGGGAGCGGCAAGTCAGCTTCCTCCACGCAGGCGCCCCCGACACAGTCTGCCGCCGAGATGAAGCGCCAGCAGTCGGAGACCAGACGTGAGATACAGCTCACCCAGGAGCAGATCAAGGAAAACGACCGCTCGATCAAGAAGAGCCTCCTCGAGCTTGGCCGAATCGAGTCTGACATGGCCGTCACCCAGCGTCAGATCGACGCCACGAGCCGCCAGGTGGGAGAGCTCGACACACGCATCACATCGCTCCAGACCAAGATATCAGACAACGAGTCGCATCTCGCCAGCCTACGCGCCCAATACCTCAAGGCGGTCAAGAAGATGAGGGCAACCCGCAGGAACGCCTCGACGCTCGCCTTCATCTTCGCCTCCGAGAGCTTCAACCAGGCCTTGCGCCGCATGCGCTATCTGCGTCAGTTCTCCGAATGGAAAGACCGCCAGACCGAGAAGATCGCTGCGGCCACCTCGGAGCTTAAGAAGCAGTCGACGCAGCTGGCCCGCGTGAAGGGTGAGAAGGACGTGGCCCTGCGCCGCCAGCGCGACGCCCGACAGAAACTCGAGTCGCAGCATCGCAGCCAGGACGCCATCGTGGTGGAGCTCCGCAACAACGGGCAGGCCCTCGCCGCCCATCTCGAGCGCAAGAAGGCGCAGGCCGCACAGCTGCAGGGCGCCATAGCGGCCGCCATCGCCGAGGAGCAGCGCAAGGCGCAGGCGAGGCGGTAGACCGCCTCAGCGGAGGCGCGATTGGTGTTCTTCTGCCGCTGCTCGTACATTTGGATGGAGCGCAAGCTTATCCCCGATCGCTCAGCCAACTCCTCCTGGGTCAAGCTGCACAGCTCGCGCTGGCGCTTCAGTCGTGTCGGCAACGAGGCGGCCGAGCGAGCGTCTTCCCACTCGCCCGCCTGCAGCTCAGCGAAGACGCTCGCGGGGCTCACCTCGCCGACGTCGCTCACCCAGCGGACGCGCAGGACGTAGAAGGCCGCCTTCTCCGGTGCGTAGTCGAAGGTTCAGGTTAGGTTCTGATGGTCGTTAAATGCGGCACACGAGGCAGGTGGCATAGGCGGTGATGCCCTCTTCGCGGCCTTCGGGGCCCAAGTGTTCGGTGGTGGTGGCCTTCACGCCGACGTTTTCCACGGGAAGCCCCATGGCACGGGCCAGGTTCTCGCGCATCTGCTCGCGGTAGGGAGAGAGCTTCGGGGCTTGGGCGGCGATGACGCTGTCCACGTCGATGATCTCGAAACCGCGCTCGCGCACAAAGCGAGCCACCTCGGCGAGCAGCTTGAGCGAGTCAGCATCCTTGTAGGCCGGGTCGGTGTCGGGGAACAGCTTCCCGATGTCGCCCCCGCGCACCGCGCCCAGCAGCGCGTCGGAGATGGCATGGGCCAGCACGTCGGCATCGGCATGCCCGTCCAGCCCGCCCAAGATGAGCTTGCGCCCCGGAGCAAAGGCGTGCACATCCATTCCCAGCCCCGTCCGAAGATTTCGCAGGTCGTTCATACCGGCTCCTTCCGCCTTCCTCCATCATGCGTGTCGCCTTTGAGAACCCTTCTCATTTCCCTCTCGGTCATTGGAAGGGGCCGATTTTGCAGCAAATCGCGAGTTATAAGCGTCTGCACGATGCGCTTCGCTGCATTCCA
>OGQO01003816.1_pt1 | contig 10010 bp, 7 predicted proteins | sample 1553241 | NCBI WGS metagenome assembly OGQO01 (sample SAMEA2579933, study PRJEB22360) | human gut metagenome | biome: human gut; feature: human-associated habitat; material: faeces | place: Denmark | collected 2008/2010
GGAAATGGTTGTTTTAGTAAACCCCTTTTCGGTAAACAGTTCAAAAGAAGTCTGCAATAATGTTGTATTCTTTTGTTTTTTATTTGTCTCAACTTTTCCCATAATAATACCACCTTAAACGATGCTGAATGTATTTGGGTACATTATGCAACAAAAATGACCAAAAGTCAATAACGTAAAAATGACCAAAATTCAGTTTCGCTTATTGAGGAAAATTGTGCGTTACTCAGTGTTGACCGATGGTCATTTTTTGCATATAATGTTGGTTAGGAAAAGAAAATAAATAAAGAGGGGATGATGAATTTGTTAATCAAGATGGGTAAGCAGATTGCGAAACATAAATTTCTGATTTTGCTTATTGGATTTTTGTTACTGATACCTTCCTTAATAGGAATGGTAACGACAAGAGTTAACTATGATTTACTTAGTTATCTGCCAGAGACGCTTGAAACGGTAAAAGGTCAGGATATTATGGTAGATGAGTATGGAATGGGAGCGTTCTCGATGGTTGTTGTCGAGAATATGGAACTGAAAGATGTGCAGAAGCTTGAGAAGAAGTTTGAGGCAGTCGATCATGTAAAGGATGTTCTCTGGTATGATGATGTTGCTGATTTAAATCTTCCAGTACAGATGATTCCGAAAAAGTTAAGAGAAGGTTTCTTTAAAGGCAATGCCACGATGATGATCGTACTTTTCGATAATACGACATCATCCGATGAATCTATGAATGCAGTTGCCGAGATGAGAAAGCTTGCGAATAAGCAATGCTTTATCAGTGGTATGTCAGGTGTAGTTAATGATATTAAAGATGTTGCACTTGACGAGCTGCCAGTTTACGTTGTGATTGCCGCTGTATTGTCATTCCTGGTACTTGAGTTTACGACAGAATCTTTCTTAGTACCAGTGTTCTTCTTATTAAGTATCGGAATTGCAATTATTTATAACTTAGGAAGTAACGTGTTCTTAGGGCAGGTTTCCTATATTACAAAGGCACTGACGGCTGTATTACAGCTTGGAGTTACGATGGACTATTCCATTTTCCTGCTGAATAGTTATGAGGAATATAAAGAGAAGTACACAGAAGATAGGAACCGGGCGATGGGGCATGCGATTGCAAGTACCTTTAAAGCGGTTGTCGGAAGTTCCGTCACAACTGTTGCCGGATTTGCGGCTCTTTGCTTTATGACATTTGCATTAGGTCGTGATCTTGGTATTGTTATGGCCAAGGGTGTTATTATCGGTGTAATCTGTTGTGTAACGATTCTTCCATCACTGATTCTTGCATTTGATAAGCAGATTGAGAAGACAAAGCACAGACCGCTGATTAAGAGTGTGGATGGTGCATCAAACTTTATTATCAAGCATCACTGGGTATGGCTGATTGTTTTCCTTGTATTATTACTTCCAGCAGTACATGGAAATAATAATATCAAGATTTATTATGATATCGCAAAGTCTATGCCATCCAGCCTGCCAAGTAATGTGGCGACAGACCGATTGAAAAAAGACTTTAATATGAGTACGATTCATATGGTAATGATGGACAGTAACATGGATTCTAAAGATAAACGAGATATGCTCAAAGAGATTGACAATGTAGAAGGTGTTAAATGGACGATAAGCATGAGTTCTCTTGTCGGGGCCTCTGTACCAGAATCCATGATTCCAAAAGATGTAAAGAGTATGCTCCAAAGCGGTGACCATGAACTGGCTTTTATCTGTTCGGAATATGAATCAGCAACTCCGAAAGTAAATAAGCAGATTGCAAAGATTAATAAGATAACGAAGAACTATGATAAAACATCAATGGTAATTGGTGAAGCACCACTTATGAAGGATCTTGAAGATGTTACAAACATTGATATCCAGAATGTAAATATTGCTTCAATCGCAGCGATTTTTGTAATTATTCTTATTATATTTAAGTCAATCTCCCTGCCAGTTATTCTGGTAGCCATCATTGAATTTGCGATTGCGGTAAATATGGCAGTTCCATATTACCAGGGGGTCAGCCTTCCATTTGTTGCTAGCATTGTTATCGGAACGATACAGCTTGGAGCGACAGTAGACTATGCGATTGTTTATACCAATCGTTATTTGAAAGAACGAAGGAATGGAAAGAATAAGTTAGAGGCAATCAGCATTGCTCATAAGTCAAATATGCTTTCTATTATAACGAGTGCGTTGAGTTTATTTGCAGCGACTTATGGTGTTGCCTGCTACTCACAGGTAGATATGATTGGTTCTATTTGTACATTGCTGGCAAGAGGTGCTATTATCAGTATGATCGTTGTTCTCACACTTCTGCCTACGATGTTCCTTATCTTTGATAAGGCGATATGCAAGACAACGAAGGGAATGGGCCATATTGACGATCATAAAGATACAGTAGTTAATGACATTGTTTAATGACATTGTATTATAAATAATATGTAATCCCGGAATCTAATGGAAGCAAAGCGTCATATGCTGTACAAAAGATTCCAGGAGCATAAATTTAGGGAGTGATAGAGATGAGAAATAAAAGATTTGTAAAACACACATCCAGAGCATTTGCTATTCTCATGAGTGCCATGATGGCAGTAGGAATTGCAATGCCAGTCAATGCAGCAGGAAAAAAAGATTCCAAAAAAGAAGATAAGACAGAGACGGTATATGTAAATGCGAATGCAGACGGAAGCGTTGATAAGATTACTGTAAGCGACTGGTTAAAGAATCATAGCAGCAGTGATACATTAGAGGACTTTTCCAACCTCGAGAATATCAAGAATGTAAAAGGTGACGAGACATTTACCCAGAATGCAGATGGTTCTATTGTATGGGATTCTAAAGGAAATGATATTTATTATCAGGGCGAATCCAATGAAGAACTTCCAGTAACAATGAAAGTTACTTATTATCTTGACGGACAGCAGATGGATCCGAAAGATATGGCTGGTAAAAGTGGTGAAGTAAAGATACGCTTTGATTACTATAACAACTCCAATGAAACGGTAAAAGTAAAAGGCAAGAACTATAATATAAAGACTCCATTTACTATGGTTACCGGAATGATTCTTTCTTCTGATGTATTTTCTAATATCGAAGTTACTAATGGTAAAGTAATTAGCGATGGAGATAAAAATGTTGTTGTAGGTCTTGCGTTCCCTGGATTAAAGAGCAGTCTTAATCTGGCATCTTATGATAAATTAGATGATGTAGATATTCCAGAATATGTAGAAGTTACAGCGAAGGCAGATAAGTTTGAACTTGCATTAACAGCAACAGCGGCAACAACAGGAACATTAAAAGACATTGATACAAGCAATTTAAATGACGTAGATGATTTAAAAGACAGCATGGATAAACTTACAGATGCAACCGATAAGCTGATTGATGGAAGTGAAGCTTTATCCGATGGAATGGGAACTCTTTCTTCTTCAGCAGGAGAATATACAAAGGGCGTATCTTCCGCGAATGCTGGAGTAAAGCAGCTTCTATCCGGTCTTAATACATTAAGTTCTAAGAGTGGACAGTTAGAATCTGGTGTAGAATCTTTGAATAAAGGATTAAAAGCCCTGAAAAAGGGAACAAAGTCACTGAATGCAGGAATCTCCTCCTATACAAAAGGAGTATCTGGCTTAGATGCTGGTTTACAGTCAGCAGCAAGCGGTACAGGTAAGTTAGAGTCAGGAGCAGGAGCACTTTCTAAAGGTATTAAAAGTTATACCGAAAATGAAGCTAAAATTGCAGCAGGAATCAAAAAGTTAAATAATAAGGTTTCTGGAATGAGTAATTTGGAACTGCCAAGTGACACAGAATTAAAAGCAGTAAAGAAGGCATCCTCTGCATTAGAAAGTGACGCGAAAAAGTTACAGGAATCGGCAACAGAGATTCAATCGGCAATTGATAAGATGAATAAGTTATCTGAAGCAGTGGAGGCGCACAATAGTAAGATAGATGAACATAATAAAGAAGTTTCAGAGAAGTTCAGTAGTGCAAAATCTGCATTAGATGATATTGATAAAAAGGCAACGGATAAGGCAAATGAAAAGATTGCCAGCCAGAAAGATTCTCTTAGCAGCAGTGCAACTTCAAAGGCAAAAGAAGAAGCTAAATCTGCCATTGATAGTGTAAATATGGATGGATTGACCGATGAAATGAAGAGTGCTTTAAAGAGTGCCATTGATAATAACGTTAGTGTAAGTGCAGAGCCATCAAGCATTGAAATCAGTGGCCTGGCAAGTGATGCCGAAAAAGCATTAGGAGATGCTCCAAGTGCAGAGAAGCTTAATATTGGCAAAGTTAATGTAGGACTCAGTGATATGGAAACTCTGTTAAAAGATATGAAGACACAGGCAGCAGTATTAGAGAGTTTTGCAGCAAATACAGGTTCTTTATCCGATGCAGCAAGTCAGATTCCAGATTTGATCAAGGGTGTTGATGAATTAAATACCGGAGCGCAGGCTCTTACTGCAAATAATAAAACGCTTACAAGTGGTATGAAAGATTTAACTTCTGGTCTTAGCACCCTTTCTACCGGACTTGATACCATGACAAAAGGAGCGGCGACCTTAACAGGCAATAACAGTGTTCTTACAAAAGGAGCAAGTTCCGTAGATAAAGGAACAGGTAAGTTAGTAGCGGGAAGCAGCCAGTTAGTAACTGGTGTAAAGGCTTATGCACAGGGGGTTAATGCAGCAGCGATCGGTGTACAGAGTCTTTCTTCTGGAATGAATAAGTTAGACTCCGCAGGCGGACAGCTTACTTCTGGTATTGATAAGCTTGCTACAGGAAGCGATACACTTACAAAAGGCTTAAAGACATTTAATGATGATGGAATCAGCAAGCTTTCTGACCTTGCAGGAGATGATCTTGACAGCGTGATCAATCATTTCAAGGCTGTAAAGAAGGCAGATAACAGATACAAATCCTTCGGCGGAATTAAGAAAAATGCGAAGGGAAGCGTGAAATTTGTGATTGAAACAGACCCTATCGAGGCAGACGAGAATTAAGAAAATGTCACAAAAATAGCAGATAGCAGGTAAAATTTTAAGAAATCCCTTGATAAACAATGGAAAACCTGCTATACTACGAATAGTATACTGTAGATGATAAGAGTGGGTGGGTGCCCACTCTTATTGTATGTCTGGGAAAGAGGTGAGAATCAACATGAAAAGAACAGAGATTGTTGCAAAGACGGAAGAACTGGTAACTCCGATTATTGAGGAGAACCATTTTGAACTTGTTGATGTAGAGTATGTAAGAGAAGGTGCGAACTGGTATCTTCGTGTATATGCGGATAAGGAAGGCGGCATTAACATTGATGACTGCGTACTGATCAGTCGTGCTCTTGAAGAGAAGCTTGATGCAGAAGACTTTATTTCTGATGCTTATATTTTAGAAGTGAGTTCCCCTGGTCTTGGAAGACCACTGAAAAAAGAGAAAGATTTTAAGAGAAGTCTTGGAAAGTCTGTAGAATGTAAGCTCTACAAAGCAATTAATAAACAGAAGGAATTTGAGGGAATCTTAAAAGATTTCACAGAAGATACTGTTACGATTGAAACAGAAGGGAACGAACTGGTACTTGACCGTAAGGACATTGCTATGATTCGTTTAGCTATTGATTTTTGAGAATAATATAGAAAAGAAAGCAGGAGGATAAGAGAAAATGAGTGAATTAATTGATGCTTTAAATCAATTACAAAAAGAGAAACATATTGAAAAAGAAGTAATTATGCAGGCGATTGAAGATTCTTTAGTTGCAGCATGTAACCGTGACTTTGGAAAGAATGCCATTGTAAAGGTAAACATGGACAGAGACACTGGTGATATTTCTGTTTATGTCGAAAAGACAGTTGTAGAGGAAGTAGAAGATCCAGCTACAGAAATTAGTTTAGCAGATGCAAAGATGATTCGTTTCCACTATGAGATTGGCGATGTAGTAAACATCGAAGTGACTCCAAAGAACTTCGGAAGAATCGCTGCACAGCATGCAAGAAGTGTTATCGTGCAGAAGATTAAAGAAGAAGAAAGAAGAGTGGTATTCGAGCATTTCGCACATAAAGAAAAAGACATCGTAACAGGTGTAGTACAGCGTTATAATGGAAAGAATATCAGTGTAAGTCTTGATGATAAGACAGATGCTGTTCTCACAGAAAAAGAGCAGGTTAAAGGCGAAGTATTTAAGCCAACAGACCGTATCAAACTGTACATCGTAGAAGTAAAAGATACAAACAAGGGACCTAAGATTTTAGTTTCCAGAACACATCCAGAACTTGTTAAGAGACTTTTTGAAAAAGAAGTTGCAGAAGTTTATGATGGAACAGTAGAAATTAAGAGCATTGCCCGTGAAGCAGGTTCCCGTACAAAGATTGCAGTAGCATCTAACGATCCTAATGTAGATCCTGTAGGAGCATGTGTAGGTATTAACGGAGCGCGTGTTAATGCAATCGTAAGTGACTTACGTGGAGAAAAGATTGATATTATTGAATGGAATGATGATCCAGCAGTATTGATCGAGAACGCATTGAGCCCATCCAATGTAGTCTCTGTAGATGTAGACGAAGAGGAAAAGAGCGCACGCGTTGTTGTTCCAGACTACCAGCTTTCACTTGCCATCGGTAAAGAGGGACAGAATGCCCGTCTTGCAGCAAAGCTTACAGGATATAAGATTGATATTAAGAGTGAAAGCCAGGCAGCAGAGCTTGCAGAAGAATTAGACTTCGGAGATGATTTTGGTGATCTTGATGAGGCAGAAGATTTTGACCTTGAAGCACCTGTAGAAGAGCCGGAAGTTTCCGCAAGCGAAGCGACAGCAGATTTTGAGTCAGAAGAGGTAACAGAAGAACCAGAAACAGCAGAGGATTCTTTTGAGGAAGTTTCTTCTGAGGAAGCAGACACAGACGAACAGTAAGAATGGAATCTGGTGAACAGTTATGGGAAAGAAGATACCACTTAGACAGTGTGTGGGCTGTCGTGAAATGAAGACAAAAAAAGAGATGATCCGGGTTATCAAGACACCGGAGAATGAAGTTGTACTTGATGCAAAAGGAAAGCAGAATGGCAGAGGTGCATATCTTTGTTTTTCTGCGGAGTGTCTTCAGAAAGCAAGACGTTCAAAAGGACTGGAACGTTCTTTAAAGATTTCCATTCCTGATGAGATATATGACCGATTAGAAGAGGAGTTGAAGGAACTTGACACAAAACAGTAAAGTATTATCTATGCTAGGGCTTGCTGCTAAGGCAGGAAAGGTTGCCAGCGGAGAGTTTTCTACCGAAAAGGAAGTAAAATCCGGCAATGCCTGTCTGGTAATCGTAGCAGAAGATGCTTCTGACAATACAAAAAAATTGTTCCGGAACATGTGTAAGTATTATGAAGTGCCTATGGAAATCTTTGCGACCAAAGAGGAATTAGGGCATTGGATAGGTAAAGCGTACAGGGCTTCCATCTGTATCTTAGATGAAGGTTTTGCAAAATCAATCGTAAAAAAAATAAGTCTGAATATGGAGGGATAGTGTATGCCAAAAATGAGAGTACATGAGTTAGCAAAGTTATTAGATAAAAGCAGCAAAGAAATTATAGCAGAGTTAAAACAGCAGGGAGTTGAAGTACAGAGTCATATGAGTACAGTATCAGATGAACATGTAGATAAATTAAAAGCAAAATTCCAGAAAAAAGAATCTGGTAACAACCGCGGCAACAATGAAAGCCGTAGCAACGATAATCGCGGTAGCAGAAATGATAACCGTGGAGATAGAAATAATAACCGTAACGACAACCGTGGGGACGGAAGAAATAACAACCGCAATAACGACAATCGTAATGGACGTAATGAAAACCGCGGAGATGGAAGAAATAATAACCGAAATGATAACCGTGGCGGCCGTAACAACCGTAACGACAACCGAAATGACAATGGCAACAGAGGCGGCGGAAGAAATAATAATCGTAATAACGACAACCGTGGCGGGCGTAATGATAATCGCGGAGATAACCGTAACAATAACCGTAACGGAAATGACAGAAGAAACAGGCCTTCTATGGGAGATACTCCGATTAACGCAAAAGAAACAAGAAACGGCAAAGAAAACCGCCATGACATCAATCGTGAGCACAGCCGTGACAACAAGGAAAACAACCGAAATGACAACCGTGGTGGCAAGAACAACCGCCGCAATAACCGCAATAATGATTTTGGCAGCTCAAGAAAGCAGAAGAACAATAAGAAGCAGCAGGCTCCAGTACAGCCACCAAAGCAGGAAGAGCCAAAGGAAGATGTAATCCGTAACATCACTCTCCCAGATCCAGTATCCTTAAAGGATTTGGCAGATGCTTGTAAGGTTCAGCCTTCTGTTATTATCAAGAAGCTTTTCATGGCAGGACAGATGGTAACCATCAACACAGAATTCTCTTTTGATGATGCAGCAGAAATCGCTTTAGAATATAACTGTATCGCAGAGGAAGAAGTAAAAGTTGATGTCATCGAAGAACTCTTAAAAGAGGAAGAAGAGGACGAAAGAAATTTAACAAGCAGACCACCAGTTGTCTGTGTAATGGGTCATGTTGACCACGGTAAAACTTCTCTTCTTGATGCGATTCGTTCCACACACGTTACAGCAGGCGAGGCTGGCGGTATCACACAGCATATCGGAGCCTATGTGGGATTCCTGTTTTGGTAGAGATTAACGGAGAAAAGATTACATTCTTAGATACACCTGGTCATGAGGCATTTACTTCCATGCGTCTGCGTGGAGCACAGGCAACAGATATCGCTGTTTTAGTTGTTGCTGCCGATGACGGTGTTATGCCACAGACAATCGAGGCAATCAACCATGCAAAAGCTGCAGAGGTAGAAGTTATCGTTGCAGTTAACAAGATTGATAAAGAAGGTGCCAACGTTGACCGTGTAAAACAGGAACTTACTGAATACGGCCTTATCGCAGAAGACTGGGGTGGAAGTACCGTATTTGTACCAGTTTCTGCCAAGACAGGCGAAGGAATTGATGAACTCTTAGAGATGATTACTCTTACAGCAGAAGTATTAGAGCTGAAAGCAAACGCGAAGAGAAGAGCCAGAGGTCTTGTTATCGAAGCGAAACTTGATAAAGGCCGTGGACCAGTTGCTACAATCCTTATCCAGAAAGGTACGCTTCATGTAGGAGACAGCATTAACGTAGGTCATGCATTTGGCCGTGTTCGTGCGATGATGGATGACAAAGGTAACCGTGTAAAAGTAGCAGGCCCATCTACACCAGTAGAGATTCTTGGTCTTAACGATGTACCATTCTCCGGCGAGGTTCTTATGGCTCACGGAAATGAAAAAGAAGCAAGAGCAACTGCTGATGCATTTATCGCATATGGAAGAGAAAAGATGCTCGAAGAGACAAAGAATAAGTTGTCCCTTGATGATTTATTTGATCAGATTCAGGCTGGTAACGTAAAAGAATTAAATCTTGTCGTAAAGGCCGATGTACAGGGATCTGTAGAAGCTGTAAAACAGAGTCTCATGAAGCTTTCCAATGAGGAAGTTATGATTAAAGTTGTACATGGTGGTGTAGGTGCCATTAACGAATCTGATGTAATTTTAGCTTCTGCATCTAATGCAATCATCATCGGATTTAATGTACGTCCAGATGCGATGGCAAAGGCTGCAGCAGAGAGAGAAAAAGTTGACATGAGATTATACCGTGTCATCTATAACGCAATTGAAGATATCGAAGCAGCGATCAAGGGTATGTTAGATCCTGTTTACAGAGAAAAAGTAATCGGTCATGTAGAAGTACGTCAGATTTACAAAGCTTCCGGTGTTGGAACAATCGCTGGATGTTATGTACTGGATGGTACGATTACAAAAGACGCACAGTCCCGTATCGTTCGTGATGGTATCGTTATTTACGAAGGAGAACTTGCATCCCTGAAACGTTTCAAAGATGATGTAAAAGAAGTAAAAGCAGGCTTCGAATGTGGTATCGTTTTTGAAAAATACAACGATATTAAAGAAGGCGACCAGATTGAAGCTTTCGTAATG
>OGQO01003817.1_pt1 | contig 10010 bp, 5 predicted proteins | sample 1553241 | NCBI WGS metagenome assembly OGQO01 (sample SAMEA2579933, study PRJEB22360) | human gut metagenome | biome: human gut; feature: human-associated habitat; material: faeces | place: Denmark | collected 2008/2010
TTCCGGTTTCAACCGTGACGGAGCCTGGCATAATGGTACAAACTATTTCAGTGCCAATGCAGTCAGCTTGTGTTATGTTCCTGCCTTATTCAGTTATCTGACTGGAACCGATTTTCTGCAACATCCCTGGTATCAGAATGCCGGTATTGCCATGACTTATAGTTGGATGCCCGGGTCAAGAAGTGCAGGCTTCGGAGATGGTCATGAGAAAAACAACGGCAAGCCTCTACGCATCCGGAGCGCTTTTGCCGATTTCATGGCACGCACCACCGGCGACCCCTACGCCACCTGGTATTCCTCCATCAATAACCGATACGAAACCGAGTCCGAAACACGTCTATATCGAATGGCAAGCAGCAAGAAACGCCCTGTCCATACACAACTACCGGCTAATACCCCCAAAGCCATATGGTTTAAAGATTGTGGTGAGATGATTGCCAACAGTAATTTAACCGACCATAAAAATAACCTCAGTCTGAGTTTCCATTCCAGTCCTTTTGGTTCAGGAAGCCATACTCATTCCAATCAAAATGCTTTCAACCTGCAATATGGAGGAAAAGCCATTTATTATGCGGTAGGTCACTATATGAGTTTTGCCGACCCACATAATTTGCTATCTTACCGACACACACGTGCCTACAACACACTTTTAGTGGACGGCATCGGACAACCGTTTAGCACCCGGGCTTACGGAAATATCGTGCGCATGTTTAATGGGAAACACATTTCATATGCATTAGGTGACGCCTCCAATGCTTATTGTGGCATCAGCGAATATCCTATGTGGCAAAAAAACTTCTCTGCACAGAATCTGAAACAGTCCCGTGAAAACGGTTTCGGAGAAACATCATTAACCAAATACCGCAGGCACATTTTCATGCTGCATCCCAATATCATCGTTATTTACGATGAACTGGAGTCTAGTAAAAGTGTAAGCTGGGACTGGTTGTTACATAGTCCTGTTAAATTTAATATAAACAAGGCTACTTCCACATTGATAACAGAAGATAAAGAAAACAATATTCACTCTGTAGCCCAACTATTCAGCGAACAGCAATGCAGCATTATGCAAACAGACCAATATGCAGCCGCCCCTAATGAAAAGAGAGCTGAACGCGGAGAAAATTTCGCCAATCCTTGGTCATTGACGGCCAGTTTTGGTCCAAGCAAAGTCAATCGTGTATTAACTGTTATTCAGGTAGAAACGAATGAAGACAAAATTATGAAAGTTATCCGAACAGACAACAATTTTTTATGTGGAGACTGGATAATTAAAGCTGAGTTAAGCAGCAAACGTCCGGCAAGCCTGCATATTCATAATAACCGATCTAAAGCAACCTTCAGTTACGGAGAAAAAGCTCCCATCATCAATGGAAAGCCCTACTCGTGCAAGAATAAATATTCTTCTCTGCTCTACGACGAGATAGATGGAGAGTGGAAGATAAAAGAAACAGACGATGGAAATCATCTTTCTACCGGCAAAGTTAAATGAAAACCAATTTTTTATCATATTTTTAATCACTAAAACAAGATCATCATGACTAGAAAAACATGTCAAAGGAGTTTTATATCACTCCTACTTGTTGGTTGCATGCTATTCCTCAACAATATAGGAACAGTAGCACAACACACACCCTACAAAGGTAAGGTGATTGATGCAACCAACAATGAACCTTTAATCGGTGTTTCCATTTTGGAAAAAGGCACTTCAAATGGAGTTATAACGGATATTGACGGTAACTTCAATATTCAGACAAACCCAGAAGCTGTTCTCGTCTTCTCTTACATCGGTTATAGCACCGTCGAAAAGAAAGCATCGGAATGTAACGGAATAACAATCAAACTCGCCGAAGATTCGAAATTACTACAAGAAGTTGTAGTAGTCGGTTATGGCGTTCAGAAGAAAGTAAACATGTCCGGTTCCGTATCGGCTATCGACGGTGAGCAAATTGCCGCTAAGATGTTCTCTCCGCCCTTCAAGGCGAATTACCAGGTGTAACCATTACTCGCAGTAGCGGACAACCTGGTTCGGAAGCAGGTTTGCAGGTACGCGGATATTCATCTGTCAATGCTACCCAGACATTGGTGTTGATCGACGGTGTAGAAGGTAGTTTGTCGCAAGTTAATGCCGAAGACATAGCTTCAATCTCCGTATTGAAAGATGCAGCATCTACGGTGCACGTGCAGCAGCAGGTGTCGTATTGGTCACTACAAAGAACGGTACGGAAGGTAAACCCAAAATTTCATATAATGGTTATGCTTCGTTCAATGTTCCTGGAAATATGCCTGAGCGCATTCCCTCTTGGGAGGAACAGACTTTTATCAATAATTCCCGTTTAGACATCGGTGGTCCCGAGTGGAATGCAGAAAAATCATCCTGGGTAGGCAATCCCAATTTCAACTACCGGCCACTGAAGAACGGACGTTGGGACTTATTTGACAGTGTAGACTGGTTAGGAGAAGGCACTAAAAACTTTACCTTGCAACACAACCATTCTGTATCAGTCAGCGGAGGTACGGATAAAGTAAACTACCTATTATCTGCCAACTATTTCTATAAAAACGGTTTATTACAATACGGTCCCGATGATTACGACCGCTATAACTTAATGGCTAAGATGAATGCTAAAATCAACAAATACATAGAATTGGGCATCAACATTCAATATCAAGCCAATAACACGTCAGAAAGTTCTTATGGCTCAGAAAACATCTTCATGCTACTTTATGAGAACCGTGGACGCCAGCCCATCATGCAGCCCGAAGCTGAGAATTATAAAAACCCTTACAATGGAGACTTGCAACTGAACCCTATCGACCTAATGAAAAACGGTGGTGAAAAGACCGTCAAAAAAGAATCTTATATCGGCAAAGCGCAGTTGACCATTAAAGATTTTATCAAGAACTTACGCATCAACTTAAGTGCTTCCCGCAGAGCCGGATACGCCTCGCAAGAAAAAAAACATGCGTACACTAACTTGGTACAATTATGCCGGCAATGTTCAACGTACTGCAAATCCCGCTAATTCTCTGTTTAAAGAAAAATATTCCGATTATCACGATGTATTGGAAGCAACCGCCAACTACAACTTCAGCCTGAAAAACACTCACAACTTCAGTATGCTTGCAGGTACTTCTTACGAGAACTATCGTTTGGACAAGATGGGTGGTACAGCAAAGAATATGTTATCCAACGATTTCTTCTCCTTTAATTATTACGATACTTCCGTTGCAACCAACAGCGAATTGAGCGATGAAATAGGCACTTGGGCCATGATGTCCTACTTTGGAAGAATCAACTATAATTATCAGGAAAAATACTTGTTCGAAGCCAATGTACGTTACGACGGAAGTTCACGCCTTGCCCCTTCTAAGCGTTGGAGAGCTTTCCCTTCCGTATCCGCAGCCTGGCGAGTAAATGAAGAAAAGTGGTTCAAGCTCGGTTGGGTAAGCAGTCTCAAACTACGTGCATCTTGGGGACAATTGGGTAACGGAGCCGTATTAGGCTTGTACGATTATCTTCCTTTAATAGATTACAAACAAAACAGTGACAAGATACCTGCCACTTATCAAGGTGAAAAATGGTTCTACCAGTCAAGCATGGCTTCAGAAGACAAAACCTGGGAAATCATCGAAACAACCAATCTGGGTCTCGACTTCGGTTTCCTGAACAACCGTTTGACAGGTAGTTTCGAATATTATTGGAAATTCAACAACGAAATGTTGTCTAACCTCCAGTTACCTTCACAAATAGGAATTAACGTTCCGAAAATGAATATTGGTAAACTAAAAACCTGGGGATGGGACTTCAACATCAACTGGAAAGACCAAATCAAAGATTTCAGTTATCAAGTAGGGTTCAATATCTCAGACAGTAAGAATGAATTAGTGCAATACGACGGTGCCAGCGTAGTGAGTGAAGGTGTTGTTTCCTTATTGGAAGGTTATCCAATCAATACCATCTGGGGATATAAAACCGATGGTTTCTGGTCGAGCCGCGAAGAATATCTCAAATATAAAGAAGAACACCCCGGTTATAAATCATTCAATGACAACATCGTTAGTGGCGGTGACGTAAAATATGTAGCACAAGGTAATCCGGACCATACAATTGGCGTAGGCGATGGTAACCCGGAAAACCCTGGTGACTTGGTTTGTCTGGGCAATACTACGCCTCGTTATTTATATGGCATCAGCCTCTCCGCTCAATGGAAAGGTTTTGATCTTGCAGTCATGTTCCAAGGGGTAGGTAAACGTGACGTAGTACTGAATGGTTCCATGTTCCCGTTGTTCAAAGCACAAGAAATGCCCTGGACCATTCATCGCGACTACTGGACGAAAGATAATCAAGATGCATTTTGGCCCCGTTTGTATCAATATAAGGGCGACAATTTCAATAGTAAATCGGCAGACAGATGGCTGCAAGATGCTTCTTACTTCCGTTTGAAAAATGTAACCTTGGGTTACACAATACCTGTCAATAAGAAGTATATGGAAAAGCTGAGGGTTTATGTTACCGGACAAGATTTGTTTGAATTTACAGATATACTGTCAGTAATGGACCCTGAAGCAGAAAACAATGCAACCAGAGCACTCTATCCATTCTTCCGCAGCTGGACAATCGGACTAAATGTTACATTCTAAAAAGAGATAAAAAGATTATGATAAAGAAAATATATTCACTGCTTATCTGCGTGATTCTTGTAAGCAGTTGCTCACTGGACAGAGAACCAGAAACAACATTGAGCGATCCAAAATTCTGGAAATCAGAAGCTGACTTAAGAGGTGCTTGTAATCGCTTGTATATCGATCTTCCCGGTTTTCTAACCGGAAGAGGACATGATTTGCGTTCCGATGAATTGATAGGAAACACTCCCGACCCGATATCTTCCGGTAGTCGCGGTATTCCCGAAAAATCATCAGATTGGACCGATCCGTACAATAAGATCGGTGTCTGCAATAATATTATCATCAAGGGAGAGACAGCTCCAATAGCCGAAACAGCCAAAAACCGCTGGATAGCAGAAGCTCGTTTCTTCCGTGCCTTCCATTACTTCGACTTGGTAAAAAAATATGGAGACGTACCTTTGATCCTAAAAGTTTTCACAAGTACAAGCGATCCTGATATTAAAAAAGGAAGAGATCCGCGCGAAACGGTCATACAGCAATGCTATAAAGATTTAGAATTTGCTTGCGAGTGGTTACCGGAGATTGATGCGCTCTCTGATGTTTCCAACTGGGGACGTGTGTCCCGTTCGGCCGCTTTAGCCATGACCACCCGTATCGGTCTATACGAAGGAACCTACATCAAGTACCATAACTTGCAAGAAGGAGACAGCAAGAGTCATCTGAAGAAAGCAATCGATGCAGCAGAAATAATGATCTATACAGAAAAGAAACATTCACTCTATCCTAATTATCAGGACCTTTTCTATTTTGAAGGTGAAGGACGCCAGAATAAAGAGAATGTATTTGTGAAAATCTACGGTCCCAACGGTGCTTCTAATGCTATTGTCTATCACAACCAGTCGGCAACCAAAGCAGGTCAGGTGAGCCTTACCCGGCAAATCATTGATAACTATTTATATACAGACGGATTACCAAGAACAAAGTCCGCCCATTATATAGTAGACGTTAAACATGATGACATATTTATGAACCGCGATCCACGCATGAGAATGACCATTTTTGCCTATAAAGAAGTAGCCTTCAAAGGAGCCGAATATCGTCCTTTCGATCAAGTAAATCACAGTGGCAAGGGTTATCCTATCAAAAAAGGATACATAAATAGCGAATTCAATACCAATGGGCAAGAAACAGTTGACAAAATGATTATACGTTATGCTGAGGTACTGCTCTCTTATGCTGAAGCTCTCTATGAATACAACGGTGAAATCAGTGATACCAAACTGAATGAAACAGTCAATCTCATCCGTAAACGTTCGGGATTTGATGCAACACTGTCCAATCAATTCGTCAGTGCCAACCAACTGAATATGCTTGAAGAAATACGTAGAGAACGTATCGTGGAATTTATTGATGAGGACATGCACTATGATGATATCATACGTTGGAAAACCGCTGAAAAGCTGTTGCCACAGGCTCTATTAGGTATTTTATTCAATCCTGAGGAGAGTACCAAGACCGATAAGGAGCTAAATTATCAATTTACTGACGAAAACGGTTTTTACAAAGGAGTAAAGCTGTACGACCAGCCCAATATTTATGTAGGAGAAGATATTTCCGGTCGTAGCTTCAATCCGGAACGCGACTATCTTTATCCGATTCCCTCCTATGAAATATCTACATCTGAAGGAAACATCAAACAAAACCCTAAGTGGAACGATTAATAACAAGAAAATATGAAAACTCTATTTAATAAAATCACATTCCTTTGTATCCTTGCCGCAAGTTGCGTGCTCACAGGATGCAGCAACGACCATGACGAATGGGAAAATGGTGACCCGGCTCTGGCTCATGTCTATTATTATTGCTTTGAGAAATGGGGAGGTATCCCCGGTGGTAACGATATCAGTTACTCGGTGGAGCAGGGTGAAACCATTGCAATTCCCACCCAGTTCTACAGCAGTTTTACACGTAGCTATAGTCCCATAGTATATTACTATACTTCTGCTACTCCGAAAGAAGAAGCATTGGTATGCGGCACCGACTATGTGGTAGTTGACGAAAGTGGTAACACACTGACACCCGATGCCTCAGGAGCTTACGAAATGATATGGCCAAATGCCCAAAAGGGAGTACAAAACATTTATATCAAAACCCTGAACGGTAAAAAGGGCTCTTTCCGTGTACTGACTTTTTCTCCGGACAAGAAAATGGACGTAACCGATGTCAGTACTACTTCCATCGTTAAGACCGAAGAGTATGAAGTACGTGCCATATCAGAAAATTATTTTGTGACTGTCGTTATTAAATAATTTATAAACTCCGTTTATCCAAAACTGATAAATTAAGAACGGATGAGGAACCATTATTCTCATCCGTTCTATCATTAATCTATCAAATTCTGAAAGTATGCCCCATATACTATTAACCAATCACTTATTTCGCAGATGCAGCAAGCCTGCAATCATCTGCCTGTTATTCCTGACCGTCTTTCTTTCTCCTGCACAGGCAAAAGATTCTGCAAGTGAAGTTTTTTCATTGCTCAACCTTGATTACCCCGGGCTGGAACAAGTAAAAGCTCTCCATAAAGCGGGAAAAGAAGATAAAGCAGCCCAAGCATTGTTGAATTATTACCTTCATCGCAAAGGAATTGTAAACCCTGCCATCGACCTTGACAACCTGAACATCAGCGAGCGTGAGCAGAAGTGGGCGGATGAGGCACTGGAACATACGTTCTATGTACACGATGGCTACCAGCCTTCTTTCAACTACGGCAAAGATATCAACTGGCAATACTGGCCTGTTCAGGATAATGAACTTCGTTGGCAGCTTCACCGGCATAAATGGTTCACCCCCATGGGAAAGGCGTATAGAATCAGCAAAGACGAAAAATATGCCAAGGAATGGACCTGCCAGTATCTGGATTGGATAAAAAAGAATCCTTTGGTAACGGTAAACCAGGAAGAATATGAGATTGCAAGCGCGGGTGAAGTAAAAGGAACCGTTGAAAATGTACGCTTCGCATGGCGTCCGCTGGAAACCAGCCATCGGTTACAGGATCAGATACATCAATTCACTTTGTTTGTTTCTTCCCCCTCATTCACTCCTGAATTCCTGACGCAATTCCTGGTAAATTATCATCGGCATGCCGATCACATCCTTCACAACTATTCAAAAGCGGGAAACCACCTATTGTTTGAAGCGCAACGTATGTTATATGCCGGTACGTTCTTCCCCGAATTCAAGGAAGCTGCCGAATGGCGTAAAAGCGGCATCGACCTGCTGAACCGTGAGATTAAAAAGCAAGTGTACGAAGATGGCGGACAGTTTGAACTCGACCCGCACTACCATCTGGCTTGCATCGAAATCTTCGACAAGGCTTTACAAATGGCAGATGCGAATGGTTTCCGCCAAGAGTTTCCACAGTCGTTTATTGATACCGTAGAGCAAATGATTATATTCTATATGAACATTTCCTATCCCGATTATCTGAACCCCTGTTTCAGTGATTCCAAGAGGGACAACAAGCAACATATATTGGCACATTACAGAAACTGGACCAAAATGTATCCCGAAAACGAACAAATCCGCTACTTTGCTACGGAAGGGAAAGAAGGAAAACTCCCTGTCAATCTTTCTCAAGGTTACTTGAAATCAGGTTTCTTCACTTTTCGTAATGGTTGGAAGCAAGATGCCACAGTCATGGTCATAAAAGCCGGTCCGAAAGGAGAATGGCATTGCCAGCCCGACAACGGTACATTTGAACTTTGGTTCAATGGAAAGAATTTGTTCCCGGACAGCGGTTCCTATGTCTATGCCGGCGATGACGAAGTAATGAAGCTCCGTAACTGGTTTCGACAAACAGCGGTACACAACACTCTGACTTTAGACAACAAAAATCTAGAAATGACGGAATCCATAACCAAACTATGGAAACCAGAGGGAAATGTACAAATATTAGTTACAGAAAATCCCAGTTATAAAGATTTAAAACATCGTCGCTCCATATTCTTTGTCGACCGGCAATACTTTGTCATTGTCGATGAAGCCATTGGAAATGCCACCGGTAACATAAATCTACATTATCAACTATGCGACGGAAAAGCAGACATTCATTCGAAGAACCTGTCCCTGACCTCTGATTTTGAGGGAAACAGTCAAGTGAAATTACAATGCTTTACTGATAAAGAAACAATATTGAAAGAAGAAGAGGGCTGGTTCTCAACAGCATACCGCCAACGTACAAAACGTGTCGCCCTTTCCTTCAACACCGATAAAAAAGATAAGGAAACAATACGCTTTATCACTGTCATATATCCGTCGAAAAATAAAAAAGACTTCCCTGATATGAAAGCCCGTATCAAGAATACAGATCAGAAACAGCAATCCATCGAAATAGAGGTCATAATAAACGGAAGCAAACAGTTACTGAAATATCAACTGTAATAGCATCTGAAACAGTAAACTCTGTCAAAGTTCCTTTTAACAATTCCGTATTACGTATTTCTTAGGTATTCCTATTTTTGACAACAACGAAAATCATCAAATATAAACTATATGAAAAGAAATTCTCTATTCCTCACAACAGCACTTCTTATCAGTCTTGCAAGTTGCAAAAGCACTCCGGTCCAAGAAGAGCCTTGGATAAGTAATGCACTCGGCGTCGCTTCCTACCAATTAAAAAAGACGGCTGAAGAATTGACCGGTACCAACCAGATACCGCGTTCTATCCACTCCGGCTATGACATAAACTTCCTTGACAGCCAACTGCAACATGAAGATAAGTCATATATTGATTCTTTGTATCCTAACCCGTCTGCCAAGGAATTACTGCAAAGATATATCTGCGGCATTGAAGACTGGACCAGCGGTTTTTTCCCCGGCAGCCTTTGGTATGCTTACGAAATGACCGGCGACGAAAAGCTGAAGAGCCGTGCTATTCAATACACCAACATGCTGAATCCGATACGCCGTCTGAAAAATACGCATGATGTCGGTTTCATGATCAACTGTAGCTACGGAAATGCGCTCCGGCTGGCGCCTGACGACACTATCAAAGCCGTCATCATTGAAACAGCAGATAATCTATCCGCACGTTTCAATCCTGCAATCGGCTGCATCCGTTCCTGGGACTTCGGTGAATGGAATTTCCCCGTCATCATCGACAATATGATGAATCTGGATTTACTGTTCAATGCCACAAAGCTTTCAGGAAATCCCAAATACTATGACATTGCCGTAAAGCATGCGCAAACCACAATGAAAAACCATTTCCGTCCGGATTATACTTCTTATCACGTAGTCAGCTACAACAACGATGGAAGTGTAGAAAAGAAACAGACCCACCAAGGTAAGAACGATGATTCTGCCTGGTCGCGCGGACA
>OGQO01003819.1_pt1 | contig 10006 bp, 10 predicted proteins | sample 1553241 | NCBI WGS metagenome assembly OGQO01 (sample SAMEA2579933, study PRJEB22360) | human gut metagenome | biome: human gut; feature: human-associated habitat; material: faeces | place: Denmark | collected 2008/2010
TCGATTATCTCAACCGAGAGGTGTTTACTCAAGATGCGAGTTATTTACCTGATACGATTGATCTGTATGAGGATCCTATATATCAACGAAAGAAAATCTGGTCTTTGTATAGAGCATATACTGATAAATGGATAGTTCATAAATATATGAGAGAGGTCATAAAACCTAGAAATTTATTTCGGATTCTCAGCGATATGGTTTGTGAGTCTGTGGGCACGGGAGGATATGGTTATTGGGTAAAAGAAAATTATATTATTGATTTATTTGGTGAAAAAGAGTCATTTCAATTCATGGTTGAAAAAGCTGTACCAACTAATGAAACAGAGGAGTTTTTATTAAAACTTTGGAACAGAATGCAAAATGGAGAGAAAGACTATTGGGGAGAAGATGATTATCATTCGCCGATACCTGTAAATTTAGAACTCTAATTAATAAATCATATTAGTGGCCTCAAAATACAATATTTTACGTTTGGGGCCATTAATGCTGAACAAGATATTTCATTTGTGTACGATAGGGACTAATTCAATCTTTCAAAAAACTGATTAATTATATTGCTGCCAGCAGGAATGACATCTATTTCAACATAGTTTTCGATAATTTCTCCATCTGGGGTGGCTGCAGTAGCAACAACTCTATAAATGTCTGTATGAAACCTTCCGGTGCCATTTGTATTGACTTTTCTGCTTCATGTCCAGAACCTGACCATCTCTGGTTAAATCAAGATATTCGGCTATGCTGATGGAATGGGCATCAAAATTTACTGTTGCAAGTATATCGGTATTAGAGTTTACCTCTGATGTTGTAATATTCTGAACTCAGGTAAAGTTCATATTGCGGCTTTGGGACAGACTTTTTAATAATACCATAAACAGATACTCCACTGATTGTAAAAATAATGCAATAATAGATATAATAATGGTCAGTTTGGATTTGCTGGTTTTTACTAGTTCTGTAATATTATTATTTGTTTCTGCAGGGTTATGAGCAATGGATTCTATATTTTCACGCATACGGCTTATAGTATTAGTGGTTTCTACATTCTTTTTTCTTCTTTTGCTCATAAAGGATTCCTTTCAGTTCATGTAAGCTTATTGTAACAGATTTATTAAAAAATCCAATTCTAGTAAGAATATTTATTGTGTTATTCATAATGTCTGAATACAATTGAGTAGTTATAAACTGAAAATATGACAAAAATCGCGGAAAACTTGACAAAAGAGTGGCTAGAGAAATCGGATAAAGGTATAATAAAATTAAGAATGAATATCAGTAAAGGATAATTTCTAATTATTGGTGAAAATAATAAAGCGCTATCGCTTCAAGATTGTGTAGATAGATAATTTTCTATATGGGAGGTACACGTGGATAATTTAATATCATTAAAGAAATTTGTTTTTAATGGAAGCTACAATCGAGATAAAGAGGATTTTTCATATTCCGTATTTGAAAATATAAATTTTATTACCGATGATTCTCCTACTAGCTTTTTCAGATGTGATTTCAGAGGAACAAAATTTGTAAATGTAAATTTTTATAAAAACAATCTGGATCGAGCTGATTTTATTTCCAGTGTTTTTATAAATGTTACCTTTAGTGATGTTGGTATTGCAGCATGTGAAATGAAAAACTGTTATTTTAGCAATGTGATTTTTAAAGATAATGTATATAACAATACATCCATTCAGGAATGTACTTTTTGTAATTGTATTTTTGAAAATGAAAATTTGTTAATTAACATGAAAAATTGTTCTTTTACGGATTGTAAGATTTTATCTTGTCGATTTGAACGATCAACAACCGAAAAAATTGAATTTAATCGCTGTGAAATATTTGATTCGGATTTTGCCAATATGCATGCAGAACGATATAAATTTAAAGAGTGTCTTCTGTCTGAAGATAGCTTTGATATTTGTTATATTTTTGGCTATCTTTTTTATAAAACAGATATTTGTAATATTGATATTGTTTATATGGGAAAAATATTAGAATTCAACGAAGAAAATGTTGACACTAAATTTTCTATTAATTTATGGGAACAGCATCGATACTATGAGTTTATTAATTCTCATATTTTATTTGGAAAATACATGAATATTTTTCCATTATTACAAAAGGCATTTGAGGAATTAACTGATTTAGAAAAGTATGTACGTAAATTAGAAATTTATAATATTTTAGATATGCTAACTTTTTACGCACACTGTAATGTATTTGGTTTTCAGTTGATAAAGGCTATATTAGAATATTTTGATGCGTTTAATTGGGATGTTTTTGAACTTGACGAAAGAATAATTTATCTTGCGCAATATAATACGTTTAAAACTTATATTACAGAAACTGGATATAATGAAGAATTTATCAATACAGCTACAAATGATTTTTCATTTATCACATTTTACTGTAATACAGATGATTATGAATTTGCCCTAAAAACAGTCGAAGAATGTATTACAAAGATATACAATGCTCTTAATCTTCCAGTATATTATGAATTACTGTATGCCACAAAGGGATCTTGGATATTAACTTTTTCAGTAATTTCGGCGTGCGCCTTGTTACTTCCGAAGTTAGTTAGACAATATGCCGATTTATATTTGGAAATCAATACCAAAAGAAGTATCAGCAAAAAGATCATAGAAAAAATGAATAAAAAGAATATTAATATAGCCGAATTTAAAGCTCTTTCAGATATAGCAACAGAAACAGGGGTATTAAAGGAGGATAAAATTGACTTTGATGATTTAGGAAAAATTGTTGAAGCAATAAAAATTGGAATATAATAACTGCATTTTATGAACATAAACAATAGGGGCGTTGCCCCCTATTGTTCTTTTAGAAAACGAAGTAACTTGTCTATACTTATTAATAACTTATTCTTATCTACAGTCAAATTCATTCTAAAACTATAATATCTGTCATCAAAATATAGATATCGGTCGTGAGGTATTGTTAATATGCCTAATGATTTTAGGATACTTTCCGCTATTTTCATATTATTTTTCGTTTTAAATAATGTATATGGAATATTCATCAAACAATAATATCCACTTTCGCAGTTACTCATATAAAAACCCGTACATGAAATTAGAGTATTAAGTAGTGAATAATTTTTTCGGGCCATAACTATATTATTTGCTATTGTATTGGTAACAATTTTATAATTTTCGTTATTGTATAGTTCCTTAAAGTATGATACTTGTGATGCTGTTATACAGCCTGTCGTGTAAACAGCTAATTGTTCTATTTTATGTATAATTTTTGAATTTGCAAATACAAGGCTGTTTTTTATTCCATTTGTAAATAGACGTTTTGAAATGGAGTCAATATAAATAATTGGCTTCTCGCATTGGATATTATTTATAAGAAACTCATTCAATAGTAATGGCCGAGAGTTCCATTCCATACCTCCATAAACATAATCTACAAAAAGAGTCATATGGTACTTATCACATATTGATATTAATTTTTTATATACATCATTTGTAATTTTGACTCCGCTTCCGAAAACAGGGTCATTTAAAATGAGGATATTAGCATTTGTTTTGATAATAATATCTGTAAGTTCTAAATAATCTATGTACAAATGCCCATCTTTAATTATCTGGTAGTATTCTATATCTGTGCCCATTAATTTTAACAAATTGATATACGAAAAATAAATGGGCGTTAACAATATTGGTCGTAGACCTTCATTCATATTTAATGTTTGAAGACTTAACATCGCACCTGAAGTACCATTAGGAGCAATTGCAAAATAGTTTGACATTAAATTTATTTTTTCATTGCTTACGATCTGTTCGCAAAACCATTCTTTCAAACTTTCCATTTCGTCTATAAAGAAATATTTATTAATATTTTCCAAAGTGTCTTTAAGTGCTTTTTTAGAAATGGCTTGACTAAAATTTGGAATACAAGATGGCTTATTCCAGTCTGATAGGAAAATATTATTACTGTTTTTCTCATATTCTATTATAAGATTATCAATATTAGTATTATGATTAACTGGTAGTTTCATAAGCAATTCCTTAATAAATATATTTTTTATATAATTGATAAAAAAGTATTATAATCATATTCTTTTTGCATTTGATAACCTTCTTTTGCAGTATAAAATACTAAAGATGGAAGCCGAATGCCGTTAAACATAGTACTCTTCACCATTGTGTAATCAGCTGTGTTACAAAATATAATTTCACTACCAATATGCAAAGGTTCATCAAAAGAATAATCACCAAACAAATCGCCTGCATAGCAAGAACTTCCAGCTATTCGATATGTATATTTTTTTTCGTTAGCATCATATCCGTTCTTTATTTTATAGCGAATGTTTGAATATACTATATCGGGCAAATGACAAATAGCAGATGCGTCTACAATTGCTGTTTTCATCCTGTTTTCTACAATATCAACCACACGTGTAACCAAATAACCCGTATTTAACAATATAGCTTCACCAGGTTCTAAATATAATTTTATATCATAACTTTTTTGGAAAAAATTGAGCAATTGTATAGCATCATCAATATTGTATTGAGGATCAGTAAACAATTGTCCTCCACCTAAATTTAGAATATCTATTTCATATAAATATTTTTCATATTCTTTTAAAAAGAAATTACTGCTTTTTATCAAAGTATCCGAGAATTGCTCGCACATATTATGTACATGAATATATGTCAATTGTTCTTTCATTATTTTTTTCAATTCGTTCTGATGCACACCGAATCTAGAATATTGATGACAGGGATTAACATTATATCTCTTTATTTCAGAATACTCAGGATTTATTCTAATTGCTGGAACAGCATGATTTTGTCGGACTATTTCATTATATCTTTTCCATTGTGAAAATGAGTTGAAGATAACAAAATCACTATATGTAGATATATCCTTGATTTCAGAATCTTTATATGTCGTTGAGAAAGTATGGACTTCTTTTTTGAAAAATTCTTTTCCGAGTTTTGCTTCATAGAGCCCACTGGCACATACCCCGTCCAAATATGTTTTGATATATTTGAATAGAAGATTATTGGAAAAGGCTTTTAAAGCATATAAAATTTTACAATTTGTATGTGCTTTGAGATTTTGCAATATTGAAAGATTACGTTCCAACTGCTCTATATCAATTAGGTGATATGGTGTTTCAAATTCTGGAATATTATTTATCACAATAGTACTCCTTTCGTAAAAATGAACCAAAAGCAATTTATTATTTCCACCAATAATTAGAAATTATCCTTTATTGACGAATCAAACTAACAAAACAGCTTACGATTAGTGGAATGAAGTTTACTTATCAACAGATTTTATTCCATCCACCCCAATAACCTCCATCAAATTACGTGGATGTTTATTTACAAGAATATCTTTCTGTTTGGTATTCGACACATGAGTATAAATCTCTGTGGTACTGATCGAGCTATGTCCAAGCATTCTCTGGATATAGCGGATGTCTACGTCCTGTTCAAGAAGCAGTGTGGCAAAAGAATGACGAAACATATGTGGAGTTATATGCTGCTCAAGCCCGGCAATGTCAGTATAGTGATTAATCATGAAACGGACAGACTGGTCAGAGAGTTTGTTTTTAAATTTATTTATGAAGAAATAATGGCAGCAGGAAATCTCTTTCTGAAAAGTATCCTGATACAAGGCAAGGGCAGAAATTACTTGTGGATTTCCAATTTGCAGGATTCTTTCCCGGGCGCCTTTTCCATAAATCAATACGGTATTATTTTCCAGATCGATATCGGATGGACGCAATCCACATAGTTCGGAGATACGCATTCCGGTAGCGAACAATAATTCAATAACAGCGATGTCACGGATACAGCAGCGGAGCTGATAGGAAGAGCAAGCCTGTTTTTTCTGCTGATACATTACAGACAGGAGCTTTTGGAGGGAATGAAAGGGAATTGTTTTCGGAAGAAGCTTGGCTTCGCGAAAATGAATATCCAATTTGGCAAAGGGATTATCGGTCAGCAGATCTTTATATTCGAGATAATGAAAGAAAGCTTTCAGGCTGGCAATTTTACGCTTGACCGTTTTCGGCTTATATTGTCTGTGCAGGAATGTGATAAAGAGATCCACGGTATTTCTTGACAGGAAATCATCTGAGCCGTTGCAAAAGTTATAGAATTGCTTTAAATCTATCCGGTATGCTTTGATGCTTTTGGCATCAAGACGCTTGCGGTATTCGCAATATTCGAGGTATTCTGCAATATAGTTATCTAAGGTATTCATAAGAAATGTACTCCTTTGCTTTTTGCATATATTATGATTGTCCAAGAGGAACTTGTCTATTTACGGATTCCTTATTGACAATGGGAAACACAAAATAAATATATGGAACATGAGAAAAATATATGGAAATTAAACCCAAAACTTTAAATTTCAATAGCATTGATTTGTAAATTTATGAATTCAACGGTATAATAAGAAAATCAGAAACAGTGAAATATATAATAGATAGATTATAGTAAATTTTGAGGGTTTTATATGATCAGTATTATTGTGCCGGTGTACAATGCAGCAAACTATATTGAAAAGACAATTAAAACAGTTGTCGATCAGACCTGTCAGGACTGGGAGCTTCTGCTTGTAGATGACTGCTCCGGGGATCGCAGCGTGGAGGTGATCCAGGCCACAATCAATCGTTATGAACAGGAAGGAATTGCGAAAGGACGTATCCGGCTGATTTTGAAACAACAGAATGAGGGTGCAGCCAAAGCACGTAATACGGGCATTACAGAGGCTTGTGGGCGGTACATCGCATTTCTTGATTCTGATGATCTCTGGCATCCGGACAAGCTGCTTAAGGAGCTTACTTTCATGCAGCAGAATGAGGCGGCCTTTGTATATTGCTCCTATCAGTTTGGAGACGAAAACGCAGTTCCTACCGGTAAGACAGTCCGGGTGCAAAGAACACTTACCTATAAGGAAGCATTGTCAAGGACCATTATCTTTACATCGACAGTTTTGATTGATACGCAGAAAGTAGATCGTGAGCTTATTCTGATGCCGGATATTCCATCGGAGGATACGGCAACCTGGTGGAGAATTTTACAGAGTGGAATTACGGCCTGTGGCTTGGATGAATTGCTGGTAATTTACAGGCGTCCTGCCCATTCCCTTTCTGCCAATAAGGGCAAAGCGGTAAAAAGAATCTGGGGACTTTACCGGCAGATTGCGGGGCTTAATGTATTTGCATCTGCCTATTATATGATTGGATGGGCATTTCGTGCGACAATGCGCAGAGTGATTAAGAATAAGAAAACTGTTTGACAAAAACTGATACGTGTTTATAATAATTGGTGGCACTTCAATTGGTGCTACCAATTTTAACTTTGCGAGGAAAAGATGATGAAGTATGTCAAACAGTTTTTTATTATTCTACTGATCTCCTTTGTGGGAGAACTCTTTAAGTATCTGATTCCGTTACCCATTCCGGCCAGTATCTATGGCATGGTGATTTTGTTCATTGGATTGATGACCGGTCTGATCAGGCTGGATGATGTGAAGGATGTGGGAAAGTTTCTGATTGAAATTATGCCGTTGATGTTTATCCCGGCAGGCGTTGGACTGATTGAAAGCTGGGGAACGTTAAAGCCCGTGCTTCTTCCGGTCTGTGCGATTACGGTTGTAACGATTGTGACCGTCATGGTGGCAACAGGAAAGCTGTCACAGTGGATGATCCGCAGGGAGAAAAAGGGAGGCAGTGACCATGAATAGTTTTTTTGAAGAATCCATGTTTGCAGGAGTGACGTTAAGTATTATTGCCTATCTGATTGGGGCAATATTAAAAAAGAAATTTAAACTGGGTATTTTTAATCCGCTTCTGATTGCTATTGTGGTATCTATTGTTTTTCTGGCAGTGGGAAATATTGATTATGAAGTTTATAACGAGGGTGCAAAGTTCCTAAGCTGGCTGTTGACGCCGGCGACGGTATGCCTGGCGATTCCGCTTTATGAGCAGTGGGATCTGTTAAAAAACAATCATAAGGCCGTTCTGCTTGGACTGACTGCCGGAGTGGTGACCAGCCTTGTTACGGTACTCGTTCTTTCCCTGTTGCTGGGATTATCCCATGAAGAATATGTCACGATGCTTCCGAAGTCCATTACGACAGCGATCGGCATGGGTGTATCAGAAGAATTGGGCGGTTATGTGACGATTACGGTTGCAGTAATTATTGTTACCGGAGTGCTTGGTAATATGTTCGGAGAACTGATCTGTAAGGTATTTAAGATTGAAGAGCCGATTTCGAAGGGGCTTGCATTTGGCTCGGCAGCACATGCGATCGGAACAGCAAAGGCTATGGAGATTGGTGAGATTGAAGGAGCAATGAGCAGCCTGGCAATTGCAGTATCGGGAATCCTCACAGTGATTTTGTCATCTGTATTTGCGCATTTCTTATAAAGAGGCAAAGAAAAGCCATATGAAAATGTTTTGACAGATGAGGTGTAGAGGAAAATATTGGGATAAAAGTGTGATAAGAAAAACGATATGATGAGAAAATAAAAATATAACTGTGAATGAATATAGTTAAGAAATATGTGGGTAAAGGGAAAAGGAAAACTACAATCGGAATGGAAAGGGAACAGACAACTTCAGAATATGAAAAAGCAATTCAATATATTGATCAGTTAATTCAGCAGGGTGATCTGCAGATCGGAAGCAAACTGCCAACAGAACGGGCCATTGCAGAAGAACTGGGAATCGGACGGAACTCAACACGTGAGGCGTTGAGTATTCTACACGGTATGGGAATGATTGAACGCGTTCAGGGATCCGGAAATTATATTTCGAAGGATGCCGGAGGCTCCATTCACAGGATCCTTAGGATGATGCTGGCGCTTGGAACTATTACGGGGAAAGAGATTGCAGACTTCAGGTGTATGATGGAAAAAGCAGTCTGCCTTGATCTGCTTGAACGGGGATTAAGTGAAGAACAGCAGACTTATTTTGAAAAGCTTTTACAGGGAATGGAAGCTGCGTCTACAGAGGAATTTTTAGAGCTCGATAAAACGTTTCATGAGCAGCTCATTTGTGCAACTGGGAATCCTCTGTTTATTCTGCTCCTGGAATCGGTATCGAAGCTGTATCAGGAGCAGATCGCATGCGTCCTGCAACAGGCCGATGAGAACGGGAGAGGAGAACTTTTGACACAACACCGGGCAATTTATAACCATTTAATGCAAAAAGATAAGGAAGCAATGCTTGAAGCTATTGACCGCCACTACACCCGATGATATAGTAAGCGCAAGAGGAAAATAAGCGTCTGCGAAGCAGACATTTATTTTACTGCGCTTACTAACGAACATGCGTCTGACGAAGTCAGACAGAGAGTGTGAAACACGGGCATGTGAGTATAAAAACGGCGCAAGAGGAAAATAAGCGTCTGCGAAGCTTAAGGGGAAATAATTAAATGTAGTTGTGCGAAAACGGGGGAATATATGGAAAATAAAATCAAGGAAACGGAAAACGGAATTGTTGTCACTCCGGATCAGGCATCGATAGAAGTGGTAGCTTCTTATGTAGAGGAAACATTGGAAAAGTCCGAGGTTGCCATGAGGGACAGTTATAAAATAAATATTGCACTGGATGAATTGTATTCGAATATCGTTCGGTACAGTGGTGCCAGTGAAGCAAAGGTGAGCTGCGTTGTGGATGAACACACCGTGACGCTTCACCTGCAGGATAATGGAGTTCCATTTGATCCGACTGCGAAGGAAGATGCAGATATGGAACAGCTTGCGGAAGAGGAACAGATTGGTGGACGCGGTATTTTTCTGGTAAAAAAGCTGATGTCCAAGATGACGTATTGCTATGAGAATGGATATAATGAGCTGACAGTAAAACTTCAAAGAATGTAAGGAGAATGCACAGTGAAGGAGGTTAAAATTTATCCCAACATTGATATGCAGCGGACCGGTATCAGGTTGAAAGAGTTTACACAGCCTGCAAATAAAAAGTCAAGGCTAAAATGAAAGAACTTTGAAAATTTTA
>OGQO01003820.1_pt1 | contig 10006 bp, 8 predicted proteins | sample 1553241 | NCBI WGS metagenome assembly OGQO01 (sample SAMEA2579933, study PRJEB22360) | human gut metagenome | biome: human gut; feature: human-associated habitat; material: faeces | place: Denmark | collected 2008/2010
GTCAATGGCGGCGCGTGGCTGCCGATGGCCTACAATCCGGAAAGACGCCGTTATGAGGCCGGCTATGTGGCGCGCGAGGGCGACCGTGTGGAGGTGTCGGCGGCCACGCGCTATGGGGTGGTGTCCGCTTCCGCCTCGGTGCCGCGCGGGGTTGTCATCGACTCGGTGTCGAGCGCTTCGGCTGTGATCGTCGACTACAACAGCATCATAGCCGTCGACGACGGGCAGTTTGTCTACGGGAAGACGCTGCAGGTCTACTACCGCGTCACGATCAGCGACACTCCCGGCGAGCGTGATTACTATATGGTGGGCGGCAATGTGATGATGGTCGATCCGGTGGTTGATGTCAACGACTCGGAGCTCGACTGGATTTCGAGTGCTTCGGGCTTCTGCATCTTCACCGACCGCCTTTTCGACGGCTCCTCCTACACGCTCTCGCTGCAGTCCGACCATTCGCTGACATGGGTATATCCCGACCGTAGATATGTCGACGAGATTGTGGTCTGCTGCATCACGGCCGACTACTACCGTTATCTGGCGTCGCTCTACAAGAAATACGGCACTCTGAGGTCGGATCTCGAATACTATGGCTTCATGGAGCCGGTGGCTGTCTTCAGCAACGTAAGCGGGGGAGTGGGTATAGCGGCGGGGGAGAACGGCGTGGCGCGCAGCTTCGACATAACGAAGCTGGTGATCGACGCTGTCTCGGGACTCTGACAGGCGGTAGGCGCATAAAAAAAGAGGCAGCCTCGCTGCCTCTTTTTTTATCCCATGCGTGGATTCATTTCTTTGTGCGGTTGCCGTAGCGGCTGCGGAATTTGTCGACGCGGCCGGCGGTGTCCACGAGCTTCTGCTTGCCGGTGAAGAAAGGATGGGAGGAGCTGGTGATCTCGAGCTTTACGAGAGGATACTCCTTGCCGTCGATTTCTATTGTCTCGCGTGTGGCCACTGTCGAGCGTGTGATGAAGGTATCGTCGTTCGACATGTCCTTGAATACCACCTCACGGTAGTTCTGGGGATGAATCTTAGCTTTCATTTCTTTAATTTTCTGCAGTTAAATTAATTTGAAGGGCTTAGCAGGTCGCGATCCCGCTAAATGGCCTGCAAAGTTACCAATTATCTCCGAGACTGCCAAATAAATCCCCCATGACATTGCGTTTCGAGTCCGGATTGCCATTCCGGATCCTCTCGCCCTGTCGTTTTATTTTGCAATATCGAAAGTTTTATATAATTTTGCCCCTGCATTTGGTTCCGGTCTCTTCCGTGCCTTCGGAGGAGTCGGATTAAAAGGGAACCGGGTGAGAATCCCGGACAGTCCCGCTGCGGTATTTCTCTGCCCGGCGTTATGTGCGCCGGCGCGAGGAGCAGGATTTTTTCAAGCCACTGTGGCAGTGGAGGCGTCGGCCATGGGCCGCGTCCCTCTCCGTGGGAAGGCATCCTCGCTCTGAGATAAGTCCGAAGACCTGCCGGATGCATGATTCTTATGTTTTTCACGAGGATGAAGAAGCATGTCTGCCTTATGACGATTGTTGCGGCCGCCTTGCGGCCAGGCGCCGGAGCCTGCGCGGCAGGCCCCGCGGTTCCCGATTCCGTGTCTACCGCCCTTCAGGAAGTCACGGTGGAGGGGCGCCGCGTCTCCGATGAGGTGCGAAGCTCCGCTCCGCTCCACACCATCGACGCCGCCGACCTCAAGGTGGCGGCCATCACCGGTATGGCCGACGCCGTGGGGCGTCTTCCCGGGGTGGTCTTGCGCGACTACGGGGGCGCCGGAGGTATGAAGACGGTGTCGGTGCGCGGTTTCGGCTCCGGCCACACTGCCGTGGCCTACGACGGAGTGCCCCTCAGCGACGCCCAGAGCGGAAGCATCGATATCTCCCGCTATTCTCTCGACAATGTGGGCGCGCTGCGCCTCACGGTGGGCGACAATTCCGACATACTGATGCCGGCGCGCCTCGCGGCCTCGGCAGCCACTTTCTCCATCTCCACCGACTCTCCGTTCGGACGTCGCGACGCCCGGACATCGCTCACCGCCCAGCTCAAGGCCGGAAGCTTCGGCTATATGAGCCCCTTCCTCAAGGTGGAGGTGCCGGTGGGAAAGGTGACGCTACAGGCCTCCGGTGAGTTTGTCCATGCAAAAAACGATTATCCGTTCACCCTCACCAATGTCTCGCTGAAGACGCGCGAGCGGCGCACCAACAGCATGATGAACACCGGCCACGGCGAGCTCAACGCCCTCTGGCGCATCGCCGCGCGCCATTCACTCGCCGCCAAGGCCTATTATTACGACAGCGACCGCCATCTCCCCGGCCCCGTGATATATTACAATTCAGAGAGCCATGAGCGCCTGCGCGAGCGCAGCTTCTTCTGCCAGCTCCGCTACAGGGGCTCGCTCGGCCACGGCCTCTCGATGCTCGCAATCGCCAAGTTCAACTGGAGCGCCTCGCTCTACCACGACGAGAACGGCAAGTATCCCGGAGGCGTGCTCGACCAGAACTACTGGCAGCGCGAGGCATACGTCTCAGGCAGCCTCCTCTACACCCCGGTGTGGTGGGCCTCGCTCGACTATGCCGCCGACTATTTCTACAACAACCTCAACAGCAATCTCGCCACCGACTCGCGGCCGAGGCGTCACAGTGTGCTCCAGTCGTTTACGGGCAAGTTCACCTTAGGCCCGGTCACGTTGATGGCGCGTGCCCTCTGGTCGATATATCTCAACAGCGCCCTGCAGGGCACTCCCTCGCGCGACGCCCGCCGTCTCTCCCCATCGGCGAGTGTCTCCTGGCAGCCCTGGAGCTCGGCCGACTTCCATGTCAGGGCCTCATATAAGAACATCTTCAGGATGCCCTCCTTCAGCGAGGCATACTTCGACCATTACGGCAGCGTCGACCTCAAGCCCGAGTCGACCGACCAGCTCAACCTCGGTCTCACCTACGGCTTCGACGCCGCATCGTGGCTCCCGCAGGCGACCATAACGGCCGACGGATATCTCAATCATGTCAAGGACATGATCGTGGCGGTGCCCTACAATATGTTCGTGTGGTCGATGACCAACCTGTCGAAGTCGCGGGTCTTCGGCCTCGACCTGACTGCCGACCTCCGTTTCCGCCCTGCCGCCCGTCACGCCGTCACCTTCATGGGCTCCTACAGCTTCCAGCGTGCGGAGCCGCGCACCAGCCGCTCCTCCTCCGACTGGATGAGGCAGGTGGCATACATCCCCCGTAATTCAGGCTCATTCTCCCTCGGCTGGGAGAATCCCTGGGTCAATGTCTCTTTCTCCGCCTCCGGCATAGGCCACAGGTTCACTACAAGCGAGAACCTTCCAGCCACCCGTATCGCCGGATTCATGGAGTTTGGCGCCGGCCTCTGGAAGGTGGTCTCGCTTGGCCGCTCCTCGCTCGAGCTGAGGGCCAACATAATAAATATGTTCGACAGGCAATACGAGATAGTGGCCAATTACCCTATGCCCGGACGCTCGTTTCAGTTCACTGTCAGATATGAATTATGAAAAAAACAATATAACCGTAATAATAAAATATGAATCAGATCAGCAAAAGCTCTATCATGAAAAGGAAGTTCCCTGTTTTCATTTTTTCCGCGCTTCTCGCGCTTGGCGCCGCGTCGTGTAGCGACGACAACAACGGCGACACTCCGGATCCCGACATGCCCGAGAATACACTCGGTGTCTACGTGCTCAACAACGGCAACATGGGAAAAAAGATCGAGGGCGACATCACCTATTACGACTACACCGAGCGGAAGGCTTTCCAGAACATCTTCCAGAACGCCAACGGCCGCAGCCTCGGCAACTCCCCGCAGTGTGCGGTGGTATATGGCTCGAAGATGTATGTCGGCGTCTATGAGTCAAACACCATCGAGGTGATCGACCGCAATACTTACAAATCAATCACGCAGATTCCTCTTGCCGGGCGCGACGCCTCGATGCCCCGCGGCATGGTGGCCAGAGACGGCAAGGTCTATGTGTCGATGTACTCCGGCTACGTCTCGCGTCTCGACACGCTCTCCCTTGCGATCGATAAGGATGTGAAGGTCGGCCCCAACCCCGAGAAGATAGCGATCCTCGGCAATTACCTCTATGTCCCCAATTCCGACGGCATGTCGTGGAACACCACGGGATATGGCAAGACTGCCTCGAGGATCAATCTCGACACTTTCTCCACGGCGGAGAATTTCGAGGTGGGCCTCAACCCGACTAAGTTCGTCACCGACGGCTCCTCGCTCTTCCTCCTCTGCATGGGCAACTACGGCGACGTGCCGGCCACTGTCTACAGGGTGGATCCCTCCGACCTCAAGTCTACGGAGATCGGAAAGTTCACCCTTATGGCGGCCGACAGCAACTACCTCTACCTCATCAATGCCCCCTACGGCGTCGACAAGATCTCCTATCAGAAATACAATATCGCCACGGGTACCTTCTCCGACATGATTTCCGACGAGGGTGTCGAATCTCCGGCTGATATCGCGGTCGATCCCCGCACGGGCAACATCTTCATCACGTCATATGTCATTGAGAACGGCTACGCCAACTATGCCATCGACGGCTATGCCAGGTTCTACGATGCCTCCGGCGCCAACAAAGGCCGCTTCACCACAGGTGTCGGCCCCGTGCTGATGTTCTTCTCCATGCGTTGATAATCCATACGTCATGAGGTCACAAAATCATGAATCCGGATTGTAGGGACGTGCCTTTGGCACGTTTCATACTGGCACGAATGATGGCGTGGCATGGGCTGCTGAAACATGCCGGAGGCATGTCCCTACAGGTCGACCATTGCTTTTAGTGACATCGATATTAATGATACAATGCTTAGAAAAAACAATTTTCTTGTATATATTATAGTTGTGATCACGTCATTGCCTTTCCTGCAGGGATGCGGGGAAGGCAATGCCTCGTCTGCCGGGAAGCTCACGGAGCTTCCCGTGACGCATGCGCGGCTGCTCTCCCTCTCGGAGGGCGACGGCTACACTCTGGCCGAGGTGCGCAACCCCTGGGATACGGCCCGCACGCTCCATCGCTATGTGCTGGTGGAGCGCGGTGCGGAGGTGCCGGAGCTGCCGTTTCAGGCCACTGTGGTGCGCGTTCCCCTCTCGAGGGTGGTGGTGTCGTCGGTGATCCACAGCTCTCTGATCGGTGATTTCGGAGCTGCCGACAGCATTGCCGGAGTGTGTGACGCGGAGTGGTTCAACAAGCCGCCGATGAACCGGCGCATAGCCGGAGGAGAGGTGGCCGACTGTGGCAACAGCATGGCGCCCGATGTGGAGCGGATGCTGCGGCTGAGGGCCGGAGCCATCTTCGTGGCTCCGTTTCAGAACAACGGTGGCTACGGCAAGATCGACCAGGCCGGTATCCCGGTGATAGAATGTGCCGACTATATGGAGACCTCTCCTCTGGGGCGTGCGGAGTGGATGCGATTCTACGGCCGTCTCTTCGGGCAGGGCGCTATGGCCGACAGTCTCTTCGACGCCACTGTGAGCCAGTATGGTCAGCTCGCCGCCGTAGGTCGCAAGGCTTCTACGAAGCCGTCGGTGCTCGTCGACCGCATCTACGGCCAGAGCTGGAATGTGCCCGGCGGCGAGTCTACTCTCGGACGCCTTATCGAGGACGCCGGAGGCCGCAACATCTTCGACCGCTACCGCCGCAGCGGAAGCGTGGCGCTCGCCCCGGAGAAGGTGCTCTACGAGGGTGCCGGCGCGGATGTGTGGCTCATACGCTATAATGATGAGCGCGGACCGCTCACGCTCAGGGAGCTCGGCGGCGAGAGCCCGCTCTATCCGAGGGTGGCGGCTTTCGGCCGGGGCGATGTCTACGGTGTCAATACATCGGTGTCGTCTTATTATTCCGATATGCCGTTTCATCCGCAGTGGGTGCTTGCCGATGTTATCGGTGTGCTCCATCCGGAGGCGGGTGTCAGTCCCTCGCGGCGTTATTTCCTCCGCCTCTCCCCTCGGTAATGGTATTACAGCCTGTAGGGACGCTTTCCAAAGCGGCCGCCTGTCAGTAGCTGATTCAGTAGAAATCGCAAGGTCATGAGAAAGGTCAGATATGCATTCATCATAGTGGCGGCGCTCACGGCGGCGCTCTTCGTGCTCAACATCTTCATGGGCTCTGTGCGGATACCCTGGCGCGAGGTGTCGGCCGTGCTCTTCGGCGGTGATGGGGTCTCCGATCCGGCCATCCGCTTCATCGTCGTCGAGAGCCGTCTGCCAGGCCGTCACGGCCCTGCTGGCGGGAGCCGCGCTCGCCGTGTCGGGCCTGATGCTCCAGACCTCGCTGCGTAACCCCCTTGCCGGACCGTCGATACTCGGCATCAGTGCCGGAGCCGGCCTCGGCGTGGCCGTGGTGATGCTGCTCTTCGGTGGCAGTGTGGCCCTCGGCTCGATATCCGTGGGAGGCCGCACCGCCGTGCTCCTCGGGGCGCTCGCCGGCTCGCTGCTCATCATGGCCCTTCTCCTTCTTCTTTCCTCATGGCTTAAGAACACCCTCATGCTCCTCATCGCCGGCATCATGCTCGGCTACCTCACCTCCTCGCTCATCACGCTTCTCAATTTCACGTCGACGGCCGAGGGTGTACACGGCTACACCATCTGGGGCATGGGCACGTTCAACTCCGTGAGCATGCGGCAGATGCCCCTCTTCGCCGGCGTCTCTATCGCCGGACTGATACTGTCGGTGATGCTCATCAAGCCGCTCAACCTCATGATCCTCGGCGACAACTACGCGCGCAATCTGGGCCTCAACCTCATGCGCACGCGCAATCTGCTGCTCTTCGCTACAGGCGTGCTGACGGCGGTGGCCACTGCCTACTGCGGTCCGGTGTCGTTCATCGGCCTGGCGGTGCCGCATATCGCGCGTATCATCTTCCGGCGCGACGACCACCGGGTGCTTCTTCCCGCCACCATCGTGCTCGGTGGAGCGGTGGCCCTGCTCTGCAATCTTATCTGCGTGGCGCCCTCCGACTCCATGCTGCCGCTCAACGCCGTGACGCCCCTCATCGGCGCCCCGGTGATCATCTACGTCATCGTGAAGCGCCGCTGACTCCCATAAATTGCTAATTGCTAATTACTAATTGCAAATTGCTGATTGTTAAAGTCCGGCAAGCAGCATCACTGCCGCTGCTGCGGCAATCACCGATATCGCCTCGGCGTTCACGGCGACGGATATGGCCTTGCGGCAGTCGGCATCGGTGAGCTCGCGCGGATTGTCGCCGATATAGGGCTTCTCCACCACCTGTCCGAAATATGTATGCGTACCTCCGAAGCGGCATCCGAGCACTCCGGCCATCGCCGCTTCCGGCCAGCCCGAGTTGGGGCTCGCGTGGCAGGGACCGTAATGTCTCACGAAGCCCCAGAGGTCGGGCCTTCCCGCCGCCAGCAGGATGAAGAATGCCGTTAGGCGTGCCGGTACGAAATTGGCCACGTCGTCGATTCTCGCGGCGATTCTTCCGAAGTCTATGTATCTCTCTGTCTTGTAGCCTATCATCGAGTCGAGGGTGTTCACCATCTTATAGGCGAGCATCCCTGCCGGGCCGGCGAGCACATACCAGAAGAGGGGCGCCACCACGCCGTCGCTGAGGTTCTCGGCGAGGGTCTCCAGAGCCGCCGTGCGTATCTCCTGGGCGTCGAGCTGAGAGGTGTCGCGGCCGACTATCCGCGCCACCTGCCGGCGCCCGGCCTCCACGCTGACGGCTACGGCGCGAAACACTTCCCTCACCTCCCTGATCAGCGTGCAGCCTGCCAGAGAGTAGAACACTATCACGGTGGCGACGGCCACCTGGAGTATGGCCGATGCCCCGGAGGCCACCATCAGCAGTTCGCCGGCCATGTAAGCGGCCACGATGAGGGCGATGGCAGTCAGGGCGCCTTTCGTCACCCTGTCGGCCCCGTTGTTGTAGCGCTTCTCCAGCGCCGCTATCGCTTTGCCGTATCCCACCACGGGATGGGGCAGCCCCTCGGGGTCGCCGAATATCCTGTCGAGTATCCACCCCAGCAGCAGGGGCAGCGTCCATATCACGATTCTGTCCATTTTCGTAAGGCTTCTATGAGGAGGTCGTTTTCGGCCGGCGTCTGTGCGGCCACTCTGAAATATCTTCTGTCGAGTCCCCGGAAGTTGGAGGCGTCGCGTATGAGGATGCCGTGATGCTCCACGAGCCACTCCTTAAGCTCTGCGGCCTCGCCGCGTGGGAGCCGGCAGAGCAGGAAGTTGCAGTCGGTGGCGCTTGTGGCTATCTGCATGTCGTTGAATGCGGCGGCGATGCGGAGGGCCTCGCGGTGGAGCCCCTTTCTGTCTATGCTGTATTCGTCTGAGTGCTCTAAGAGGTAGAGCCCTGCCTCGACGCTCAGTGCCCCCATCGACCAGGGCATGCGCATGCGGCGCAGCGGCCCGAGCAGCTCCGGGGCGCCGGCAAGGTAGCCGAGACGCACTCCGGGTATGCCGAAACGTTTCGTAAATGACCCCAGCGCCAGCACGTTGCTTCTGGTAAGCATCTCGCTGATGCCCATCACCGGCGCCACGCTGTAGCCGGCGTATGAGGCGTCGACCACCGTTATCCTGTCGGAATCGGCGTCGAGCGCAAGGGCCATGCTCTCCGGCGTGATGACGGTGCCTGTGGGGTTGTTGGGGTTGCATGTCCAGCGGAGTCGGCAGCGCGGGTCGTCGCCGTCGGTTATGGTGTGGCCGTTGAGGCGGCATGCGTCCTCGTATTCGCTGAAGGTCGGGGTGTCGATGCCCGACACGGCGCCGGCGTATCTCCGCGCTATCATATAGATGGCCTCGGTGGCGCCGTTGAAGGCCATGACCTGCTCGGGCGTGATGCTGAGAGAGGAGGCGAGTACCGCTTCCAGATGCCACGGCTCCGGCTCCGGATAGCTGCGCAGTAGGTGTTCTTTCGAGGCGAGGTGGCGCATCAGGGCCTCGTGGCTGCCGAAGTCCCGTATATTACTGCTGAAATTGTGTCTCACCTTACCGCCATATCGGTAAAGGTCGTCGCCATGTCCCTCAATCATCGCGGCCCATTATTTTGTAGAGGAGGTCTATGTCGAGGCTCTCGCGCAGCTGGGCGGCGAGGGCGTCATACTGGCTCTCGCGGTATGCCCGGTAGTCGAAACGCATCATCTCCGGTTCGTCGCTGTGGAGCCCGATCAGGCGGTCCACCACAGCGTCGTTGTCGAGGATGCCGTGGATGTATGTGCCGAAGCAGTGGCTGTCGGCCACGCAACCGTCGGGCTCGCCGGTGTCGAGGATGCAGAGGGGGGTGGCGCCGCCGGTGTCGGTGGCGCCGGCATGTATCTCGTAGCCGGTGCAGGGGGGGGCGTCGCCGGAGAGTGTGACCCGCACCTGGCGGGTGGTCTTTCCGGGGAGCAGCACCGTCTCGCATGGGAGCATGCCGAGCCCCGGCGACTCCTTCACCGGGCTCTCCACTCCGTCGGGGTCGAGGATTCTTGTACCCATCATCTGGTAGCCGCCGCATATACCCATGACTGTGGCGCCGCGCTCGCGGGCTGCCGCGATTGCCTGGTCGATGCCGTGTTGCCGGAGCCAGACGAGGTCGGCGATGGTCGATTTGGTGCCGGGGAGGATCACGACGTCGGCGCCCTGCAGGTCGGCGCCCGACGCGGCATAGTAGAGGTTGACGCGCGGGTCGAGCTCCAGACGGTTGAAGTCGGTGAAGTTGGAGAGGTGGGGGAGCAGCACGACGGCCATGTTGACCTTTCCGGCCACGGCGCGGCGGCTCTTGCCGCTGAGCCCGAGTGAGTCCTCCTCCTCGATGTGGATGTCGCGGCGGTAGGGCACGACTCCGACCACCGGCACTCCGCATATCCCCTCCATCATCCTGCGTCCCTCGTCGAAGAGGCGGATGTCGCCGCGAAACTTGTTGATTATTATCCCCTTGATGCGTCGGCGGTCCTCCTCGGTCTGGAGCATTATGGAGCCGTAGGCGGAGGCGAAGACGCCGCCGCGGTCGATGTCGCCCACCAGATACAGCAGGTC
>OGQO01003827.1_pt1 | contig 9996 bp, 5 predicted proteins | sample 1553241 | NCBI WGS metagenome assembly OGQO01 (sample SAMEA2579933, study PRJEB22360) | human gut metagenome | biome: human gut; feature: human-associated habitat; material: faeces | place: Denmark | collected 2008/2010
GGAGGTGCATCGCGTCGCCGAGGTTATTCGCGCGGAAGAAAATCCATGACAGGTCAATCAGCACAAACGTCGTCAGCACTTGCCCGATGCGCCAGCTCAGCGTCTTCGTGCGCGCGCCGGTTTTCTGCTGGATGCGGCGGCGGAAGGGCTTCGTGATGCCGCCCGCCACCTGATACAGCCCGTTGATACCACCCCAGATGACGTAATTCCACGCCGCGCCGTGCCACAAGCCCGACACGAGCATGACAATCATCTGGTTGATGTACTTGCGCACCGTCCCCTTGCGGTTGCCGCCCAGCGGAATGTATAAGTAATCGCGGAACCATGTGCTGAGCGAGATATGCCAGCGCCGCCAGAAGTCCGATACGGACACAGCGAGATACGGGCGCTCAAAGTTCTTCATCAGCTTAAAGCCCATGACCTGCGCCGCGCCGATGGCGATATTGGAATAGCCCGCGAAGTCACCGTAAACCTGAAACGCGAAGAGAACCGCCGCAATCAGCACGGTCGGGCCTTCGTAGTAATTGCAGTAATTGAATACCTGATTGACCAGAATCGCGGCGCGGTCAGCAATGACGATTTTGAGGAAGAAGCCCCACACCATCCGAAGCAGACCGTCGCGGACGTTATCGTATTCCAGCTTATGCGGCGTGTCGAACTGCGTCAGGAGGTTGGTCGAACGCTCAATCGGCCCGGCGACCAGCTGCGGGAAGAAGCTGACGAACGCCGCATACTTGATGAAATTCGTCTCCATGCGCACGTCGCCGCGGTAGACATCGACGACATACGACAGCGCCTGAAAGATGTAGAACGAGATGCCGACGGGCAGCAGCACGTCAAAACCGGGTGTGACAGGCGCAAGACCCATCCACCCGCGAATAACGTTGATGTTATCGACGGTAAAGTCGAAATACTTGTAGAAGAAGAGAATCGCGAGGTTGACAGCGAAGGACACGCCAACCCAGACCTTGGAAAGCTGGTGAATCGGGCGTCCTGCCTCTGCCGCTGCTTTCTCTTTGGTACGCCGTTTCCCAATCAGCAAGCCGAAAAGGAACGTGACCGCCGTGGAGAAAAGCAGCAGCAGCGCATACGCCGGATTCCAGTTCATGTAGAACAGGTAAGACGTCAGAAGAATCCAAAAGACGCGCAGTTTGCCCGGAATCGCGTAGTACAAGAGCACGACTGCCGGGAAAAACAGCAGAAATTCGATGGAGTTGAACAGCATGAGCCTTTGTCTCCTTCCTCCGCCTCGCCGAAAATCAGGTTACTTATCGTCGTACTTTCTGCGGTGGTGAATACGCACGAGCAGCAGCACCGCAGCAAGCAGCAGCACCAGCATGCAGCCCATGCCGACCAGCAGCAGCGTCATCGGCTCACGATTCTGCACAATAACATCCGCGAACGACGGCTTTTCCGCGTTTTGCGTCAGCGCTGTGGACACGGTGAACTGATAGCTGGATGCGCCGCCGTAGCTGTCCACCACCAGCGCTTCCTTGCCCAGCGACCAGCGGTTCTTTTCCGTGCTCAAGCGCGCCATCAGGTTCTGCAAGCCTGCTTCGGTCGCGGCGGAGGCAGTCAGCAGCGCCATCGTCTCATTGTAGGGGGATTTCATCAGCTGAAGCACGCTGGCTTCGTGGGCGTAATCCGCCGTCATCACCAGCTTCGTGCTTTCGGCAAGGCTGGTCATGTCGTCCGTGTACTGGAAATGCAGGTAAGGATTGATCTGCTTGAAGACGCTGTTTCGGTCGGAGAGACCGACGACAATCAGGTTGCTGTTGCCGTGGGCGGCTGCTTGGAAATTCTCCGCGCGGATGACTTTCAGCAAGCCATAGGGCGTGCTGCCCGCGCCGAGCATCGCCATGATGCGCCCCGCGAGCGTCAGTTCCGTCTGCGTCGCGTCATCGCTGAGGATCATCACAACGTTGTTCATGCGGCTTGCGCGCTGGAACGGCGCCGGCAGATTTGCCAGATTCAGCGTTGTGTTTTCGCCCGCCGGCAGGTACAGTGACGAGTTCGCCGCGATATACGCCCACGGCGTGTTCATCGACCGCACGGTGCAGTCCAAATCCTTGATTTCGAGGTCAAACACAACGGTAATGCTGCTGCCTGCCTCCCCGATGGCATCCGCCGGGACGGAGAAGGTCAGCGTTTCGCCCGTTGCGCCCTCCTTGGTCAGCTTGTGGGAATACAGCGGGATGTTCGTGCCCCAGTAGAACGTGACGAGGCTGCGGTCGAAGTCCAGATTCTCACTGTACCGGATGTCGAAGGAAAAGCGGCTTTCGCTGGACAGCACATAGTCCTTCGCGACAGGCAGATAAATCGTCATCTTCTGCGTGAAGGGGCCGGAGAAGCTGATGCCGTTGCCGGAAATGTCCTTAATGGTGTACTGCCCCGCCAGCGTCAGCCCGGACGTTTCCGACGCGAGGGCATACTGCTGCGCTTCGCCGACGGAAACGTAGGTCTGCGATGTGTGGAGCTGCGCCACGCGGGATGTGTCGCTGAGCAGCGCGGCGGCTTCGCTGAGCGCGGCTTCTTCCTCCGCGACAATCAGCAGATACGATGTGTCGCCATCCGTCGCGCGCTGCACCAGTGCGCCCGTTGCAGGAACGCTTTGCGTCAGCAGAGACAGCAGATACTCCGGTGTGTTCTTCTTCAGTCCCACATACAGCACGTTTTCGCTTTTCGCGTCCGACAGGCGGCACAGCGTCATGGCGTTTTCGGCAGACAGACTGTTGCCCATGCCCGCCATCAGCATCATGGCGGCGGGCCGCCCGGGCTCCTCTGCCCCCCCGCCGGTGGAGCGAAGCCGCAGCATCATGGCGGCGGTCAGCTCGGCTTCGTCTGCCGCGTCGCTGACGGCAACCACACTCTCCGCGCCGTCGGGATTCATCAGCGAAATGAAGGGGTACGGGTACATGTACAGTTCATCCGCATCGTCGGAAATCTCGTAGTAGATACGCAGGCAGGTCGTGTCCGCGATTTTGACCCAGTTCGCGCCATTGTAGTCGTCGCGGCAGCCTTCGTCGTCCGTCAGGCGGACATACGAGAGAATTTCGAGCAAATTATAGCCCGTCGTAAGCAGCTCCACCGGGACGCTCACATACAGCACGGTCTGCGCGCCGTCGGAACGCGCGACAATCTTCGACGAGCCGAACGGCGTGCCGTTCATATAGTACGTCAGGGAGGAAATGTCCGTCAGAATCAGGTCGGATGCGGTGTAGCTCAGGCGCAGCACGGCGCTGACGGGCTTGGCGTACTTCGGCAGATTTGCGTACAGGCTCAGCGTCGTCGTAATGCCGCTGAGTGTCTGCACGCCGCCGAAGGTGAAATCAGCATAATACTCCCCTGCCGCCGCGCCTGCCTCAAAGGCCGTTGCGTCACCGGCGGATTGCTGCTTTTCAATTTCACTCTGGACAAAATTGTCCACCACACCACCGGGAATTTCGGTTTCCTCCGCCGCAGCGCAGGAGAAAACCAGCAGCGCTGCGAGCATCAAAGCCAGCAGACGGTTTGTGAAATAGCGTGTGTTCATCGTTCTCAGTCCATCCCTTCTGATTAGTCTGCGGAACGTTCGGTCTTATACCAAGTGTAATCCGTTTTGCTGACGATTTTCTTCACCGTCATCCACATGGCGCGGAGGACGACAACCACCCACAGTTTCGAGTAGGTAAACAGCATCAGCAGAACCAGCGCCGCCGATTGCAGATTGAACTCATTCTTCTCCTGCGCCAGCGTCAGCATGACGTTGCACTCAAACAGCGCGCACGCCATCACCCACACCATCGTGGACAAGCCGCCCAGCGACACATGGCTGTACCCCAGCACACCCAGAACGAACATGGTGTCCGAGCAGACGAGCGTGAATGCCATCAGGATATACACCAGCGCGTAGTACAGCACATCCATGCGCATTTTGCCGCCGGACGGATCAAAGATATACTTGAAATTGTTGATCAGCACATACAGGTTGCCCATCGCCCAGCGGGTACGCTGCTTGAACCAAATCCCCAGACGAAACGGCTCCTGCTCCCACGTCACCGCCTGCGGCACAAGTTTGATTTTGTAGCCCATGCGGTAGATGCGGAAGCTGATTTCCGTGTCCTCCGACAGCGCGTCCGGATCCCAGCCGCCGATTTCCTCAATGATGTGGCGGTGCATGACGAAGTTCGTGCCCGGAATGGTGCACAGCCCGAAGTAGAACCATCGCCCCGCCTGATTCATGCACTGGTGCGCCAGCGTCTCGATGTTGACAAAGCGCGTGAGCAGCGAAGCGTTTCGATTGCGTGTGCGGAATTTGCCGATGACCGCGCCCAGCGACGAATCGCTCATCAGATTCTCCACCAGAATGCGCAGCGCCTGCGGTTCGGGCGTGTTGTCCGCATCGTAAATCGCAAACACGCTGCCTTTTGCTACCGAATAGCCGATGTTCAGCGCGTTAGACTTCCCTTTCCCGCCGACAACGTTATCCGTATTGACGACGATCAGGTTGCGGCCGGGATTCGCCGCCTGAATCTGCTTGAGCACATTTGCGGTGTCATCGGTAGAGTTGTCGTTGATGACGATGATTTCGTAGCGGTCGTGCGGGTAGTCGAAGTTGAGCAGGGCGCGGACGGTGCGCCGAATGACGACGCTCTCGTTGTGCGCCGGCACCATTATCGACACGAACGGGTACTCGTCAATCGGCACATGCCCGTCCGTTTTGCTGCACTGATGGTAATACAGGAATCCGCCGACGGACAGAAAGACGTTAATCGCCATCAGCGCCCAGATGCAGACCATCGAAATCAGCATCAAATAATCAGCCGCCGTCATGCAGATTCACCCCCTCCTGCTCGTCTTTCGCGTGCGGATGGTTGCCCAGCAGCTGCCGCCGCGTCGTCCGCCGGGAAATAATCATCCCGGCAATGAAAATCGTACATGCTACAGCCACAAACGCCAGAATCAGCTTGTTGCTCGCCTGAATCTGCTCTGTCATATACTGCACAAAGCCACGGTCGTAGACGTAGTCCTCGTCGTAATTGAACGCTGATAGCGACGCTGCCTGTCCGTTGACATACAGCCCATCCGCCGGATAAAAATGCACATACAGGTCGCCCGCATAGACGATGCCTTCCACATCTGAAAGCTTCTTGAGCGCCGTGCGGGAGTTCTTCAGCCGATTGACCTGCGTCCGGAGCGTCTCGATATCCTCTGACGGGTCAAGGTAAATCGCCTGTGCATAGGCGTTGGTGAAGGCGGTCGCGTCAGCGTAGGCAGGCGCAACGATTTGGTGGCCATCGCGCAACGCCGTGTTCTCCGCCTGCTTCTCGCCGAAAAGCGCTTCATCCGAGCGGAAGAGGAACACCGTTCGCCAGCCGCGCAGGACATCCTGCCCCTTTTCGCTCATCAGCCACACATCCGGCGCTTCAATCGCCAGCGGGTAGACGCCATAGCGCGAATAGGCGGAATACGCATTGGCGATATTCTCCTGCAAGTCCTCCACCGTCACGTTCGCCAGCGTCACCTGCGGAACGTGCATCACAATGCCCGCGCCGCGGCTCTGCGCATACCGCAGCACCTCACAGAAACGCTTCATTGCCGGATAATCGGCGTTGGCGTAAATCGGCATGACACACAGGACGTACGGCACATTTTCCGTCTCGAGCATCTCCACCAGCGACAGCAGCCGCTCCGGGTCGGCAAACGGATAAATGCGGTCAAGCACGAGATACTGCCCGTACGCGGTCGGGGAATTCTTGTAGGGCCACAGCCACGTTTGCAGCAGCGTTGAGAGGAACGCGCACTGCGCTTCCTGCGACGGGTCAAAATACGCCAAATGGGTGATGCTTCCCGCCGTTTGGCAAAGCGGGAATGCCTGCGCACCGACGAAAATCTGTCCGCCGAGCGATTCGCCGCTTTTCTTCATCAGCAGAAGCGAATTGCCGGAAAGCAACATATCGTTCGCGGCATTTGCCTGCGTCTGCAAGCGCAATGTCAGCGAGCCTTCATATACCTGCGTTTTCGTCAGCTCCGCCAAGCCGCCCGCGCCGATGACAAACACGGGCAGTTTGCTCTCCTGAATCGCCAACGCCACCGACGCATTCAGCGCCCGATTCGGGTCGGTGCAGATGATGACGGCGGTGTAGCCGTCGGTGTCCGGCACATCCTCGCTGCTGACAAACGTGCATGTCCAGCTGGAATAGAGCGCGAATCGCCGCAGGACGTCCGTCGCCGCTGCGCTCGTCTCACTTGTCTGCTCGTCGTTCAAAATCAGCAGACGGGTCACATCCGCGCGCGCCTGTGCGGGTATCAGCAGAAGCAGCAGCCCCGCCGTCAGCGCCAGTACCCACGCTTTCGCCTTACACATCATACGCCAGCTCGCTCTCAACAGCTTTCTTGAACGCCATCATGTCCTTGCCGAAATGCTCGTCGTACTCCTTGCAAGCAAAGCGCAGATCCATGTGCGTCCCGCGCTCCAGAATGCCGTCAAAAGCATCCTCCTTCGTCACCGCTGCAATAATACGGCTGCGAACATAGGCGCTGTTTGCCTCATTGGAGGTCAGCAAAATCGCCATCGTGCCATGCTCGTCAATGCAGTAGACCTTATCCTCTACGCGCACGCTGTCCATCACCAGCTCCGCCAGCCGCTTGCGCAGTTGGATATAGCGGCTGTGGGACAGCATCCCGTGCAGTTCACTTTCGTAGCGCATCTGGATAATCATCAGCGAAATCGGCAGATGGTTGCGGACGCAGTAGCCCGTCATCATCTGCGCATCGCGGTACATGGCGCGCAGGTTGTACAGTTCCGTCACATCGTCCACCAGCACCTGTTCATCCACCTGACGGCGCAGCAGCTTGTTCTCAGCATTGACGTGGCGCATACTGCGGGAGAAGAGCGCCGCCGCGCCCGATCCCAGCAGCGGCAGTACAGTCACAAAATAATCTGTCAAGTACACCGTTTCGCCCACGGCATAAAAAGAATACAGCTTATATGCCACCCAGCCGCAGGTAATCGTCGCCGCAAGCGCCGTGCCGGTGTTGACGCGATCCATAAAGCCGCACAGCACAGCAATATCCATCAGGAACAGCAGCAGCAAATATGTCGTCTGCGTATCCGCAGGTGCCCAAATCATCAGCAGCGCCTGCATAAACGCCCAGATCAGCAGCAAAATGATAGCCGCGTCCCGCGCTACCAGTGCCGATTGCGTTTCGTTTTTCATGGCAGCCTCCTTTATTGCCCGTCCGTTTCAATAATTTTCAGTCGGTGGAGTCCCTCAGTGCACGCCATAATCGCCAACAGGTCAATCAGACAGCCCATCAAGAAGCTCTGGCGCAGCAGCAGACTATCGCCGCTGAGGATGACGACCGTCATCAGCTCGACAGTGACCGCCGCGAAAAGCAGCACGCTGAGCATGGTGTAGACACTCGCGGCTTCCCTGCCGGATTCCAGCTTTTCGTCCGCTTTACGGCGGAAGAAGAGGAAGGCGACGACCAGCAGGAGCAGCGACGCCGCTGTTTGCGGGGCGGAACGCTCCTTGAACGTTGACCAGATAGAAAGGAACAGCGCCTTTGCCCGCGCAGGCATTCCGCTGGACTGCTCGTAGTTGCCGGAATAATCCGTACGCGTGAAGAACGCGTTGCGCACGCCGACCTCAAACAGCCCCAGCAATTGAATCGGATGGCGCAGGTAATACAGCGTTACGTCCGACGTCGTGTACTGATCAAGGAAGCCCTCATCCAGCGCGCCGCTTTCCGGCAGCACAACGGGGTAGCTCTGCGTGGAGTAAGTGTCCGTCAGCACGGAATACCGCGCCTCAATGCCGAACTGCGCCAGTGCTTTTTCCGGGTCAGTCGCCTCAAAGAGAACGCCGCGCGTCATTTGGTCGTACTTCTCGTTAACCGTCTGATTGTTGAGCATATCGCCCGTCTGCATGACGCTGACGACGCACAGCAGCACTGCAAGGAGCGAATACAGCCCCTTATGAAGCGCATCCGCTTTGTGACGCATGAGCATCCAGTACGCAACAGAAAAGACGACGCCCGTCAGCGCACAGTACTGGTTGACCGCCATCATCAGGATGACCGTGACGGCAAGCCCAATCTGCGGCAGAAAGCGGTTCAGGCTATCCGGAATCTGCAGGACGCAGTTCGCCAAGGCAACCATCAAAATCAGCTCAATGGGCTGTGTGTAGAAGGATGCAAAGCGGGTTATCATGGCGGTATCGCCGAAAATCAGCACAGCAAAAACCGCGATAAACAGCCCCTCGGAGTAGACCTTGACGCGTCCCAGCAGCTTGGAGAGCATCGGAATGAGAAGCAGGATGTAAATCAGCAGATAAATTGCTGCGAGGACGCGCATGTCAAACAGCCCGTCATGTGTCACCAGTTCATCGATGATGACCGCCGTGCGCACCAGTATCCGCTGAATTAGCGGCGTTGTACCGGTCGGAAGCGCGGACGAGCCGACATTATAGACACGCTCATAATAGTTGAAGAAAGCGCTTGTATCAGACGGGTCAAGCCGGGACAGCCCGGTATCCGCCAGCACAGCGGCAAAGCTGCCGTCGTTGGACAGCCCCAGATACGGCGGGACAAAAAGTGTAATCGACGCTGTAATCGCAATCACCAGCACCACCATCAGGGCAAGGTGCTTGGGGCGGTAGCGCTTGCGCATCGCGCGGTCAAACCGGCGGATGGCGTTCAAAATCAGGTGATACAGCTTGACAAACAAGCCGCTGAGTTTCACAATCAGCCACGCAATCGCGCGCACACTGCACTCTCCTTTCCTGCGTTACGGCTTCATGGCCATGAGCGCAAAAAGAGCTTCCAATTCATCAAATGTATAGGATGTTTCGCCTTTGATGCTGCCGTAAGCGCCCGCGAATGTCCCCGTCGCAATGCGGCGGTTCTCCAGTTTCGCCAGCGACAGTCGCGCAAGCTCCGTGTGCCCGCTGACGGCACCGACCTGTGCCAGGACGGCATACGATCCAATCGCTTCATAGCGGAATCCATAGCCGACCTGCCCGTTTGACGCGTACTGCGCATAAATTGCGCCTGCACCAAGCTGCGCATCCAGCCAATCCAGCGTCTGCTCCCCTGCCGCGCTGATTTGCGCCGCGTGCAGGATTGTCAGCGCCGCTTCGGTCATCTGCGCCGCCGCATTGCTGAATGTGTCCTTCGCCGGGGTATAGGAAGCGCGGTAGAGCGGGAGTTCGCTGCTCATGAGCGCGCGCGAATCAGTCAATATGGCTTCGCTGCGGTTCGCGACGGCTGTCCATCGGACATCATAGGCGGATAAGGCGCGCATCGTCTGCACATCCAGATAGCACAGGGTGACACTATCGCCGCGCCCCGAACCATCGACGTTCGCGAAGCTGACCAGCGCATCATCCACCACGCAGGCAGTGTACAGTGCCGCCGCCCGTTCGCGGATTTCACGCTCGTAGCCGCCCCATACCGCATCCGCTTCCATCAGCGCGCGGAGAATGCGCAGATCATCCAGTGACGCATTAGCCGCCGCTTTTTCGCCTGCCTGAATCCGCCAGACAGTTAAACTGCCGACGGTCATTTTGTCACGGACATAACGCCAGGCATCGGAGAAGAGCGCCGCATCCTCCGTTTGCGCCGCATAGAGCATGGTCTGCCCCATCGTCTCGGAAAGCACAGTATCGCCCGGATGAACCTCGCCGCCGGACAGCGTATAGGTGGATGGAATCGCACCATCCGCCTGCATCAGCCGTTTCAGAAACGCGAGTGTCTGCTCTGCCGGATGCTGCGCCGCGTCCAGCAGCTGCGCCATTTCATCCGCATTTGGCATATCCGCCGTTGCGCGAAGCAGCTGCCCCTGCGAATCGAAAACCGCCAGAGACGGCACGCTCCGCAGTCCCAGCGTGTGAAAGAGCGCCGCGTCCGCATCCATGTACAACGGAATGCCTGTAATGCCGCATTCCGTCAATTCTGCTTCCGCCTTCTCGCGCGTGTCGCCGCGAATCCCTTCTCGGCAGACAAGAACGACCT
>OGQO01003834.1_pt1 | contig 9987 bp, 5 predicted proteins | sample 1553241 | NCBI WGS metagenome assembly OGQO01 (sample SAMEA2579933, study PRJEB22360) | human gut metagenome | biome: human gut; feature: human-associated habitat; material: faeces | place: Denmark | collected 2008/2010
AATTATACCATGAAAACCTCTTTCGACTATGTTCCCGAAATGGCTAAATCGGAGTTATATCTCCAATTCCAGGCACAAGTAGGAAAGAAAACTGTAAACATTCCTGCCGTTAAAGTAGCAGACGGAGTGATTGCAACCTCTGAATTGGTAAAGAACACACTGGCAAACGCTAATCCGGCCAATGCGGAAGACGCTTTCCAACGCGTTATCAAACAAGCCAAACAAGCAAACATCATGTTCCTTATCCAACAGGCAAACATTCGTGCAAGCGAATTGAATTCAGACATTATCAAGGAATTCAATCTTTTGGTAAAAGAAATCAATGCCGACCAGAAAGGTAAACTGATGGAAAACATTGAGGTTAGCGCATACGCTTCTCCTGATGGTGGTTTTGATTTGAACGACAAGTTAGCAGAACAACGCGAGAAGAACGCTGCCGGCTACGTGGACAAACAATTGAAGAAAGACAAAATCGAAACCAATGTAGATTCTAAGTACACTGCACAAGACTGGGAAGGCTTTAAAGAATTGGTATCCAAATCAAACATTCAGGATAAAGATATTATCCTCCGTGTGCTTTCTATGTACCAAGACCCTGAACAAAGAGAAACCGAAATTAAAAACATCTCTTCTGTTTACAAAGATTTAGCAGATGAAATCCTGCCGCAGTTGCGTCGTGCACGCTTAACATTGAACTATCAATTGATTGGACGTTCTGACGATGAAATTCTGGAAGCATTCTCAAGCAATGCCAAAGCATTGAATAACGAAGAACTTCTTTACGGTGCTACGTTGGTAGAGAAAGCTGCCGACAAAGAAGCCATCTATAAGAAAACAACTGAATTGTACCCGAATGACTATCGTGCATATAACAATTTAGGAGAGTTGGCTTACCAAGCAGGCAATATCGCTGCAGCCGAATCTTATTTCAAGAAAGCTCTTCAAATCAATCCGTCATCTGCCGAAGCGAATACAAACTTAGGTCTTATCGCATTGATTAAGGGTGACAATGCTGCCGCTGAAACCTATTTAGCAAAGGGTTCAGGTGCTAAAACATTGAACGAAGCACTTGGTAACTTCTACATTGCAAACGGCCAATACGAAAGAGCTGTCAATGCATTCGGCGATACGAAGACTAACAGTGCCGCTTTAGCTCAGATTTTAACTAAAGATTATAACAAGGCTAAAAACACATTGAGCGGTGTGAAGAACGCAGATGCTTACACAGATTATCTGAATGCAATTATCGGTGCAAGAACCAATAACGCAACAATGGTAATCAGCAACTTAAAGAACGCGATTGCAAAAGACCCGTCTATTGCAAAGAAAGCTGCTACCGATTTGGAATTTGCTAAATATGCAACCAACTCCAGCTTCACCAGCCTTCTTAAATAAATGTTGATTCATTAGAACTTATTTTAAATAGCAAAGAGGCGTTTCCGGTTTTCCGGGGACGCCTCTTTCATTAAATACTAAAATCCCTTCCTAAAAGCAAGGAGGATAAATAGATATTCACTACCTTAGTCGGGTCATTTGTTTTTGCCTAAACTTAAGAATCTAAAGTTGAACACTCTCCAAAAAAGCAGAGAGCATATATTGAATACGCTATGATAAAACATCCAGTTAGTCCAAACATCCTTGACTTCTTCCTGTTATTGGTACTCTGCACAGCCTGCGGACAGAAACATTATATCACCGACGCCAAAGAACGGGCCGTTGTGGAGCAGGATTTCACGATACGCAAGCAAGCTTTCAATTACCGCCTACGGGCTATGGATTCAATCCCAGTCTCCATGAAACAGGAAGCACTTCAGTTTTTATATGCCTACATGCCTATCGGAGATATCACCGATTATCCGATAGACTTTTACGAGATGAATGTGGAGTATGCCTTCAAAGCGAAAGAAGAGATGCCATGGGGTAAAAATATTCCCGAACGGGAATTCCGCCATTTTGTGCTTCCTGTTCGAGTAAACAACGAGAACCTGGATGAATCGAGAAAGGTATTTTATAATGAATTGAAAGAGCGTGTAAAAGACTTATCGCTCTACGACGCGGTGCTCGAAGTGAATCACTGGTGTCACGAAAAAGTGAGCTATACACCTTCGGATTCACGGACAAGCTCGCCCTTGGCTTCTGTCCGTACGGCTTACGGCCGTTGCGGAGAAGAATCTACCCTTTTGGTAGCTGCCCTACGCTCGGTTTCCATTCCCGCCCGACAGGTTTATACGCCTCGCTGGGCGCACACCGACGACAATCATGCTTGGGTAGAGGCTTGGGTAGACGGAAAATGGTATTTCCTGGGGGCTTGCGAACCGGAACCGGTATTGAATCTGGGATGGTTTAACGCACCCGCTTCCAGAGGCATGTTGATGCACACTAAAGTTTTTGGACATTACAACGGACCGGAAGAGGTAATGAGCCGCAACGAAAACTATACGGAAATTAACGTGATAGACCATTACGCACCTGCCGATAAGGTGACAGTAACTGTAATCAACTCCAATGGGGAAACGGTAGAGGGAGCTCGTGTAGAATTTAAGCTCTACAACTATGCCGAATTCTATACCGTTGCTTCCAAAACAACGGATAAAGAAGGCAAAACTTCCCTGACAGCCGGGCTTGGCGATATGATAGTGTGGGCTTCGCACCAAGGTAACTTCGGATTAAAACAATGCTCTTTCGGAAAAGACAAAGAGTTAACCATCTGTCTGGACAAGAGGGAGGGTTTCTCCGCTTCCATGGATTTAGAGATAGTGCCTCCGGTAGAACATGCCAACATACCGGAAGTTACCCCAGAACAACGGAATGAAAACAACCGTCGCATGGCTTACGAAGATTCGTTGCGTAATGCATACGTTCAAACATTTATAACTCCGAAAGAATCTGAAACTTTAGCGAAAAGGCTCGGACTGGATGTGCAAAAGACCATAGAACTGATGAAAGCCGCAAGAGGCAATTACGGCACACTACAGAGTTTTCTGGAACAGGCTTCCGAGAAAGGAAAACAGGAAACAGCCATGCAATTGGTAGAAGCAATCTCGGCCAAAGACCTCCGCGATGTTTCCATCGGAGTATTGAACGACCATTTGGCTCACACGCCCGAAGGAAAGGGAGCGCTTTATGCCCTGAATGTCCTCAACCCACGTGTAGCGAACGAAATGATTACTCCCTACAAACAGTTCTTCCAAAAGGTTATTTCCGAAAAAGAGTGTTCTGACTATCGGGAACATCCGGAAAGATGGGTAGAATGGTGCAGGAAACAGATAAAGGTAAAAGACGAATGGAATCGACAAAGCATTCCGGTATCTCCCATCGGAGTGTGGCAATCACGCATTGCCGACAGGCATTCCCTCTCTATCTTCTTCGTCTCGGTTTTACGCAGCATCGGTGTTCCGGCCCGCATTGACGAAGTAACCGGTAAGACACAATATTATCAGCACGACAGTTGGCAAGATGTATCGCTCGAAGCCGAATCTGAAGCTTCCAAGGTTCAAAGCCGAACGTTAAAAGCCCGGTATACCCCCACGGCTCACCTAACCGACCCCAAATATTACACCCATTTTACGCTGTCGAAACTCAACGGAGGAGTGACGCAACTATTAAATTACAACGAAGCGGACGCCGGTATAGAAGACGGCACCACATGGAGCAACCTGTTGAAAGACGGCACACAAGTAGACTGCGGCAGCTATATAATGGTTACGGGAACCCGTCTGGCCAAAGGGAATGTATTAGCCCGCATTACATTCTTCAACGTAACGGAAGAGAAACCGGAAACCGTTATAGACCTTATCATGCGCGAAAATAAAGATGAGGTACAAGTTATCGGAAGCTTCAATTCCGAATCGATATACCAAACTCCCGAAGGGAAAAAGGAAAGCATCCTCCAAACCTGCGGACGGGGATATTATATAATAGGTATATTGGGCACCGGACAGGAGCCTACCAACCATGCGTTGCGAGACATCGCACAAAAAGCCAAAGAGCTGGAAGCATGGGGACGAAAAATGGTGTTGCTGTTCCCTGATATGGAACAATTCCGGAAGTTTCACTCGGATGAATTTCCCGGTCTTCCTTCTAACATTGTGTACGGAATAGATATAGACGGAAGCATACAGAAACAAATTGCCGAAGAGATGAAACTCTCCCACCGCAATGTGCTTCCCATCTTCCTGATAGGTGATACGTTTAACCGGGTGGTATTCATCTCGCAAGGCTACACCATCGGACTGGGAGAACAATTAAATAAAGTGATTCATCAGCTTACAAATTAAAAAGAGTTCGACTACTTTGGAGGTATTCCATTAGAAGTATATTATAGAATCATACAGAGACTCTGCCACCAATACAGGATAAATTGATGGTTCTTCGTCATATCCGGAGGTAAATCCTGTTAAAAGCAACCGGAAAAACCTTTTGGTTTCAATTACTCCTAAACTTTTATCAAGCCTTATCAGGGCATAAGACCGTATGTATGTCAACTGAATTCAGGCTCGTACAAAGCGTACTCATGCCACGCTGTTGACACACTTGTGACACATACCTATGTCACACTCATGCCAACAGCGTGGCACACTTGTGACACACACCTATGTCACACCCATGCCAACAGCGTGGCATTACACCGAACAACAAGGTACGTTGATAAGGTAGTTAGGAGAAGCTACGGATGTAGTAGCTTTTAGCCTGATACGAACACCTGCTATATAATAGAGGTGTAATCTTCCATTCAGCTGAAAAGCTTTCAGAGGGCTATCCGTTATACAAATAGATAAGAAAGTTACAGAGATTACGTCAGCAATAAACATCGGCAAGCCGATTACAAACGTTCAACTAAATGGAAGAAGAACCACAGAGCGCAGGTTCGTACATTCATTAAAAGTATTTCTAACAATGGTACACTTTCTGTGTACGCCAGGGTATTATCGTTTACACAACATATCTTACGCAGTTCTGCTCCGCCTTTCAAAATTTCTACCTATCTTTGTAGGCGAAAAAGCGAAGAAAAGCTTCATCTTGGCATAAGAAATGAACAAGTTCATTTTACTAGCCCTGTGTTTGCCCTATCTTTGTCTTGAAAATCAAAGAATTTACTAACATGATGCGCCTCAACAGAAATCCAATACTCCTTTTATGCCTGCTGCTCTTTATATTAGGCAGTTGCCAGCGTTCCAAGAAGACATTTAAGCTGGAGGGAGATATAAAGAATGTAACCGGAAATGAGCTTTACCTGTTTGGAACACAAAAGCCATTCGACCGGATAGATACCATCCGATTGGAGAAAGGAAAATTTAAATACGAAACGGAAATCGATACATTGCTTCCGCTTACACTCCTCTTCAACCAAGGCGAAATGCTGCCTATTTTTGCAGACAAAGGGTTAACGGTATCTATCGAAGGAGATGCTTTGCAACCTGATTCCCTGCAAATAACAGGCGGAGAAGAAAACGAGGATTTCAGCCGGTTCAATCTCCATATACAAAGCCTGAAAGATTCGCTGGAACTGATTACCGCAGAAGCGGACTCTTTTATACGTAACCACCCTTTTTCGCAAGTAAGCGTATACCTGCTCAATAAATACTTTATACAAACTCCTCATCCTGATTTCAGACGTATCAACACCCTGATTGAAAGTATGAGCGGAATGTTGCACGACCATCCCCTTATCCAATCCGTTCAGCAGAAGCTCGATTACGCCATCAAAGCGGACACAGGTAAATACGTCTCCAGCTACAGAATGAAGAACTTGAAGGGAGAGAGCTTGACGTCTTACAATTTTAGAGATAAAGTACTTGTCCTCTCGTTCTGGGCTACCTGGAGCGAGCCTAGCATGAAGCTACAAAAAGAGTTGGCTACCCTACAAAAGAAACTGAAAAAAGAGGACGTTTCTTTTGTTTATTTCTCGTTAGATACGGATAAGAAGCGATGGGAAGACGTAGCTAAGAACGATACGGTTAGCGGAGAACAGACTTACGATGGAGAGGGTTGGGAAAGCGTCGTAGTAAAACAGTTCGGAATAGAAAAAGTGCCCACTGTTGTAGTGATGACACCCCAACGAAGAATTGCTACAAAGTCTTCGGACATCAAAGAGTTGACCGACAAAATAGAATCCCTTCTGAAACAGGAAAAAGAGCGGAAAAACAAATTAAAAAAGAAATAGAGCATGCTCGTAAAACTATTTGCCGCAGCAGTGCAAGGCGTTGACGCGACCATTGTTACCATCGAAGTAAACAGCTCCAGAGGTATCAAATTCTTCTTAGTCGGCCTGCCGGACTCTGCTGTAAAAGAGAGTCACGAGCGCATCATCTCAGCCTTACAGGTAAACGGATACAAATTCCCCACTTGCCAGATTGTAGTCAACATGGCTCCGGCGGACATCCGCAAAGAGGGTTCTTCGTATGATTTGCCTTTAGCTATAGGTCTATTGGCCACCTCGAAAGTGGTCTCGGAGAAGAAACTAAGCGATTATCTTACCATTGGCGAGTTGAGTTTGGACGGCAGTCTGCAACCCATCAAAGGAGCTTTGCCTATCGCCATCAAAGCGCGCGAGCAAGGCTTTAAAGGAATCATCCTTCCCAAACAAAATGCGAAAGAAGCGGCGGTAGTAAATAATCTGCATGTTTATGGCGTAGAAAACATTAAAGAGGTTATTGAGTTTCTGAACGGAGAACGGGAGCTTGTCCCTACCGTTGTAGATACACGCAAAGAATTCCAAGCGCAGCAGGAAGATTATGAATTTGATTTTGCCGATGTAAAGGGACAGGAGAATGTGAAACGGGCTTTGGAAGTAGCGGCCGCAGGTGGACATAATTTGGTTATGATAGGCCCTCCGGGAAGCGGAAAGTCAATGATGGCCAAGCGGTTGCCCTCTATCCTCCCTCCGCTTTCTTTATCCGAGAGTCTGGAAACAACCAAAATACATTCCGTTGCCGGCAAATTGGGACAGAACACCTCCCTCATCGCCCACCGTCCGTTCCGGACACCTCACCACTCCACCTCTTCCATCGCATTAGTGGGCGGAGGTTCCAACCCGCAGCCCGGAGAAATCAGTCTGGCACACAACGGGGTACTTTTTGCCGACGAGTTACCTGAATTTAACCGGAGCGTGCTCGAAATGCTGCGCCAACCTTTGGAAGACCGGAACATCACCATCTCCCGGGCTAAATATACGGTACGATATCCGGCAAGTTTTATGCTCATAGCGTCCATGAACCCTTGTCCGTGCGGTTACTATAACCATCCTACCCGTCCCTGTGTCTGCAACCCCGGACAGGTGCAACGTTACCTCAGCCGCATTTCCGGCCCTTTACTCGACCGAATCGACATTCAGGTGGAAATCACGCCGGTTCCGTTCGAGAAGCTCACCTCTCTGCAACAGGGAGAGTCCAGTGCACGGATACGGGAGCGGGTCATCCGTGCCCGTTCCATACAGGAAGAGCGTTATAAGGAGCATACGGGTATTCATTGCAACGCCCAAATGACCTCCTCCCTGCTTGCCCGATACGCACAGCCGGATGCAAGAGGACTGGCTCTGTTACAAACAGCCATGACCAAACTAAACCTTTCGGCCAGGGCTTACGACCGTATCTTAAAAGTATCCCGTACCATTGCCGATTTGGAAGGCTCGGACAAAATAACATCTTCCCACATTGCCGAAGCCATAGGATATCGCAGTCTCGACAGAGAAAATTGGGGAGGATAAAGGCAACTTTACTTACCTCCCGGCTTGAAAGAGTAGATTGAAAGAGTTATTCGAGGGACATATTACCGTCAATTATCGTTCGGAATCTTTTTTCCGCATTTATGCCATTGAGATGCGACAGTTGTTCTTCAGCCATACGGCGAAGATGTATATAACGTTTGGACTTACTGACCTGATGTTTGATGAGTTCCGCATTAAAAGATTCCATATTCGACAATACTACTAGTTCATTGATACTTGCCATGTCTCTTATATTCAGATTTTTCTCGGCATATTGCGGATTAGATTCCCTCCACTGCTTAGCAGTGCAGCCCCATAATGCAAGATTCAACAAATCGGCTTCATCGGCATACGCTATCTTTTGGTCTATGTCACCGGTCTGAGGGATAATAAAATCCCGAATTGCATCCGTATGCAAAGTGTAATTCACTTTGCTCAAAACGCGTTTCACATTCCATTCTCCCAATAGCGGATGCGATTCGATTTCTTTCATCCTTTGATACTCCTTGATGAGATAAAGTTTGAATTCGGGACTCAGCCATGTACCAAACTCAAAAGCAATGTCTTTATGGGCATAAGTACCGCCATATCTACCAGGTTTAGAAACAATACCTACCGCTCCGGTTTTCTCAATCCATTGCTTCGGAGTAAGGGTAAAACTATTGGTTCCGGCCTCCATTTTAAAGGCATCGAATTCGATGCCTTTAAAATCAGGATTATTTATTCGTTCCCACAACCCCAAGAAATCAATGGTACTCCGCAAACGCATCCAGTTTTGGATGATATAATTCGTCCGCTCCTTATCCTTAAAATGCGCCATATCTGTCAAGCAGATTGCTATCAGGATGCACGGAAACCGACACTTCAATATCGGTTACTTTGATTTTTCTTACGGGTGCCATATTGTTGCTTTTTTGTTTTCTTTGCAAAGGTAAACATTCCTCTTCTATCTCCAGCACAATCTTTCAAAGAACGCTTTTGCTTTTAATTTCTTATATTGTGCACTTCCTTTGGCAAAAAAGTCAGTTACTACCTTATAAGTTACTCATTCCAAACTTATTCATAACCTTCCCGTGCTCATTCACTCTGCTATTCTCGAAGAATTTTCTTACCTTTGCCCTGCAAAAGCGAAGAAATGTTATACCTTGGCATAAAAAACGAACAAGTTCATTTTATTCTGCTCTCAGTTTGCATTATCTTTGCCGGACAATTGAAGAAACAATAAATCATTCAAGTTTCGCAAACGAAACGTTCAGGTAGTAAAGGAGTTAAAACAGAATAGTTAAATATCGGCTTTTACTCTTCGATGAAGTAAAGGGCTCCTGACGAACAAAGCGAGGGTGACTCCCTAACTGCCAAATGGGCGAAACTTAAATAAAAAGACAATTATACATGGAAAAGAAATTCAAAAGAACCACAGTAACATCCGCCTTGCCTTATGCCAACGGACCGGTTCACATCGGCCATCTAGCCGGCGTTTACGTTCCGGCTGATATTTACGTCCGTTATCTTCGCCTGAAAAAAGAAGATGTTCTTTTTATCGGAGGCTCCGACGAGCACGGAGTGCCTATCACCATCCGCGCCAAAAAAGAAGGGGTTACTCCACAGGATATAGTGGACAGATATCACAACCTGATAAAGGAATCATTCAAAGAGTTCGGTATTTCTTTCGATGTATACTCACGCACTACCTCACCGACTCATCATCAGCTGGCTTCCGAGTTTTTCCGCAAGCTGTATGAAAAAGGCGAGTTTATAGAACGTACCTCCGAACAATATTACGACGAAGAGTCCAAGACTTTCCTCGCCGACCGGTATATTACCGGCGAATGTCCCCACTGTCATGCAGAAGGTGCTTACGGCGACCAATGTGAAAAGTGCGGAACGTCTCTTTCGCCTACCGAACTAATCAACCCTAAAAGCGCCATCAGCGGCAGCAAACCTATCATGCGTGAAACGAAACACTGGTATTTACCTCTGGACAAGCACGAAGGATGGTTAAGAAAATGGATATTGGAAGAGCATAAAGAGTGGCGCCCCAATGTGTACGGCCAATGTAAAAGCTGGTTGGATATGGGATTACAGCCTCGTGCCGTAAGCCGCGACTTAGACTGGGGTATTCCGGTTCCGGTAGAAGGCGCCGAAGGAAAAGTGCTTTATGTATGGTTCGATGCCCCCATCGGCTACATTTCCAATACTAAAGAGTTGCTCCCCGATTCGTGGGAAAAATGGTGGAAAGACCCTGAAACCCGTTTGATTCATTTCATCGGAAAAGACAATAT
>OGQO01003841.1_pt1 | contig 9970 bp, 13 predicted proteins | sample 1553241 | NCBI WGS metagenome assembly OGQO01 (sample SAMEA2579933, study PRJEB22360) | human gut metagenome | biome: human gut; feature: human-associated habitat; material: faeces | place: Denmark | collected 2008/2010
CGCGGCAAGGCCGTAATCGATCAATGCATTTAGGAAGGTGATAGACGATGATTGACGGGTATCTGCTGAACATACGTGTGTTCAATGATGTGAGTGACAGCAAGGGGCAGGCGCTCAAGCCGCTCGAGGAGGCAGCCGAGGTGTTCGGCGCCTGGCAGAAGTGCGACGACATGCGATATGCCACGATGACAATACGCGAGGCGTTCCGTGAGGACCTCATCGACGAATGCGTAGACACCGTGCAGGCGGCAGCGAACATGCTGGCCGCCGTCGGCGCAACACAAGGTGAGGTCGACGCCGCCATCAAGCGTATGGACGAGCGCAACGGGGACCGAGGCAGGCTCTGAGAAATGGAGGAAGAAATGGCTGTCGAACTGCCCAAAGACGCGGAGGGCCGTGAGATTCCGCTTGATACCGAGATTCTGTACGACGAAACGGGGAACGAGTACGAAGTTTACTATTACAAATACTCAGTGCGTCGAACCATCCCGCGGCGTAAGTGGCAGGTGGTGATAATGGACTACATTGTCCACGATGTCTCAGATCTCTACCTCACCCCACCAGACAGCTGGGAGAAGCTGCTCGAGGATTTGAAAGCGGTCGAGGACTATGGAAATTCATCCCATCTAGACAACCCGACATGCCACTACTTGAACATGGTCGGTAAGTCATGCGACAAATGCAAGTTCTACGGAAGGGCGAGCTGTATCGGCGAGATGTGTGCAGATATCGCCTATCGCATCCGTGAGCTGAGGGTGAGGACGAATGAGTGAAATGATCACCGACGAAAAGCGCCGCAAAGTGGTGCATACCTTACGCCAACTCGATAACGTCGTCGACGACGAAGACCTTGATCGCACGATTGCGCATGAGGCGTCAATACTCAGCATGATCCGCGATGCCGCCTTTGGCCTCGATGGCAGTATATTCCAACGCCTCGCCGACCTGATCGATCGGCCCGACGACCCGACATGCCGAAATCTCTCGAATGACTATAGATCGTTCCATTGCAGTCGATGCGGGTATAAGGCGTCTACATATGGCGATTCAGATTGCGACCCAGAAGATTTCACATATTGCCCGGAGTGCCGCGCGGAGGTGGTTGAAGATGGACATTAAATGCCCCAACTGCGGTGGGCAGATCGATTTCCACGCAGGGCATATCAACAACGGCCGTGTATTCGTCTGCGAGAAGGGCAGGCCGCTCATGCGTGAGGTCATGTACCACTGCCGGCACTGCGACTCGACCGTCATTTTCCTCAAGAAGTGCGAACCGAAAGGGGTCGGCAATGACTGAGTACGAGCCCGCGAGCGGCTACAACCTGCCACCTGGGTGTTTCGATAAAGACATCGACCGCGAGTTCGGCGCGGAGCGCCGTTACTGCAGCGAATGCAAGCATTGCATCGAATCGGACGAGCTCGACTGCTGCATCTGCGCGCCCAAGCTGGCCGATGCGATCGCGAAGCTCAAGGGCACGCAGCGCTGGACGCCCAAGTATATCTTAGCGGCAGTCGAGGACGCAGTCACAGACGAAGGCAACTGCTGCGTTGAGTTCGAGGAGGAATAATGACTAACTATGAGCGTCGCCGATTGGTCGCTGACGCCGTACGCCGCGAAGCGGCGTATCGCGCAAGCGGCACGATGTCCGAATGGTGGTGCAGGCTGCATGAAATGGTAACTGAAGTCGACGATTACCCTCACCCGAGGGAGACGCTTTTGGCATTGGCGGATTTGATCGAACCGGAACCGGAGCGCACGTGCCGAATGATCGACAACGGTGTCGAGCTCTGCTGTTCTGAGTGCGATTGCAGACACTCCTACGATGATGAGCCTAAGTTTTGTATGGGCTGCGGCGCAAGGGTGGTGGAGTATATGTAAAAACATATGTAGAAATGATCCTAGCATATGTAGAAGGCGCAGTTTTACATTAGTGCGTATGCTTGCAGGGCCCCGAGGCAGATATTCGCCTCGGGGCATTTTTCATATCTCGTGATCAAAATTGGCACTTTTCGATTTATCTGCGTGGTTGACAGGTAGTAGACGGCGAAATGTGACGTAGACGCATGTGGGAGACTGCTCGGCACAAGTTACTGTCACACTACCTGTCACACTGCTTTTGGGCCAGTGTGACAGGTAGTAGGCGTCAAAACGCGACGTAGATTGATTGTTGGGTACCCAAGTGTCACACTGGCAAACAGCAGGCCGCCCCTATATTAGATATTTTCTATAGGTATATCTAATATTTGATATACATATATTTTCAAAATATAGGGGTATAGGGGAGCGTGTCAGTGTGACAGTGTGACAGGTAGTTGTAAACACATGCGTCTACGTCGCGTTTTGTCGAGACTACCTGTCACACGGTGCAGATAAATCGAAAAAAGCGGTTTGACACCAGTGTGACAGCAGTGTGACAGGCAGTAAAGGGCGTATATGTCGACCTCGGTGAACATGTGAAGGCCTTTCAATTTTGCGACTGTGTATATACAATATACACAGTCGCAAAATTGAAAGGCCGCCGATACCTCAACTGTGCATACCGCATATACACAGTATGCACACTATGCACAGCCGAAAGGCTATTCAAATGCCCGCCGATAGGCTTAGAAGCCTGATTGGCATGTCGTGGATCATCGGAGACAATCGCGGGTCGCCGTAGATCGCCGTTGACCGCAGTAGGCAATCGTGGATCGCAGTCAATGGCCGTAGGTAGCCGTTAATCGCCGTACAATATATTTCGATGGAGATGAGGAGGGATATTTTGCCTTATATCAAATTCAACAACGCGGTACAGCGCAAGCGCTATTGGCTCGGGGAAGACGGCATCGAGCTGATCAATGACTGGAGGCGCCGAGGGCTGTCGGTGAAGGCGATCGCCGAGGACAAGATCGGCGTCGCGCACACCACGCTCATGAAATGGCGCCAGCAGTCGCCCGAACTGGACAAGGCGCTCACCGTCACCGAGGACCTCGTAGACGGCCAGGTCGAGGGCGCCTTGCTCAGGCGTGCGCTTGGGTACGACTATTTCGAGGAGACATGGACACTCGACCGAGATACTGGCCGGGAAGTGTTGACCAGGAAGGTCAAGAAGCATGTGCCGGCAGACGTGAAGGCCATCGCCATGTGGCTGTTCAACCGACGCGGCGACGCCTGGCGTTCGATGCAGCCCCAGTTGCCTGCCGACGACGGCGACATCATCGACGTGAAGAACGTGCTCGTGCAGATCGAGGAGGCGGCAGATGGAGATAAGGCTGACGCGTAAGCAGGCTGAATATGTCCGCGAGGCGCACCACCGCTGGAACCTCGCCACGGGTGCCGTGCGCTCCGGCAAGAGCCACCTGGCAGTGCAGTATACGATCCCGGACAGGCTGATCAAGCTGCGCGGCAAGAAGGGCCTGGCGTTGATCTTAGGCGCCACGAAGGAGAACATCGAGCGCAACGTCTTGACGCCGATGCGCGATATGTGGGGCGATAAGTTCGTAGGCGACATCAACGCCCGCAACTGGTGCGAGATCTTCGGCGAGCGTGTGTACTGCATCGGCGCCGAGAACGCGGGCCAGGTATCGAAGCTCCGAGGCTCTGAGGTCAAGTTCGCATATTGCGACGAGATCTGCGACATCCACCCGGACGTATTCGAGATGCTCAAGAGCCGCCTGAGCCTGCCGTACAGCGAATGCCACGGCGCGTGCAACCCCGCAGGCCCGACACACTGGCTCAAGCAGTTCATCGACAAGGGCGAGGCCGACCCCGGCATCGACATGTTCGTGCAGAGGTACACGATCGACGACAACCCGTTCCTGCCGCCTGCCTATGTCGCCGGCCTCAAGGCTGAGTACCGCGGTACCGTATATTATGATCGATACATCAGGGGCTTGTGGGCTAAGGCCGAAGGCCTCGTGTACCCTAACTGGAAGGATGCACAGGAACCCACATGGTCACCGCATGACGTACGCGGCTACTGCGTGAGTATCGACTACGGCACGCAAAACCCGTTCCATGCGATCAAGTGGATGCTCGACCCTGCCGGCACTTGGCATGCAGTCGGCGAGTACCGCTATTCGGGACGTGAGGAAGGCAGGCAGAAGACAGACCCCGACTATGTCGACGACTTGGTGGTATTCACGGACGACGCCCCGGAGGACACCGATGTCGAGGTCATAGTCGACCCCAGTGCGTCATCGTTCATCGCACAACTGCGCAAGCGCGGCGGTTTCAAGGTGAGGAAGGCCGACAACGATGTCGGGGACGGCGTGCGGGATACCGCGAGCGCGATGCAGTTGGGGCAGGTCAAGATCGGCGACACACTCACGGAATTGGCGCGCGAGTTCTGCGGCTATGTATGGGATGATAAGGCAGACCAAGACAAGCCTGTTAAGGTCGACGACCACGGCATGGATGCGCTGAGGTATTTCGTGAAGACCAAGCGTGTGTACAGGCCGCGTGACATGGTATACGAGTCGCCGTTCATGGGCGGCGCAGACGAAGGGCCTAGGAGGTTCGCATTATGAGATGGGACGAGGTACGCGACGACAAGTCGCGCATGCTCACGTACCAGGACTTCGTGGAGGCGGGCGACGCCAACCGCGAGGGCTTCGTACTGGAGGCGATCGAGCGGCATAAGTCGGGCAAGGCGTACCGCACGGCGTGTATGGCCGATGCGTATGACCGCCAGGAGAACACGACGATCAATGACTATGTGCAGAAGGTCTTCGACATCACCGGGTCCAAGCTCGTCGATTTCACTGCAAGCAATAACAAGATCGCGAGCAATTTCTTTCACCGCCTGAACACCCAGCGTACGATGTACTCGCTCGGTCAGGGCGTGTCGTTCATCGATGTGGACGAGGTGGGCAAGAAGGATGAGACCAAGGAGAAGCTCGGCAAGCATTTCGACCACGACCTGCGCACACTCGCATACGATGCGCTCATCCACGGCGTCTGCTTCGGCTTCTGGAACCTGAACCGCATGTTCGTGTTCCCGTTGACCGAGTTCGTGCCCCTTTGGGACGAATACGACGGCACGCTCAAGGCAGGCATCCGCTTCTGGCGTATCGATAGCTCGCGCCCGATGCAGGTCGTGCTATACGAGGCTGACGGCTACACCCGCTATCAGAGCCGCCAGGATGCGAACGGTGTCACGAACGAACGCCTTGAGGCGGTCGATGAGAAGCGCCCGTACATCGAGAAGACGAGCTACACGCCGGCAGACGGCATCGAGCAGGTTATCGGCGGCGAGAACTACTCGGCATTGCCTGTAGTGCCGATGTGGGGCTCGAAGCTCCACCAGTCGACACTCGTGGGCATGCGCCAGGCGATTGACAGCTACGACCTCATCCGCAGCGGCTTCGCGAACGACCTCACCGACTGCGCGCAGATCTACTGGCTCGTGTCGAATGCGGGCGGCATGAGCGACAAGGACCTGCAGAAGTTCCTCGACCGCCTGAAGATCAACCACGTAGCGCTCGTCGATTCCGATGACGGCGGCAATGCGCAGGCATATACCCAGGAGATCCCGTACGCCGCACGCCAGGCGTACCTGCAATCGATCCGCGACGGCATCTACGAGGACTTCGGCGCCCTCGACGGCCACCCTGTGGCGGCAGGCGCAACCAACGACCACATCGACGCGGCGTACCAGCCTATGGACGAGGAGGCGAGCGATTTCGAATACCAAGTCTCCGAGTTCGTGCAGCAGCTGCTCGCACTCATGGGTATCGAGGATGCGCCTGTATTCAAGCGCACGCGTATCAGCAACCAAAAAGAGCAGGTCGACATGGTGATGAGCGAGGCGCAGTACCTCGACCGCGAGACGATCCTGCGCAAGCTGCCGAACATCTCGCCCAGCGAGGTGCCGGCGATCAAAGAACGCCTCGACGCCGAGGACGAAGGCCGTATGGGCAGCCTCGTCGGCGCGGTATCGCTGCAAGGCAGGGACGACGGTGTAGGCGACGACGCGATGGAGTAACGCATGTCGAAAAAGATCCATTCGGTCTTTGAGATCGGTATATTGGAGGCCGGCGGTGGGTACCAGTACATCACGTCGGCAGGCTATGTGTCGCACGCGGTATACCCGGACATCCTCAAGGCGCAAAAGGCTGCACTTGAGTTCGGCGGGTATGAGCTCATCGAAGATGACACCCCTGCCGACTCGACTGTCACCAAGACGCAATACTTCGACGGCTTCCAAATTGATACGTACTCTGACGGCACTTACGGCTACATGACGGATGGTGGCAAACATAAAGAGGGCTATAAGTCGAAAGACGGCGCCAAGAAGGCAGCAACCAAGCTCGTCGCCACAGAGCCGAAAGGCCCGCAGGTCCTGAAGAGTGAAGACAAAGGCGGCTATGTCATCAACACGTTCACGGACGGCACTTATGGGTACATGATGCCCGACGGCACTTTTAAGAACGGCTACAAGTCGAAAGACGGTGCCGGCAAGGCAGGCAAGAAGCTCGCGGCGAAGGCGGCGAAGTCACAGGAGAACAGCCAGGCCAAATTGCTCGAGAAGCAGGCGCAGGAGCTGCAGGAGAAACTGCAGCTCACCTACGCCGATGCAATCGACGGCATGACCTCACGCATCGAGACCTCACTCAAGGAGTTCGCGGCAGAAGATGCGAAATGGCAAGCCGATGTCGCTGCCGGCAAGAAGGATGCGAAGGCGTATAAGGCCTGGCGTAAGGACCAGGCCCTGCATAACGACCAGCTCAAGGCACTCAAGAAGGCGTTGACGCAGGACCTCACCGCAGCCGACAAGATGGCGATGGCGTATGTCAACCAGGTGCCTGCAGGTGTGTATGCAGAAGGCATGAACTTCGCGACGTATGAGATCGAGCACGGCGCCAAGGCGAACACGTCGTTCACGCTGTACAACAAGAATACCGTCATGGAGCTCGTCGCGAACGAGCCCGACCTGCTCCCGCAGGCTGCATTCGACAAGGCGAAAGATACAGCATGGAACAGCCGGCATGTCACGGCTGCGGTGACGCGGGCTGTGTTACAGGGCCAGACGGTCCCACAGCTCGCAGCGTCGATCGCCGGTATCGCCGCCATGGACCAGCGTGCAGCGATGAAGGCGGCACGCACCGCCATGACGAGCGCGCATTCGCTCGGTAAGCTCAAGGGCTATGAGCGCGCCGCCGACATGGGCATCGACGTCGAGAAGCAATGGCTCGCGGCGCTCGACTCGCGCACGCGCGGCAGCCACCGCCACCTAGACGGCGAGACCGTCAAACTCGATGAGGAATTCAGCAACGGGCTGAAGTACCCTGGTGACCCGGATGGTCCCGCCTCTGAGGTCTACAACTGCCGCTGTACGCTCGTGCCCGTTATCGGCGATGTTGAGTACGACGAAGTCGAGCGTGCAAACAAGCTCGGCGGCATGAGCTATGAGGAATGGAAAGCCGAAAAGCTGACGAAAGAGCAGAAGCTCGCGAATTCGCTCGACAGCCAGTTGAAGGATGTCGATAACGAGATCGACGTGCTGAAAGAGCTCATGAAGAGTTCCGACAAGACGTATTCTGGTATTTGGAAAGACCCCGTAACACTCGCAGATTGGGACGCGAAGAAAGAGGCGATCCCCAAGAAGCTCGAGTATTTCAATGAGAAACTCATGGCAAACAATAACCCGGCAGTGGCAGAGTTATTGCAGAAGTACATCGACGATGTCGAAGATTTTGACAAGCAAGGCCAGGCGTATAAGGTATATATCGACAAGATGTCTGCGTTGAGGCTCAAGCGTCAGTCGATCCACAAGCAGATGGTCGACCTCGGTCTCGTCGAGGACTCGGCTTTCAGCGAGGAGCGCAAGGCTAACGCATGGAGGTTCACTTCACCGGAGGAGGCCGATGAGCATTTCCGAGGTGTAAGCGGCAAGGCTTGGCGTGAAGCAACTGCTGCAGAGCGCAAAGGTATCTATGGTTACACCGCTTCCTCTGGTGCATGGAACCGCCCATTATCTGGTTTTCGCAAGCCGTACAGTTCTGCCGGTACAGGGTGGGAGAAGAAGTTTTACAAAGGCCCGGGCGAGGTTTGGATCGACTACGAAGGCAAAGGCGCCGCAATCCGCAACATGACGTCGCTTATCGAGAAGTCGACATACGACCACGATACGTGGGTCGTGCGTGGATGTGACTATGATGCCATGGAGTCGTTCTTCGGCACGAGCGCATCGAAGTTGGAGGGTATGAGTACCGATGAGCTCAAATCACTCGTCGGCATGTCGAACCGCATCCAATCGTTCGTGTCAACTGGTGCGGCAGTCGGTAAAGGTTTTCATCGACCTGTCGCCATGGAGATCTTTTGCCCCGCCGGGTCTGAGATGATGTATGCTGAGCCTTTCAGCGCGTACTCTGGCGCGAGTAACTACGACGAATGGGACGGTAAGAAGAAACAGAATTATTTCGGCAGTGAGTTTGAGATGATCTTGCAACGTGGTGGTTACTATACCGCGACAGACGTGTATAAAGGCGATGATGGTCAGATGCACGTCGTGTTGGAGCTGCACCCCGAGCAGGGTTACGATAAGTTCCAGCAGGACCCCAAAGAGTGGACCGGTTCGAAGAGCAAATACAAGTAAGGAGTACCATGGCTACCGAGAAACAGAAAGTATCAAACCTCGAGCTCGACGACTCATTTGGCTGCATGAAGCGTAACCCACGCAAATGCCGGACGTGTGCGAATGCGCACGGCCCGGCGCCGTGGGAGGACTCGCCGGACAAGTCATATTGCCTGGCGTACGAGCGTCGCCTCGGCAACATCAAGCCCGATGCCGTATACTTCGACGGTGCCGACTGCCCGTTTTACATCGAGGAGGCGTGACATGGCCAGTGGTGTATCGGTGAAGCAAGACAACACCGAGCAGGCAGTCGACGGCATCGAGTCGGCTATCGGTGTCGCGCTTGAGGAGATCGGGCTTTTGGCTGAGAACTACGCGGCCAAGAAATGCCCGGTCGACACCGGCAACCTGCGTGCGTCGATCACGCACGAGGTGGATGCCGGCGATAACGCCGTGTATATCGGCACGAATGTCGAATATGCGCCGTACGTCGAGTTAGGCACTTCGCGCCAGAAGGCGCAGCCGTTCCTGAGGCCTGCGGCTTCCGAGCACGGTGCGCAATACCGCCAAGTATTGAAAAAGGCACTAGGTGGCAGCAGTTAACCTGGTATTATTTATGTTAAATGCGCGAAGCAATGCGCTATACAGTATGGGGTCGAAGCACGTACCCCAGAGTCCGAAGGAATGGAGCGAACACCATGGCACTCACCCGCAAACTCCTCCGATCTATGGGGATCGAAGACGAGAAGATCGACCAGATCATCGATGCACACACTGAGACCGTCAACGCGCTGAAGGACGAGCGCGATGGGCTCAAGGATGCCGCGGACCGACTGAAGAAGGCCGAGGCAGAGCTCGAGGAGCTCAAAGCCAAGCCGGCAGACGGTTTCAAGGAGAAGTTCGAGAAGGAACACGCCGATTTCGAGGCGTTCAAGGCAGACACCGCTAAGGCTGCCGCCGACCGCGAGAAGAAATCGCTGTACCGCAAGCTGCTCACCGATGCAGGCGTCGACCCCAAGCGTATGGATGCCGTGATGCGTGTCGCCGACCTGTCCGACATCGTGGTCGAGGACGGCGCCATCAAGGACGCCGACAAGGTCACGGAGAAGGTCAAAGGCGAGTGGTCCGATTTCATCCCGACCACTAATAAGAAGCCCGCGAATGTCGATACGCCGCCTGCAGGTGGTGGCGACGGCGCGGCAGAACCGAAGTCGCTGGGTGACGCCCTGCGACAGAAGTACACCAAGCAGAACACTGATTAAAGGAGGCAATTATGCCTATCACCCTCGCAGAGGCCAAGGTCGGCATGGCCGACAAGGTCGACCAGCAGATCGTCGACATGTTCCGTCGATCCTCCCTGCTCCTCGACCGCCTCACGTTCGACAACGCCATCTCCCCCGGTACCGGCGGCT
>OGQO01003842.1_pt1 | contig 9966 bp, 6 predicted proteins | sample 1553241 | NCBI WGS metagenome assembly OGQO01 (sample SAMEA2579933, study PRJEB22360) | human gut metagenome | biome: human gut; feature: human-associated habitat; material: faeces | place: Denmark | collected 2008/2010
ATCAGGATGATGTTCAGAAGAAGACAGATGAATACATTAAGAAGATTGATGTGGCAATCGAAGAAAAATCAAACGAAATAATGACAGTATAATAAAATATCAGATTTTAGAGAATAAGAGGAGACCTGTGTTTCCTCTATTTTCGGTTAAAGGAGATTAATTATATGGCAAAAAAGATTGATATAACAGGACTTAATATACCAAAGCATGTTGCCATTATTTTGGATGGTAACGGCAGATGGGCAAAGAAAAGATTTCTTCCAAGAAACGCAGGACATGCAGCAGGTGCAAAGAATGTGGAGAAGATTATTAAAGATGCCCACGATATGGGAATTGAATATATTACAATGTATGCTTTTTCAACTGAGAATTGGAACAGACCTGATGATGAAGTAAAGGCTCTTATGAAGCTTCTTAGAAATTATCTTTCAGACTGTATTGAGAGAGCAAACAAGAACAATATGATTGTTAAAGTAATTGGTAAGAGAGAGAGACTTGATCAGGATATTCTTGACAGAATTGATGAGTTAGAGGAATGCTCAAAGAACAATACTGGAATTACTTTTATTATAGCTCTTAATTACGGAAGCCGTGATGAAATAACAAGAGCAACTAAGAAGATGGCAAAGGCTGTTGCAGACGGAGAGTTAAATCCTGATGACATTACAGAGGATACTGTTAATTCATATTTGGATACAGCAGGCATTCCTGATCCTGACCTTCTTATTAGAACAAGTGGTGAGATAAGATTGTCTAATTATCTTTTATGGCAGTTGGCTTACACAGAGTTTTATTTTACAGATGTTTTATGGCCGGATTTTAACAAAGAAGAATTAAAGAAGGCTATTGTAAAATATAATGAAAGAGACAGACGTTTCGGCGGAGTTAAGACAGAAGAATAAAATAATATTATAAATACATAATGGTAGGAGAAAAACAAAAATGGTTTTAAGTAAATTTGCAAATAAATCTTTCTTTACAAGATTATTAAGTGGAATAGTTCTAGTAGCTTTAATGTTGGCTACAATTATACCGGGAGGAAACATTCTTTTTGTAGCAAATCTTTTGATTTCAGTAGTTGGTGTGTATGAATTATACAAGGTTCTTGGAATTGAAAAAAATTCACTTGGAATTACAGGATATGTAGCAGTTTTGGCATATTATGCAGTACTTTATTTTGATAAGAAAGAATATATGATGATTCTTATGGTAGTATTTTTAATGTGCTTACTTGCTCAGTATGTATTTATGTTCCCTAAGTATAAAACAGAACAGATTTCAAATGCTATTATGAGTATGTTATATGCAGGAGTAATGTTATCATATCTTTATAGTGTACGTGAGGGAAATAATGGAGCATATACAGTATGGCTTATTTTCCTTTGCTCATGGGGAAGTGATACATGTGCATACCTTGCAGGTGTAGCTTTTGGAAAGCATAAGATGGCTCCTGTTTTAAGCCCAAAGAAGTCAGTTGAAGGTGCAGTTGGTGGCGTTGTTGGAGCAGCAGCACTTGGAGCAATTTATGCAACAATTTTTTCAAGTAATATTACAATGAGCATTAATCCGGTTGCGGGATTTGCAATTATTTGTGCAGTGGGAGCTTTAATTTCAATGGTAGGCGACCTTGCTGCATCAGCTATTAAGAGAAATCATGATATCAAGGATTATGGCAAACTAATTCCCGGACATGGCGGAATTATGGATCGATTTGACAGTGTTATTTATGTGGCACCTGTTATTTGGATTTTATTACAGATTTTTTAAGGAGACGATATGAAAAATATTTCCATTCTTGGATCAACAGGATCCATAGGAACACAAACATTAGATATTGTAAGAGCAAATGATGATTTGAACGTTGTTGCCATTGCGGCAGGCTCAAATATTACAAAACTAGAAGAACAGATTAGAGAGTTTCATCCTGAGCTTGTATGTGTTTTCAATGAAGATGCAGCATTAAAACTTAAAGATGCAGTTAAGGACACATCAGTAAAATTAGTAGCAGGAATGGACGGACTTATTGAAGCAGCTGTTTATGAAAAAGCTGAAATAGTTGTTACGGCTTTTGTTGGAATGATTGGTATCAGACCTACTTTGGAAGCAATTAAGGCAGGTAAGGATATTGCTTTGGCTAACAAGGAGACTTTGGTTACAGCAGGACATATTGTTATGTCAATGGCTAAGGAATATGGCGTAAAAATCCTTCCGGTAGACAGCGAACACAGCGCTATTTTCCAGTGCTTAAACGGCGAAAATTCAAGAGAGATAGACAAGATTCTTCTTACAGCTTCAGGTGGACCGTTTAGGGGCAGAACAAGAGAGCAGATGAAAAATGTTCAGGTTGAAGATGCATTAAAGCATCCAAATTGGTCCATGGGACAAAAAATAACCATCGACTCTGCTACAATGGTTAACAAGGGATTGGAAGTAATTGAAGCTAAATGGCTTTTTGGAGTTGGTCTTGATGATGTTCAGGTTGTTGTTCAGCCACAGAGCCTTATTCATTCCATGGTACAGTTTAAGGACGGCGCAATTATGGCACAGCTTGGAACTCCTGACATGAGATTACCTATCCAGTATGCACTTTATTATCCTGAAAGAAGATTTTTGGCAGGAGAAAGAGTTGATTTTGGCAAAATAGCACAGATTACATTTGAAAATCCTGATCCTGAGAACTTTAGGGGATTAGCATTGGCTTATCAGGCAGCAACAGTTGGAGGTTCAATGCCTACAGTATTTAATGCTGCAAACGAGAAGGCAGTAGCTAAGTTCCTTAACAGAAAGATTGGATTCTTAGACATAACAGATATTATTGAATATTGTATGAGTATGCATAAGGCTATACCAAACCCTACAGTAGAGCAGATTTTAGACATTGAACAGTGGACATATGAATTAATCGAAAGTAGGTGGTAGGATGCAGACATTAATCAGTATTATAATAGCCCTTATAATTTTCAGTGTATTAGTTTTAATACACGAATTTGGACATTTTATAGTTGCAAAGAAGTGTGGAGTTGTAGTTAACGAGTTTTCCGTTGGTATGGGACCAAGACTTTTTAGCAGAGTTGCAAAAAGTGGCACAAGATATTCAATTAAGGCACTTCCTTTAGGTGGTTCATGTGCAATGCTTGGTGAAGATGAAGATAATGCAGAAGAAGGTTCTTTTAACTCTAAACCTTTATGGGCAAGAATGGCAATTGTTGTTGCAGGACCTTTCTTTAACTTTATTCTCGCATTTTTATTGGCCTTAATTGTTATCGGTTACAACGGCGTTGATATTTCTTACGTTTCTAAAGTAACAGAAGGCAGTAATGCATACGAGGCAGGACTCAGAGAGGGAGACAGAATTACTAAATATAACGGAGCTACAGTTTCAGTAGGTCGTGAAATTTATTTGGAAGATTATGTTAGCCCACTTGACGGAAGTGATATTTCAGTTACTTTTGTAAGAGATGGAAAGAAGCAGACTATTAGTTATGCACCTGACAGTGAAGAACGTTATATAGTTGGCATTTCATATTATGAAACAGATCCAAAGGCTACTATTAGTAATGTTCCTGAAGGTTCAGCAATGGATCAGGCAGGAGTTGTTGCAGGAGATGAAGTTGTGGAAATTAACGGTACAAAGATTTCAACGGGAAAGGATTTAAAGGAATACATTGATGCACATCCTTTTGGAAAAGAAGAAATCAATATTACTGTTAAACGTAATAATAAAGAAAAGAAAGTAGTCGTAGTTCCACAGATGACTAAGCTTTACAGCAGCGGATTTGTTTATAATCTTGCAAGAGATAAGCAGTCTGTAGGCGGAGTTTTAAAATATAGTCTTGTGGAAGTGAGATATGAAATTAATACAGTTCTTAAAAGCTTAAAGATGCTTGTAACAGGAAAGGTTTCAGCTAATGAAGTATCAGGTCCTGTAGGTATTGTTAATGTTATTGGAGATACTTACAACCAGACTAAGTCAGAAGGCTTTATGGTTACTTTGTTCACAATGATTAATCTGGCAATTATGCTTAGTGCAAACCTTGGTGTAATGAACCTTTTACCTATACCGGCATTGGACGGTGGAAGATTATTCCTTTATATTGTAGAGCTTATTATTAGAAGACCTATACCTAAGGAAAAAGAAGGAATGATACACTTTATAGGATTTATTTTGTTAATGGTGCTTATGGTATTCTTAATATTTAATGATATTAGAAAGATTATTTTATAAGATTGCAAGGTGGCAGGTAATATGTATAGAGATAATACGAAAGTAATTAAGATTGGCGATAGAGTAATAGGCGGAGGAAATCCTATTCTTATTCAGTCAATGACAAACACAAAAACAGAAGATGTAGAAGCAACGGTTAACCAGATTAAGGAGTTAGAGGCAGCAGGTTGTGACATTATAAGATGTGCAGTTCCAACAATGGAAGCAGCCAAGGCTCTTAAGGAGATTAAGAAACAGATTAATATTCCACTTGTTGCGGATATTCATTTTGATTACAGACTGGCAATTGCAGCAATGGAGAACGGAGCTGACAAGATTAGAATTAATCCGGGAAATATCGGCTCAGTTGAAAAGGTTAAGGCAGTAGTTGATGTGGCAAAGGAGAGAAACATTCCAATAAGAGTTGGTGTAAATAGTGGTTCTCTTGAAAAACACATTCTTGAAAAATATGGAAAAGTTACAGCAGATGGAATAGTTGAAAGTGCATTAGATAAGGTTAAAATTATTGAAGACTTAGGCTATGACAATCTTGTTATCAGCATTAAGTCATCAGATGTTTTAATGTGTGTTAAGGCACATGAATTTATTGCGGAAAGAACCAACTATCCACTTCATGTAGGAATAACAGAATCAGGTACTGTAACATCCGGAAATATTAAGTCAGCAATAGGACTTGGACTTATTTTAAATCAGGGAATAGGTGATACTATCAGAGTTTCACTTACAGGTGATCCTGTTGAGGAAATAAGAAGTGCTAAGCTTATTTTGAAAACATTAGGACTTAGAAAAGGCGGTATTTCAGTAGTTTCATGTCCTACATGTGGCAGAACCAGAATAGACTTAATAGGTCTTGCCGAAAAGGTTGAAAAGATGGTATCCAAATACGATAATCTGGATATAAAGGTTGCCGTAATGGGCTGTGTAGTTAACGGTCCTGGAGAGGCTAGAGAAGCTGATATTGGAGTTGCCGGTGGAGTAGGCGAAGGACTTTTAATTAAGAAAGGTGAGATTGTTAAGAAAGTTCCTGAGGATATGCTTTTACAGACACTGGAAGATGAATTGAAAAATTGGAGTGAATAATTTGGAGAGAAAGAAGTTTTTTGACGTTTTTCCGGCACTTAAATTAAATGATAATTTGCAGGCTATGTTTGAGGAAGTTTATGTAACACGAGTTTCCTCTAACATGTCTCATGACAAGTTAAGAGTTTATATTGAAAGCAGCAGACTTATTGAAAAGTCTGCTATTTTCACCGTGAGAGATGAAATTATAAGAAATCTCAGAATGGGAAAGCGAATTGGAATTGAAATAGTAGAAAAATATCATTTATCACAACAGTATACAGTAGAAAATCTTCTTGATGCCTACAAGGAGAGCATAGTTATGGAACTTGGAGTAAGAAGTCCCATAGTTTCAACTATGTTTAAAAAGGCTCCCATTCGTTGGGATGGCAATAAGATGATTATTGACTTGGAGGCTAATATTATTTCAGAATCCAGAATGAAGATTTTAAAGGACACAGTTGAAAGAATATTTGCTAACAGATTTGAAATGCCTATTGAGGTAGTTATTGATAAGAAAAGATTTGAAACTAACAGGTTTGCAAAGCAGAATGCCAGACGACTTCAGAACGAGGTTGAGGTGTTACTTAACAGAGATAACGGACCAAAGGCTAAGAAGGAAGAAAAGAAAGAGGAGGCACCAAAGCCTGTTGTAATTAGAAAGGCAAGCCGTTCAGACAATCCTGAGGTAGTATATGGAAGGGACTTTAAGTTTGAGTCAGATACTAACCTTTGTGATGTTTTTGAAGGCACCGGAGAATGCACGGTAAAAGGTCAGATTATGACAATGGATGAGAGAGAAACAAAGACAGGAAAGTTTATTGTCACTCTTGAAATTACCGATTTTACAGACAGTATTGCCGTTAAGATGTTTTTGGCAGACGGTAATGTGCTTAAGGACTTTAAACAGAAAGTAAAGAAAGGTTCTTTTGTGCGAATTAAAGGTGTTGCCCTTTATGATACATGGGATAAGCAGGTGGAAATCAGCCGTGTTGACGGAATGAAGTCTATTTCTCCATTTGCCACAGAGAAGCGTAAAGATACAGCAGTAGACAAGCGTATTGAACTTCATTGCCATACTAAGATGAGTGATATGGATGGTGTAAGTGAATGTAAAAAAATTGTACGTCGTGCTTATGAGTGGGGACACAAAGCCATTGCCATAACAGACCATGGTGTTGTACAGGCTTTCCCTGATGCATGGCATGAATATGAAGCTATTGAAGCTGAATGTGAAAAGGCAGGCAGGGAATGTGACTTTAAGGTTATATATGGTGTTGAAGCTTATCTTGTAGATGACTTAAAGGATATGATTGTTAATCCTAAAGGTCAGCATTTAAATGACAGGTATGTTGTTTTCGACTTGGAAACTACAGGTTTTAGTGCAAAAAGCGACAAGATTATAGAAATTGGTGCCGTTAAAGTTGAAAACGGAAAGATTATTGACAGATTTAGCACTTTTGTTAACCCTGAAATTCCTATTCCTTTTAGAATTGAAAAGTTAACAAGCATTAATGATGAAATGGTTATTGATGCACCGAAGATAGAAGAAATATTGCCCCAATTTATGGAGTTCTGTAAGGACTCGGTTATGGTTGCCCATAACTCAGACTTTGATATGAGTTTCATAGAAGCCAATTGTAAAAGACAGGACTTGGAATGTGATTTTACAGTAATTGATACAGTTGCAATGTCAAGATACCTTATTATCGGACTTGGACGGTATAAGCTTGACAATGTGGCAAAGGCTTTGGGCATTGTTTTGGATCATCACCATAGAGCGGTAGATGATGCAGAATGTACGGCACTTATTTTCTTAAAATTATGTAAAATGCTTGAAGGCAAGGGGATTGATAACCTTGATGAATTAAACAGACAGGGAAAGCAGTCAAAGAACTTAATTGACAAACTTCCTGCCCATCACGCAATTATCCTTGTAAAAAATCAGGTTGGAAGAGTAAATCTTTACAAGTTGATTTCAAAATCACATATAGAAACTTTTGCAAACAAAAGACCAAGAATCCTAAAAAGTGATTATCTTGAATTAAGTGAGGGACTTATTATCGGTAGTGCCTGTGAAGCAGGTGAGTTGTATCAGGCAATTCTTCACGGAAAAAGTCAGCAGGAAATAGCACGTCTTGCTGAATTTTATGATTATTTTGAAGTGCAGCCAATTGGAAATAATGAGTTTATGTTAAAAACAGGTGATCCTGAAATAGATGACAGAAAGAAGTTTCTTGTTGATTCAGTAGAAGAACTTCAGGAAGTTAATAAGAAGATTATTGACTTAGGAAAGAAGTTTAACAAAATGACAGTTGCAACATGCGACGTTCATTTTCTTGATCCGGAAGATGAAATTTACAGACGAATTATTCAGTGCGGTAATGGCTTTAAAGATGCAGACAATCAGGCACCTTTGTATCTAAGAACAACAGATGAAATGCTTAAGGAATTCGATTATCTTGACAGTGATTTGGCAGAAGAAATTGTTATTAAAAACCCTGCCCGAATCAACGATATGATAGAGAACATTTCACCTATTCATCCTGATAAATGTCCACCTGTATTGGATAATTCAGAAGAAAACTTGCGTAATATTTGTTTTGAAAAGGCACACGATATGTACGGCGAGAAATTGCCTAAAATAGTTGAGGACAGACTGGAAGTAGAGCTTAACTCAATTATCGGTAACGGATATGCGGTTATGTACATAATGGCGCAGCGTCTTGTTTGGAAGTCTAATGAAGACGGATATTTGGTAGGTTCTAGAGGTTCCGTTGGTTCTTCTTTTGCAGCAACAATGTCAGGTATAACAGAGGTTAACCCTTTGGCACCCCACTATTATTGTACAGAGTGTAAAAGTTCATTCTTTGAAGACGAAGTTACAGTACCTGATGAGGCAGACAAAGAAGCAGTGAAGGAGATTCAGGATACAATAAGACAGTTAAGGGAAGACGGTGGTGTAGGACTTGACTTGCCACCAAGAAAATGTCCATATTGCGGAAAGGATATGTGCAGAGATGGTTTTGAAATTCCTTTCGAAACATTCTTAGGTTTCGGTGGAACAAAGGAGCCGGATATTGACTTGAACTTCTCAGGAGAATATCAGTCCAATGCCCATGCGTATACGGAAGTTATGTTTGGCAAGGGACACACATTTAGAGCAGGAACCATAGCCGGACTTGCAGAAAAAACAGCTTACGGTTATGTAAAGAATTATTACGAAGAACACGGACAAATAAAGCGAACAGCAGAAATTGACCGAATTTCAAGAGGGTGCCAGGGAATCCGTAGAAGTACGGGACAGCATCCGGGTGGTATTGTTATTGTTCCAAGAGATAAGGAAATATACGAATTTACCCCTATCCAAAAACCGGCAAATGATATGACAACTGATATTATTACAACTCATTTCGAATATCATGCCATTGATGCCAACTTATTGAAACTTGATATTCTGGGACACGATGATCCTACAATGATCAGACGTCTTGAAAAGTTGACAAATACTAACGTTAACAGAGATGTTCCAATTAATGATCCAAAGGTAATGTCTTTGTTTACAGGTCCGGAAGCACTGGGAATAACATCAGATGATATAGATGGATGCCCAACAGGTTCGTTGGGACTTCCTGAACTTGGTACAGACTTCGTTATTCAGATGCTGGTGGATACAAAGCCTACTAAGATTTCTGATCTTGTTAACATATCAGGTTTGTCTCACGGAACAGATGTATGGCTTGGAAATGCCCAAACATTAATTGAAGAGGGCAGATGTACAATTTCAACTGCTATCTGTACCCGTGACGACATTATGGTATATCTTATGCATAAAGGCATTGAACCACAGGTAAGTTTCCAGATAATGGAGCATGTACGAAAAGGTAAAGGCCTTCAGATATACAAGGACAAAAAGAGTGGCAAGGAAATAAACGAAGAGGAAGTAATGCACCAGCATAATGTTCCTGACTGGTACATTGGTTCATGTAAAAAGATTAAATATATGTTCCCTAAAGCTCATGCGGCAGCATATATTATGATGGCACTTAGAGTTGCCTGGTATAAAGTTTACATACCACTTGCTTACTATGCTGCATACTTTGCCATTAGAGCAAAAGCATTTAACTACGAAACAATGTGTCGAGGCAAGGAAAAGCTTGAATATTATATGGCTGACTTGAAACGAAAGAAAGCAAATCACGAAATAGCTAAGAAAGATGAAGACGCTCTTGGCGACATGAAAGTTGTACAGGAAATGTACGCCAGAGGATTTGAGTTCATGCCTATAGACATATACAAGGCTAAAGCACATGAATTTCAGATTATAGACAACAAGCTAATGCCAAGCCTTGACACAATAGAAGGCTTAGGCGAAAAGGCTGCCGATGGTTTGGTAGAAGCAGTAGCAAATCAATCAGGCCCATTTGTTTCAAAAAATGAATTGCGAGAAAAAAGCAAGCTAAGTAAGACAGTAATAGAAACAATGTCAAGTTTGGGACTGCTGGAAGGAATGCCGGAAGACAGCCAGTTGTCAATATTTGACTTCTAGGGTGAAGAGTGGAACAGAGAATATATAAGTAAGGATGAAGGATGAAGGACTGCCCGCTGGGCAGTCCTTTGTTAATGGGGGAGCGTGGTAGCTGAAATATTATGCGTGAATATTATACGTGAATTTTATATAA